>JAEEGJ010017659.1_pt1 | contig 16092 bp, 10 predicted proteins | sample 8958761 | NCBI WGS metagenome assembly JAEEGJ01 (sample SAMN16246546, study PRJNA631951) | gut metagenome | biome: gut microbiome; feature: rumen; material: RS-attached | host: Bos | place: Iran: Karaj | collected 2018-10
TGCATCAATATGCGGAATAAATGATATGACCTACTTCACGCGGATATTCAAGAAGGAAAAGGGCATGACACCTACGCAGTACAGGCAAATGATCAGGTAATCACCTGCCCTTTTTGGTTCCTGTTACTGTGACCATTTATTTAAACTCCAGGCACATCATTGTCAGGTCATCAAACTGCTCTGCATCTTTTACAAAATCATTAATATCTTCCCGGACGTTCGTACACAGTGTTTTAACATCTGCTGAAGTATCCTTGTTGAGGGCCTTGATCATCCGTTCTGTACCATACATCTTTTCTTTTCTGTCGACGGCCTCCGGGACTCCGTCAGTGTAGAGGAACAGCCTGTCACCATGGTTTAGCTGTATCTCATCCTCCCTGTAGATCATATCCTCCATGCCTCCAAGTACAAAGCCGTGCTTGTCCTTGTAAATCTCAAAGCTGGCTCCCGCCCTCATAATGGCAGGATACTCGTGGCCGGCGTTGGCACAGGTAAGTTTGCCGGTGGATATCTCAAGGATACCCATCCACACTGTCACAAACATTCCGGTCTGATTATTCTCAGTCAGTGCCTCATTAGTCTTGGTGAGGATCTCTTCCACAGAATGCCCCAACATGGCGCAGCTCTGAAGGATAGTCTTGGATATCATCATGAAAAGAGCTGCCGGAATACCCTTGCCTGAAACATCAGCCATTACAAGTCCCAGATGGTCATCATCAATAAGGAAGAAGTCATAGAAATCGCCTCCTACCTCCCTTGCCGGATCCATCATGGCGTAGATGTCAAACTCAGGTCTGTCAGGAAATGGCGGAAAATCGTGTGGTAGCATACTAGCCTGTATCTGGGTTGCCAGGTTAAGCTCCGCTCCAATCCTCTCTTTTTCTGCAGTTGCACGCTGAATGTCAGAAATGTAAGTCTTCATTCTGTCAGTCATCTGGCCAAAAGAGGTGGCAAGCTCCTGAATCTCATCGCCCGTATTCTCATTCCACTCAAAGTCCAGATTCTCACCCTCGAGGTTATGAACCTTATCTGTTAAAAGAGTGATTGGCTTAACCAGATGTTTACTGAGGATATTGGAAGCTATAACAGTAATGATCGCCATAGCCACTATCATTCCAAACATTCTGACAAGAGCTCTTTTTATCAATTTCTGAATTGCAGAATATTCGTCGTTATGGCTTTCCTTAAGAGTTGCCAATAGCTTTTCATTTGGAGTCAGCACTGTCTTTTCAGGAATTATGGAAACCAGCGACCAACCAACTAGCTCAACTGGTGAATAAGCAAGGTAGCATTTAACGCCATCTACATCTAACAGTTCAAGTCCACTCTCTCCACTGGCAGCTTTCTTTCCAAACTCTGAGAGTCCCTTATCATTTTCTTCTACAAGAACACTCTGGGGACTAAGCTGTCCTTCTTTTCTTGATGAGAATATGACCTTACCATTACCATCGATGATGCAGGAATCACCTTCATCGCCGATTTTGGCGTTCATCATCATGTTCTCAACACCCTGAAGATAGAGACCTGCTCCTGCTACACCAACAAATTCTTTTCCCTTGTAAATAGGTACTCCGCACATGATGGCCTGCTTGCCTGTGTCATAGTCCTCCTGAATATCTGTAAAGACCACACTCTGCTCGGCTTTAGCCTTCACATACCAGGGACGAAGCCTTGGGTCAAGATACACATAGTTTCCATTAGCATCCCATCTTTCCTTGATGACAGGACCTGCAAGAAGGACTATTCCTGTTTCTGTTCCGATGTAGGATGCACCAAGCTCGTCATATTGGTTATACATGGCAGTCAGATTGCCCTGAAGGCTTCCTATCATTGACAGCTCTTCAAGAATAGCCTCATCCTCAGGGTCTACACCCTCTGCATATACAAACTGGCCCTTAATCATGCCGATTTCTGATTTGTCTGGAATTAAAACCGTAGATTTTCCGTACTTCTCCGGATTAGTATAAATGTCCGTGGCCGCATCAGCGTTGATTGTCACTGTTCCTGCGAAGTCTCCGAACATTTGATTTAGAATATAGGCGCATCCAAGTGCTGTTGCACTCAGTCTCTCTGTTATCTGAGTGCGCAGTGCCTCATCAGAGTACTCTTCCACCTGTCCTCCTGTCTTTTCAGAATTACTAAGTGTGATATCCCTGATATTTATCAGCATCTGCATGGTGATGACGCCAAATAAGATCAAAAGAATTGAAGAAATGACCAGCATTATCTTCATTATTTTTTTCTTCATCAAATAGTCCCCTCATATATTTGAATTAGAAATAATTGTATTACATATAATTTTATCGAATATTAAATATTTTTACAATGAAAAAAAGCCCTTCACGCGGGCATTGCCCACGCAAAGGACTCTATAAACACTTCTATTATCCTATTATTCGCTGATGGTGAACTGTCCAATGAGACTGTTGAGGGATTCTGACTGTTCGGAGAGTTCCTGTGATACAGCGCTGGACTCCTCGGCTGTAGCAGAGTTACTCTGCACAACATTAGAAATCATATCAATTCCCTTATCAATCTCATCCATACTCTGTGCCTGCTGCTCTGCAAGATCACCAGTCTGGATTATCATCTCTGTAATTTCCTCAACACTGTGCTGCATTGCGTCAAGAGCTTCTGTTGTCTCAGCTACTACAGAGTTACCGTTACTAATCTCATCCATGGTATCTGCAATGAGCTGATGTGTATTCTTGGCAGCTTCACTACTCTGATCTGCCAGCTTACCGATCTGATCAGCAACAACAGCAAAGCCCTTTCCGGTCTCACCTGCTCTTGCAGCCTCGATACTAGCATTGAGGGCAAGAAGTGATGTCTGCTTGGCAATCGCTTCGATAGAATTTGTAACCTGTTCAATCTCTGCAGAAGCCTCTGTGATTCTGGTCATAGCATCTGTAACAAGATGCATCTTTCTGGCGCTGGTCTCAGCGTTATCTCTAACCTCTGTGGCCATTGTCTTACTCTTTTCAGCAACCTCTGCAAGCTGTTTTGTCTGCTCAGTAACTGAGTTAACAGATGCTGTAAGCTCCTCAACTGCTGCTGCCTGATCTGTTGAACCTTCTGCCAGGTCGTTAGCACCCTGTGACATGTTGATGGCACCCTGTGATACCTGCTGTGAAGAATTACGAACTTCCAGAAGTGTACTACTGAGGTTCTCTGCGATATCATTAAGAGCATTTCTGATAGTAGCATAGTCACCGATGTAGAGCTTCTCGTTTCTTGAGCCAGCAGAGAAATCTCCGCCTGACATACGCTTAAGGGTCTCATCAATATCTTTTACAATGTCCTCAATGACATCTGTTGAATAGGAAATATCGTCAGCAAGTTTGCCAAGCTCATCTTCAGAATCTGTATTAACCTTAACTTCAAGCTTACCTTTTGACATATCATCTGCAGCCTTGGAGATTTCCTGAATCGGTCCAAGGATACTGTTTGTAAGCGCTCCTCTTGCCTTGACCATATAGAGGATAGCATTTACAACAATCAAAAGAGATATGACTGTCATTATTAGAACAGTAATAATTGCAAGAGTGTATGCAGATTTAGCCTGAGCCTTGGCGGAAATACCAATCTCCTTGAAGTCCTTAACAACTACCTTGATGGCTTCGTTGATGTTAGCAACATAGAAATCGTAGATTTCGTCTTTGCTATAACCGGCTCTGGAAATTTCTTCCAGCTTATCGTCAGCAGTGTCTATATCCTTAATATGCTGATATACAGTAGTGAGGTCACCCTTATAAACCTTGGAAAGAGTATCCAGACCATCATTTAATTCCTGGAGCTTTTCCTCTACTCCTGCATACTGAGCATTTCTGTCATCTTCATCATGAGCTGAAAGTGCCCACAGATAATACTTGGCAAGAGCCTGAATTGTGATTCTGATCTCGCCCTGCTGAGTATTCTGTTCATAATAGACGTCGTAGATATTATGCAGATTGAAAAGAGCCAGGAAATCAATCAGGACAATTGCAGCAAAAATCATGATCAGGTTAGTCCTGAAATTGCCAAACACCTTTTTGAACTTGTCAGCTACAGGTAGTTTTCTAAATGACTCCTTGCTAAAAGAATCTTTTTTCTTAGCTGCGTCTGCCATATTATCCTCCTTAGACATAAATTTATCAGCCACAGGATTAAGTTTTCCTATGGCAATCTTTTATGAAATCTTGCGCCACTACAAATGTTATATCGTCTACTTATACATTATATTTTATGCAATTTTTCAATAAAATGTCATAAATATGTATAAATTTATATAAAATTTCGAGAAATAAGTCGTACTTATGCCAAATATAAAAAATATTGATTTTACTTATGGATAATTAATCGATATCATGTTTAAGGTATCAATATTAGATTCAGAGAGGGAATGAAAAATGGTAAAAGCAGTAGTAGGTGCTAACTGGGGAGATGAAGGAAAGGGTAAGATCACAGATACTCTGTCAGATCAGGCAGACGTTGTTATCCGCTTTCAGGGTGGTGCCAATGCAGGCCACACAATAGTTAATGATTATGGCAAATTTGCACTCCACACAATGCCATCTGGTGTATTCCATCAGAACATTATGAACATCATTGGTAACGGAGTTGCATTCGATATTACTAAGTTCATGAACGAACTTAACGAGATCACATCTAAGGGAGTTCCTGCTCCACAGATCATGATTTCTGACAGAGTACAGGTTATGATGCCTTATCACGTACTCTTCGATACACTTGAGGAAGCAAGACTTGCTGGTAAGAGCTTTGGTTCTACCAAGTCAGGTATCGCTCCTTTCTATTCAGACAAATACTCCAAGATTGGCTGGCAGATCAATGAGTTCTTCCAGGATGACGCAGCTATCAAGGAGAAGATTGCACGTGTTGCAGAGATCAAGGACGTTCTCCTTGTAAACTTATATCATTCAGATCCTATCGATCAGGAAGCTCTTTTCAACCAGATCGTTGAATGGAGAGAGCAGGTTAAGCCTTACATCGGCAATGTAGCTCTTTATCTTGATAAGGCTATCAAGGAAGGCAAGACAATCCTCCTCGAGGGTCAGCTTGGAACAATGAAGGATCCAGACCACGGTATCTATCCTATGGTTACATCCTCATCACCTCTTGCAGCTTATGGTGCAATCGGTGCAGGTATTCCTCCTTATGAGATCAAGCAGGTTGTTACAGTATCCAAGGCTTATTCTTCTGCTGTTGGTGCTGGTGCATTTGTTTCAGAGCTCTTTGGAGATGAAGCTGAGGAGCTTCGTAGACGTGGTGGTGACGGCGGCGAGTACGGCGCAACTACAGGAAGACCTAGACGTGTTGGCTGGTATGACTGCGTAGCTAGTAAGTACGGCTGCAGACTTCAGGGCACAACAGATGTAGCTTTCACAGTACTTGATGTACTTGGCTATCTTGATGAGATTCCAGTTTGTGTTGGCTATGACATCGACGGCGAGGTTACAACAGAATTCCCTGTAACTCACCTTCTCGACAAGGCTAAGCCAGTTTACAAGACTCTTCCAGGTTGGAAATGCGAGATTCGTGGTATCAAGAAGTACGAGGATCTTCCAGAGAACTGCCGTAACTACATCGAGTTCATCGAGGAGCAGATTGGCTACCCAATCACAATGGTTAGTAACGGCCCAGCTCGTTCAGATATTATCTACAGAGAGAGCAAGTTTTCTAAATAATATATTTGGAATAATAAATGGAGAAGCAGATTCAGGTTCTGCTTCTCCATATTTTTTATCTCTTATAGAATGTAATGTAATTGCCACGCTTTTGCTTACTCTCATACATCGCTGAATCAGCCTGTTTGTAGTAATCAGCAAAGGACCGACCATCATTCGGCCTACAGAAGGTTGCTCCAACGCTTATCTCCATCTTCCAGTCAGGCGCTTCCGGCACATGTATCTGTTCTGAATTCATGAAAAGACGATCTGCAACGATAAGACCAATATCCACTGTATCAACTCCTGACGCAAATACCATGAACTCATCTCCGCCAAGTCTGAATACGATATCAGAATCTCTGAAGGTCTCTGTAAGGCAATCTGCCATTGCGATAATCACCTTATCTCCAACATCATGGCCGTATGTATCATTGACCTTTTTAAAGTGATCAGCATCGACAATAAGGAGCATTCCCTTTCTTCCTGCTTCAAAGGCCTCGTAGAGTCGTATCTCGCCTCCGTTTCTGTTGAGGATCTTGGTCAGGGAATCCGTTTCAGCTTTTTTACGAAGTGCTTCCTGTCGTCTTCTATCCTCGTCAATAGACTCAGTAGCCCAGATTACACGGGTTACATTGCCTTCCTCGTCTCTTTCTCCTGCAATGAAATACATTCGAGTCCAATGATTATCAATATCAAGGAAATCGTGAGATATAGATTTATTGTCTTTTAATCTTTCTCCAAGAGTTGGGAAATTCATAAACTCTGCCAGCATGGCTCTGGAAGATTCCACTGCAATACCTTCAGCTATCTCATCAACTCGTTCAAGCGAATATGGTTTAGCTGAAAGAATCTGAGTTAGCCTTTCACTGACCCACATCTTATTAAGCTTAAGTTCTTTTAAATCCAGTATAGAAAGAGAAAGGTATATATCAGCAATTGCAGCCAGCTCGCCTTCAAGCTGACTTCTTTCTCTGTTTTTTTTCTTATAAAGATGAATAGCTGCCCAGAATGAAAAAAATACTATAGTAAGGACAAATATAGAATGAGCATATATAATTCCAATAGCTCCAAACAGCCTGCCCTCATCGAACACAAACACTGTATACCAGTCGTTGTTAATACGTTTACTAAAAACAAACTTCTTATTGCGTCCTTTTCCTACAGAAAAGATGTTATTATGGGCTGAAGATACTCCTTTGAAAATATCTACATATTCATCGTTGATCTCCCTGGCATAATTCTTGCCAATCTGGTTCTCATCCGAATGTGCAACAACAAGTCCGTCCGCATCCAGCACCAACACTGCTTCCAGCTCTTTATATTTGACCAGGTCCGCATCTTTTTCCTGAATACTATCCAGGTAAAAGTCCATAGAAATAACGCTTTCTTTATCACTAAGGAGCTTACTGACAGACATCATGACCATTCCTGTCTGCACATTGAAATAAGGTTCTACATAAGCTATATCCCCGTCAGCCTTTACTGCATCTATGTACCATGGCCTGCTCGTAGCAACATAGTCACCTGGTGGAAGCCAGCCTGATCCATCAACGTACTCTCCTCGTATATAGCCATATATTCCAGTGGCATTACTCTCAATTATCTCTGAATAAACATCCGTTTCATTAACCAGATAGTTTTTGATATCTTCATTGGTGGCGCCTTCTTCTATCATAGCCTCAACGCCCTGAGACGAGAAAATTACAGCATCCTTTGGAAAAGAAAGATAGTACTCTATCTCCTGAGACAGCGTAAGAACTTCAGAATTCCACATGTTAATAGTACTTTGTTTTGTTACGATGTAGAGTCTGACAAAAAGAGCAAATAGCACGAATGTACCTGCTACAGCAATGAATATTATGACCAGATAATCTTTATCTATGCCTGGCTTTTTATTTTTTTGAGGGTATTTATCCATTTATCACCTATGATTTCTCTAGAAAATTCCCCATTTATCAGCCATGTATATGAACCCAAATTCGCGAAAATATTATAACATGCCGATAACAATGAATCAAAATAATGCACAATTCAAAATATTCTTTTTTCACTAAAAATCATACATTCGCTAATTGCAATGACGGCCACAGAATAATATAATAAAATGTGAAATATTTTAATTCTATTTAAAGTTTTAGATTTTCCTAAAACATTTTTTCACTAAATCGTATGACGGGGAGTTATTATGCTGCACATTAAAAATCTTGATGAGGGATTGGAGCTCTTTAAGGCTCTGGGATCTGATATCAGAATCGAAATTATCAATATACTGCTGAAAGAAAGCGGAATGAACATGAATGAGCTGGCCAAAAAGCTCAAGATTACTAACGGCGCTCTGACAAGCCATATCCGTAAGCTCGAGGAATGTGGAATCGTCACTGTTTCTGCTGAGGGCTCCGGTCATGGTAACCAGAAATTCTGCTCTGTAAATCTTGATAAGATTCTGATTGATATTCAGGATGCTCCTGTTGCCACTAATGTTTACAGTACAGAGATCAAGGTTGGCCACTTCAACGACTACGAGGTCTATCCTACCTGTGGCCTTGCTTCCAGTAAGAAGCTTATCGGAGAAGTTGATGATACCAGATATTTCGCGCACCAGGACAGATTCGATGCTGACATATTGTGGTTTACAAGAGGATACGTTGAGTATGGTATTCCTAACTTTATCCCCGTAGGACAGCAGATTGACGAAATCTGTATCTCAGCTGAGCTTAGCTCTGAGGCACCAGGTGTCAATAATGTATGGCCTTCAGATATTTATTTTTCCCTCAATGGAACTGAGCTTGGAACCTGGACTTCACCTGGGGATTTTGGCGATGTTAAAGGTATCTTTACCCCCGATTGGTGGTTTCCTAATTGGAACCAATATGGTATGCTCAAAATGCTGGTGATAGGTCACAAAGGCACATTTATCGACGGCATTATGATCTCCAAGGTTACGATTGACGACCTTGCTCTCACATCCAAGAGCCGCATGAAGCAAAGACTGGAAGTTCCTGAGAATGCCAAGAATGTGGGTGGCCTTACAATTTTTGGAAAAGGATTTGGCAATTACAATCAGGACATCAATGTTAAGATTGCCTATAGCCCGATAGAATAATAAATGAAAAGATATATTACAATAGGAATTCTGGCACATGTAGATGCCGGTAAAACAACACTTTCAGAGGCCCTTTTGTACACCTCTGGAGCAATCAGGAAACTTGGCCGCGTGGATCACAAGGATGCTTTTCTTGACAGCTATGAGCTTGAGAGATCACGCGGCATTACTATATTCTCCAAACAGGCAGTTTTTCAGCACGGCGATATTTCTTTTACCCTGTTGGATACTCCTGGTCACGCCGACTTCTCCCCTGAAATGGAGAGAACTCTTCAGGTCCTTGATATGGCGATCCTTGTCATCAGTGCTGCTGATGGCGTAACCAGCCAGGCAAGGCTCCTATGGAAGCTCCTTGATCACTACAAGGTTCCCACAATCATTTTCGTTAATAAGATGGATCAGCCAGGCACAGACAAGGCTCAGATTCTTGCTGGGTTAAAAGAAAATCTCAGCAGCCACTGTGTTGATTTTGGCATGTCTGGTTCTGATGACGGCTTAAGGTCACTACTTACATCTCCTGAGCTTCAGGAGGAGCTTGCTGTTTGTGATGACGAGCTACTCTCTTCTTTTCTTGATGGAGACCCTGTTACAGAACGCGATGCTATCAGTCTTGTCAATTCCCGCAAGTGTTATCCATGTCTTTTCGGCTCCGCCCTTAAGCTTGACGGAGTAAAAGAGCTGCTGGATATGCTGAGCGAATTCTCTGATGCTGAAAAATTTGCTGGCGCTGATGTCGATACTTTCTCTGCCCGAGTGTACAAGATAAGTAGGGATTCTCAGGGAAACAGACTGACACATATGAAGCTTCTGAGCGGAAGTCTCAAGGTAAGAGATGTGATTCAGGATGAAAAAATAGATCAGATTCGTATTTATTCAGGGGACAAATTCGAGGCACTCCCAGAAGCAACAGCTGGAATGGTTGTTGCTGTGTCAGGCTTATCAGGAACAAAAGCTGGAGAAGGCCTAGGTGCGCTATCTGGTGCAGTATCTACAGAGGTTATCCAGCCTATCCTCTCCTGCGCTTTGATTCTTCCTGAGGAAGTAGACACTATTTCTTTTTATAAGAAGATTAAGGTCCTGGAAGAGGAAGAGCCTATGCTCCTGGTATCTCTTCACGAGACCACAGGCGAGATCATGGTTCAGATCATGGGCGATGTTCAGAAAGAGATTCTCCATCACCTGATTCAGACTCGCTTTGGAATAGATGTCAGATTCGGTCAGGGACAGATTGTATATAAAGAAACAATAGCTGGTCCTGTAGAGGGTGTCGGCCACTTTGAACCCCTCAGGCACTATGCCGAGGTACATCTTCTCCTCGAACCAACTGAGCCAGGAAGCGGCATTTCTTTTGACAACAAATGCTCTACTGACCAGCTCAATCTCAACTGGCAGAGACTCATATTGACTCACCTCCAAGAGAAGAAACACGTGGGAGTCCTCACTGGTTCTGAGATTACAGATATGAGGATCACTCTTTTAACCGGAAGAGCTCATGAAAAGCACACAGAAGGCGGCGATTTCAGACAGGCCACCTACAGAGCAGTCAGACAGGGACTTATGGAAGCTCAGTCCGTTCTTCTTGAGCCTATGTTTGATTTTAGAATCGAAGTTCCACAGGAGAACGTTGGCCGCGTCCTTACTGATATTCAGAAAATGAACGGCACTGTGGGCCTTCCAGATATAGAAAACGGCAAATCCGTTATAACAGGAACAGTTCCCGCTGCATGCCTCTATGACTATGCCCAGGAGCTCAAGAGCTATACACATGGCGAGGGCGTGTTGTCCACAACACTTAGTGGCTATGCACCATGTCATAACACCGAGGAAGTACTCGAGGCTCGAGGCTACTACCCTGAGCTTGATACAGCCAATCCAGCATCATCAGTGTTCTGTTCTCACGGCGCAGGAACTATTATTCCTTGGGATGAAGTACGCTCTCACATGCATCTTGAAAGCGCCTGGTCTCCTGACAGGGGAATAACCGTAGGCACTGACCTTACGGACAACATCGACATGGAAGCCCTTAAAAAGCTTCAGGCTAAGAGCACCAGGAAGACTACTGATAACAGAACCTTTGACGAGATAGAAAGAGACCTTCGTTTTGCTGAGAACGAACTAAAAGATATATTCGAGAGAACCTACGGAACCATCAAACCAAGGTATGTGGAAACCGAGGAAGACAGAAAGCGCTATGCGCGCCAGGATGCAGAAAGAGCAAGACAGGAAGCAATCGCTCAGGGTCTGATTGATCCGGAAGTTACTCTTTCAAATAAAAAGCTAAATAGTAAGAAGGAACAGCGCATTGCTGAGCGTCAGAAGGAATACCTTCTGGTCGATGGCTATAATGTCATCTATGCAAACGATGAGCTTAAGAGCCTTGCTACCACTGACCTGAAGGCTGCAAGAGATGCTCTTATAGATAAGCTTGTTAATTTCCAGGGCTACCGAAGAGAACAGGTAATCCTCGTATTTGACGCCTACAGAGTCCGCGGTGGTACTGAGCACATGGAGGATCACGCCGGATTAACCGTTATCTACACCAAGGAAGCTGAAACCGCCGATCAGTACATAGAAAAGGCCGCCCACGAAATCGGCAAGAAATACCGCGTAACTGTCGCCACTTCCGATGCCATCGAACAGGTCATCGTCATGAGTAGTGGCGCCATCAGACTCTCCGCAAGAGAATTCTGGGAAGAAGTAGCACACACCGAAGGACAGATTAGGGAACACTTTTGAGCATGAATTTAAAACTCGCTGTTGTTATAAATCGAATATGGGCAGATTTCCGCAAAAACTGGCAGTTTATCGTGATAGTCCTAGGCTGGTGGATAGCAATGAATCTTATTTTCCACCACACCTGCCCAGTTGTACTGCTATGTGGCTATCCCTGCCCAGGATGCGGGATAACGAGAGCTTTTCTCTCTTTCTTTACCCTTCATCCCATCAGGGCATTTCAGTATAATCCGACTTATCCTCTGTGGCTGTTTGTAATTATCGCAGCCATTTGGGTTAGATATTTCAAGGGCCAGAGCCTAAAACGGCTCTACTACCCTCTTCTTTTTACTGCTGTGATTACGCTAGCCGTCTATATTTATAGAATTGTATTTCTTTTCCCTGGAACCGAGCCCATGGTTTACGTTCCTGGGAATCTTTTTGAGCTTATCCACTCTGCACTTTAACTAGTTATTTAGCCGCAATCTGGGAATTAGCCACAATTCGGCTAAGCATTTTGGGCATACTTTTTGCCTTGTTTAGCCGCATATGTTATATTCTATGAGTTTCGGCTAATGCCTGCAGCATACATCATTAGCCGCAAATACTTAAATTACAATTTTCGGCTAATATTGTTTTCGCCATCGTTAGCCGAAATAAGCTAAAAATGGCCTCTGCGGTTAATTCACCCACCAAACATAGCAAAATGTTTTAGCCGCAACTATCAATAATCTCAAATGCGGCTAATAATCACCCCAAAAGCTTCACAAACATAAATGCTTCACAAACATAAATGCTTCATAAACAAAAAACCTGGCATCTGAGGTCATACCTCAAATGCCAGGTTTAACAATTCTCATATTAAATCATTCACATAAGAATCCTTACGCGAAAGCCTGCGCAACAAATATTTACACAATATTACGCATTATGCTCGAGAAGGTAGTCGTTAAGAGCATCAACGATCTCTTCGCCGTCGATTCCATGAACAGCGCATGCCTCAGCAAGTGACTCCATCTGAGAAGCTGGGCAGTGGATACATCCCATTCCGCACTCCATAAGGAACTGTGCAGCAAGAGGATGCTTAACAATAAGATCACCTACAAGCATATCTGCAGTAACGAGCGCGCCCTCGTTCTTAAGTTCTTCACTCATCTTATATTCCTCACTTTCTGTATCATTACCAAAGAATAAATCCTTCAAATATCCCATAATTGTATCCTTAAAGCTTCCTTCAAGTTACCATTACTGTACAATTAGTTTTTCCTTTAAATTGCACAAAATGTATTTTACTCTCTTGCTTATGGATTTGCAAGTATGTTTTCAAACGTATAAAGTCTGGAATCCCCGGTTCTCATGATACGAGTATCCTGGTTATAACCAGTTCCAGCGAAGTTAGGATTAAGAGCAAGACCATGATTATTAAGAGCTGCTCCTGTAGCAACAGCCTTCTGCTCTTCGCCGTTTAAATGCACAACCTTGTCCATGATGTTGTGGATAATACCATCCTGTTTAACATGAACAGGTGCAATTGTATTAACAAGGCTTCCAAAATCCTTGAGATTAAGCGGAACAACGCGGTTTGTTACATTGTAGAGCTTATCCTCAGAAAGACCCTTACACTTGATCTTGCGATAATCATTGTTAGGTCTTGAGCCCTTCTCTACAGCAAATGCAACAGCTCTGTCCTTGTCCTTGCTAACGATCATATATCCATAATCAGGAAGTCTGTAGTAGTCACCGAACTGGAATACTTCTCTCCACTTCTTGTAGAACTCTACCTGACCAGTAACAACCTTCTTGTCTGCATCAGACATTTCGCACAGATTAAGCTCATATCCAAAGCATCCAGGACATGCGATCTCAAATCTGGTCTCAAGAGGAACGCTGTTAAGTGTCTGATGGTTAGGGCATGCAGAAACATGCGCACCAACTGTGCTTGCTGGATATCCATAGCTGTAACCTCTCTGGATATCAAGTCTGCAGAATGCGTCAGTATCATCACTTCCCCAGATCTGTGGGAAGTAGCAGAGGATACCAAGGTCAAATCTATTACCACCAGCAGAACAGCCCTCGAAAAGAATCTCCGGGAAGCTCTCTGTGAGTTCCTTCATAATACGGTAAAGGCCGATGTAGTATCTGTGCTGGAATTCGCCCTGTCTGTCAGCAGGAAGTGAAGCTGAGAATCTGTCTGAGAAGATTCTGTTCATATCCCACTTAACGTAAGCTACATTACCTGCGGAAAAGACCTTCTTCATGGCGTCAATCACATAATCCTGAACCTCTTCTCTGGAAAGATCAAGGTTCATCTGATTACGTCCTGTTGAATGTGGTCTTCCAGGAACAGCTACAGCCCAATCAGGATGTGCTCTGTACAGATCACTATCCTCGTTGACCATTTCAGGCTCAACCCAAAGACCAAACATAAGGCCAAGGTCATTTATCTTATCAGCAAGCTCCTTGATTCCTCCAGGGAGCTTTTTCTTATTCTCATACCAGTCGCCAAGTGAAGATGTATCATCATTACGCTTGCCAAACCAGCCATCATCCATTACAAAGAGCTCAATACCGCACTTCTTGGCCTCTTTGGCAAGAGATACAAGTGAGTTCTGAGTAATATCAAAGTATGAAGCCTCCCAGCTGTTGATAAGGATTGGTCTGGCCTTATCTCTCCAAGAGCCTCTTACGATATGCTTACGAACAAAATCCTGCATGCGAATGCTCATGCCATTATAACCCTGAGAAGAGTATGCCATAACAGCCTCTGGAGCCTCAAATTTGCTGCCAGGAGTAAGAAGCCAGTTAAATCCTACCGGCTGAATTCCGCACACGAATCTGCTCATATTCTTGGCATTTGAAGAAAGAGCTTCGTAGTGGTTACCACTATACACAAGGTTAAAGCCATAGCACTCGCCATGGTTCTCATCTGTATCGAGGTCACTTACGATTACAAAAGGATTGGATCTGGAACCTGATTCGCCTGCTGCAAGCTCTTCGCATACTACCTTGCCACCTGTGCATACGCTCTCATGAATTCCCATCTCATCTGCCCATCTGCCATGGAAGGATGTGAATTTAAGAGAAGGAGTATCGAAATCAATCTGTGTACTAAGGATTCTGTCGATTCTAACATCCTTGTCACTTTCGTTGTGAAGCACTGCACTTCTCGTAATGACATCACTGTCAGGAAATACAGAGTAGATCATTTCAAGGCTTGTGCCATATCCAGGATCCTTCAAGGTGATAATAAGCTGCTGAGTCTTATCTCTTTTAGCAGCGCTATCGCTGGTATTATCTGCATCATCATAAGATGACGGAAGTGTCTTAAGTGCCTTTTTGCCATCTGTGACCTTCATACTATAGTACTGGAAATCCACAGTAGTATTACCATCAGCATAAGTGAGCTCAACGAATGGCTCTCTGATGTCACCCTTACCAAAAGAGGACATCTCAAGGCCAAGCATCTCAAGGAAAGTATCCTTGTGCTCAGCTGAGTAAATGTTCATATTACCGCCGCCGTGGTAGTGCTTAGGTCCAATGGCATCAGCTATAGCCACAAGGCCATCCTTGCCATTTTGGAAAGCCTGCTCAAGGTCTCCAGCCTCAACCGCCTTCTGATAGCTCTCCTTGGAAATAATAGAGCTGCCAAAATGGATATGCTCTAAATGTCCTGAATTAGTTCTTCTAAATAAATAAGATGTATTCGCTGTCTGCAGCAAAAAGATGTAACCATCTGCGTAAATCAATTTCTAAACCCTCCAAATAAAACTTCTACAACAATGTCGATCCAGGCTTTCACAAAGCCTGATCACCCATCCAATCTAAATGTCACGCCTTGATTCCATTGATGATGACGTCGATCATCATATTAAGAGAATCCTCATAACTGTACTCTGTGCGAGCAAGCTCCTCAGAACTAAGGAACTTCTCGATAGCGCCCTCAACCATAAGCTTAATGAGCTGAATAGGAACTCTTTTAATAAGTCCCTGATCCATAGCCTGATTAAGAAGCTTTTCTGTCTCGCCCCAGTCACTCTCTACCCTCTCGGCTACCTTCATGTAAACCTTAGGATATTTCTCTTTTAACTGATAAACTCTTCTAAAGTCGATATTCTTGTAATTGTCAGGAAGACATACAATCAGCTTGGAAATCTTGTCAACAAGATCAAGAGAATCGTCAGCAACAATTTCAGCCTCCTTCTTCTTGATGGCAGAAAATCCATAATCAACAGTGGCAAAGAACAGCTCATCCTTGTCATCAAATTCCTTGTATATAGTCTTCTTACTGATATGAAGTTCTCTGGAAATATCATCCATCGTGAACTTCATTCCTTTCTCGTTGAACTGATCAATGACCGCGTCCATTATCTGCTTTCTTGTCTCTTCCATGTAACCCTCCTTGTGTTTGCATACCTCTCGCCATGTTTACGCAAGTGTTATTCTTTCCTTACCCCAACTACAAATTTCTTTATCACATTTCTGCGAGTACCTTAACAAGATACTCCCAAACATTCGCTGTTGATTTAACTGAAAGCTTCTCTCCTGTTGAGTGGATATCCTTCATATCTGGTCCGATTGAGATACAGTCGAGATTCTCAATCTTCTCACTAA
>JAEEGJ010017660.1_pt1 | contig 16091 bp, 10 predicted proteins | sample 8958761 | NCBI WGS metagenome assembly JAEEGJ01 (sample SAMN16246546, study PRJNA631951) | gut metagenome | biome: gut microbiome; feature: rumen; material: RS-attached | host: Bos | place: Iran: Karaj | collected 2018-10
TGATCTATGTATGTGATTCAGGCAACAACCGAATCCTTGAGATGAAGCTTGTTGAAGGACCTAAGTTACAGCTTGTACGAGTTATTGAAGAGTTCAAAGGAAATGTTGAACCTTTAACATTCAAAAATCCTACTGATGTACAGATATCTGAAGAAGGTTATTTCTACATTGCAGATAAGGATAACGGACGTATCTTAAAGCTTGATCCTGATCTAAATTATGTATGTCAATTCCTTAAGCCCAATGATGCTTCACTTGATAAGGATCTTGAGTTTAGGCCTTCAAAGATAGCTATCGATACCGCAGACCGTGTTTACTGCGTAGCCAGCGGTATCAATAAGGGTTTGGTTAAGTATGAAGCCGATACTACATTCTCAGGCTTCATCGGAGCTACTCCCGCAACATATAACTTCTGGGATTGGTTCTGGAAGCACTTCGCTACAGAAGCTCAGAAAGAGAAGATGCTTAACTTCGTTCCTACCGAGTATGATAACCTCTACATGGATAAGGAAGGTTTCATCTACGTAGTAACCGGTAAGCCTTCAGAAGAAGATATTAAGTCAGGCGCACAGAATGTTGTTAGAAAGCTTAACCTTCTCGGAAATGACATTCTTGTTCGTAACGGTAACTGGGATATCTACGGTGACCTTTACATGGGTTCCGGCGGTAACATCTCAGGACCTTCAAGATTTACAGATATCACTTGTCTTGATAACGACATTTACATCTGTCTTGACAAGACAAGAGGCCGTCTCTTCGGTTATGATGATCAGGGACGTTGCGTATTTATCTTCGGTGGTACCGGTAACATGGACGGTTACTTCAAGAAGGTAGCTGCAATCGACCATCTTGGAAACAACCTTATTGTTCTTGACAGCAGTGACTGTGCAATCACAGTATTTATGCCTACCGAGCAGGGTAAACTCATTTACCAGGCTATAGATCAGTTCGATCAGGGCTTATATGATGATGCTGAAGTTACATGGCGTCAGGTTCTTGAGAACGATGGTAACTGTGATCTCGCTTACATCGGTATCGGTCGTTCACTTCTTCGTCAGAAGAAATACAGCGAGTCCATGGAGTATTTCAAGCTTAAGCATGATGCACAGAACTATTCTAAAGCCTTTAAGCAGTACAGAAAAGAGTGGGTAGAAGATAACATCGTTAAGATCGTAATCGTTCTTCTTATCTTAATACTTGTACCTTTCGGCATCGGAAAGTTAAAGAGCATTAAGCACGAAATTGATACAGCTGACATTTTTCAATTATAATGGATGGAGATAAAATAGCATGGCATCAAAGAGATCGATTAGAAGAAAAAAATTAACTAGGTATAAAGATTCCTTGAAGTTTGGCTTCTATTGTATTACCCATCCTATAGATGGTTTCTGGGATCTGACGCATGAAAAGCGCGGAACTATGGCTGCTGCAAACACCATACTTTTCGCTACCGTATTTATGCGTATTATAAGCTTAAAGTACACAAGCTTCATTTTCAACGATATCAACTGGGAAGAGGTTAACATCCTACTTTATGTTGCAACCATTATCTTCCCGTTGGCACTTTGGGTTGTAGGTAACTGGGCACTTACCACTCTTTCAGATGGTAAAGGACGACTCAATCAGGTTTATATGGCAACGTGTTACGGCATGTTACCTTACCCGATAGTACAGTTGTTCCTGATGCTGTTCAGTAATGTCGTTACAGTAGATGAAGCCGGCTTCTATACCACAGTTGGTACTATAACACTTGTATATTGTGCAATCCTTATCGTTTGTGCAATGGGCCAGATTCATGAATATCGTGCAGGCAAGAACATCATGTTCACGATTTTCTCACTGTTTGCTATTCTTGTAGAAATATTCATTCTCTTACTGTTCTTCAGTATGATTTCACAAGGCGTAGCTTACATCGTTTCACTTGTAAAGGAAATGCTGTTCCGTATATAAAAAGTCTGATATTTACAAAGGATTGGAGTTACAATGAGAAGACAGAAAAGTGAAGAATTAAAAAAAGAGAGAAATGACAGAATAAAACAGTTCTTGAAGGACATGATCGCTCCTACGATATTCGTAGTAATTGTTGTTATTGTTCTCTATAAGATGGCTACTTATCAAAGACCCGCAGAAGAGAACGACATACCTGCTACATACGCATATGACGGAAATACTGATCCGATTGTCCTTGAGAACAGCTTCCTGAAACTTGATATGAATCCTGAAACGACACAGTTTACAGTTCTTCATAAAGAGACAGGAAGGGTTTGGAATTCAAATCCTGATATTTCGATAGAAACATCAGCACTTAATGAAGAAAAGAATAGACTGCAGTCATTGTTGTATATACAAGCATCTGAGCAGACCGGTAAGATTCTTGATTATGATTCATTCTCAAAGAGTATCAATAATCAGATCTATAAAATTGAAAGAAAGTCTGATACCGAAGTAGTTATTCATTTCTCTATAGGTAATGTTGAAAAAACTTATATGATCCCTCCTGTAGCACGTGAAGAGGAATTCCTCGGATATGTACAGGCACTGACAGATCTCGGTGACTCTGCTGCAGCAAAGGAAGTAAAAAACCGTTATAAGAAATGGGATAAGGACAAGCTGAGCAAAGCTGATAAAGAAAATTTTGATGCTATCGCTGAAAGATATCCTTTGGTTAAAGAAGAAATAATCTATACTCTTCGTGACGGTCTTAATCCCGTTACCATGAATAAACTTCTTGCAGCATTTGAGTCAATCGGTTACGATCAGGCTAAATATGAAGAAGACCTTGCTCTTGATACTCAGGAAAAGACTTCTGATAAGCCTGTATTCAATCTTGATTTGTGCTTAAAGCTTGACGGAGACCAGCTGGTTGTATCGGTACCCTTTAATTCAATTCAGAATCCTAAGAAGTACCCTATAACAAATCTTACTCTGCTTCCTTTCTTCGGTGCAGGCTCAAAGGCTGAAGAAGGCTTCATGTTAGTACCTGAGGGTGGCGGCGGAATCATCAACTTTAACAACCAGAAGACAACACTTCAGGCATACTCTTCAAGAGTATACGGATGGGATCTTTGCCTTATCCGTGATTCTATAGTACATGATCCTATCACTAATTTCGGTGTGTTTGGTATATCAAAGGGTGATGCATCATTCATCTGTATCCCCGGTGACGGTTCATCATACGCAACCATTCAGGCTGATATCAGTGGTAAGACAAACTCATTTAACTATGTAAACGCAGTTTATGATCTTTATCAAAGAGAGCAGTTCGATGTTGGTTCGATTTCATCTTCAGATATTTTCAAATACATCGACCAGCTTCCTCAGGATGAAAAGATTGAGCAGAGATACATTTTCGTTGACTCCGGCAGTTATGTAGAAATGGCTAAGGAATACGAAAAATATCTTAAGAATACTTACGGTGAGAAGTATTTTGAAATGAAGAAGGATACTGAAGCTCCCGTAAATGTGGAAGTCATCGGTGCTGTTGATAAAACAGAGCAGATACTTGGTATCCCTGTTTCACGTCCTCTTGAGCTTACAAGCTTTAATGAGGCAGGTGAGATAGCAGATGAATTAAAGTCAAACGGGTTTAACAACGTAAATATCAGATATACCGGTTGGTGTAACGGCGGCGTTAACCAGACAGTACTTTCAAAGGCTAAGCCCATCGGCAAGCTTGGCGGCAAGAGCGATCTTAAGGATCTTTCAAGCAAGCTTTCAGGTCTTGGATACAGGTTAGCACTTAACGGTATCACAACACTGGCATTAGACAGTAATATATTTGACGGATTCTTCTCATATACTGATGCTGCTAAGAACATCAGTGAAGAGAGAATGGAGCTTCATAAGTACAGTTCAGTTACATATGCTTTAAGAGAAGGATCAGAGACATTCTACCTCCTTCATACAAAGCTTATTATGGAATATGCTGACAACTTAAGAGAAGCTGCTGATAACTTCGGTGCAGGGGTTGCATTTGAAGATATCGGTAAGGACATTCCTTCAGACTTCTATGAGGATGATTATCACAGCCGTGAGAATGTTAGAAAGCTCCATATGGATCTCCTCAAAAAGTATAATGATGAAGGTAAGTACACAGTTATCGAAGCTGGTAATGAATATGCAATTCCCTACGTTGATATGATCGTAGATATGGATCTTTCAGGTAGCAATTACACAATCATTGATTACAATATTCCTTTCCTTGAGCTTGCTATTCACGGTTATGTGGATTACACCGGTGAATCACTTAACATCTGTGGTGATCAGGGTGAAGAACTCCTCTACTCAGCAGCTTATGGTGCAGGTTTAAGCTTCACAGTAATGAAAGAGTCAGCATTTGCTCTTCAGGACACTTTATATACTCACTTCTATGGATGTGATTATGATAAGTGGAAGCATAATATGATCGATATCTACACAAGATACAATAAAGAACTCGGTCATATTTTCAACCAGAAGATGACAGACCATAAATATCTTGCACCCGGCGTTTCAGTAACAACTTATGCCGATGGCACAAAGGTTTATGTTAACTTTAATTATGCTGGATATAATGAAGGCGGAGTATCGATCCCCGCAAGAGATTATAAGGTTGTAAGATAAAAAAGAAAGGGACTTAGAGCATTATGAAGAAAGCAAAAAGACTTGCAGGTCTTGAAAAAAGAAAGGCGATATCAGGGTATATATTTATTGCTCCGTTCATAATCGGTTTCCTGGTATTCATGGTAAAGCCTTTCATCGATTCATTACTGATGAGCTTCCAGCTGGTTGAGTTGTCAGGTGATGGATATACAAGAACCTTCAATGGATTTACCAATTATAATTATGTTTTCAATGTTGATTCAGAATTTAACAGACTGCTCACCGAAGAAATGATCAGAATGGTAATCTACACTATAGCGATTATCGTATTCTCATTCTTCATCTCCATCATCCTTAACCAGAAATTTAAAGGTAGAGGTTTGGTAAGAGCCGTATTCTTCCTTCCGGTAATACTTTCTTCAGGTGTTATCTTAGGACTGGAAGATAATAACCAGTACATGCAGGTTATGAAGGATACCGTGGAAGCTACCACACAGGGCATAAGTGTTTCCGCTGCGGTGGAATCAATACTTAGAACCATGGATATAGGTGGTGCGGTATTTGATAAGGTATTCGAGGTTATTGATAACATCTATGATGTAGCGATTTCCTCGGGTATGCAGATCATCATCTTCCTGTCAGGACTTCAGACAATATCATCAAGTATGTATGAAGCTGCCAGCATTGATGGATGTACAAAGTGGGAGAGTCTTTGGAAGATCACCTTCCCTATGATCTCTTCTCTGTTCCTTGTAAACTGGATCTATACAGTAGTAGATTTCTGTATGAGATCTGATAACCAGGTAATTTCCAGAGTACAGTTTACCATGATCACGAACTTGCGTTATGATTACGCATCTGCAATGGCATGGATATACTTCGCAGTAGTTGTCGTCTTTGTAGGCATTACTTCACTAATCATATCAAAGGTGGTATATTATAATGACTAAAGGAAAAGCTAAAGTTAATTTCTGGGAGAGAAACAGACTGTCGAATGGTTACCTGTTAAAGAAAAAGGTAATGGCGATCGGTGTAAGTATAGTTCGTTTCGTACTTTTATTCGGACTCTGTTTCCTGATCCTACAGCCTATATTACAGAAGATATCTGTAAGCTTTATGGAAGAGCAGGATCTGTATAACCCGATAGTTATCAACATCCCTGAACATTTCACAACAGAAAATTACAGACTTTGTGCTGACCCCGCGATTATGGATTACAGTACCGGTCTTCGTAATTCACTTATTGTTTCAACAACTATAGCTATCCTTCAGATAGCTATGTGTACACTGGTTGGATATGGATTTGCAAGATTCAAATTCCCGTTAAAGAAATTCTGGTTCGCGATGGTTATGTTAGTTATCGTCATCCCTCCCCAGACCATTTCTTCATCACTTTACCTGCATTTCAAGTTCTTTGATATATTAGGTATATTTAAGCTTATAACGGGAGAGACGATAAACCTGCGTGGTTCTGCATTACCTTACTATCTGATCAGTGCAGGTTGTATGGGCCTTAAGAACGGATTGTATATCTACATGGTACGTCAGTACTTCAGAAACATTCCTGTAGACCTTGAAGAGGCTGCTTACATTGACGGTTGCGGTACATTACGTACATTCGTAAGGATCATGCTTCCTCAGGCAAAGCCCATCATTACATCATGTTTCCTGTTTGCATTTGTATGGCAGTGGACAGATGGTTTCTACGCACAGATGTTCCTTTCACAGATCCGTCTGGTAAGTACATCACTTTCAACTATCGTTAATCGTATTGCTGTATATCTGGCTCGTATTCAAGGCAGCGGTGTTGAGTCAGCAACTATTTCACCTGCACGTTCAAACCAGATCCTTTCAACAGGTACCCTGATGATCGTATTCCCGTTGATCTTTATATACCTTGTGGCACAGCGTCAGTTTGTTGAGAGCTTATCAAGTACAGGTATTAAGATGTGATTAAATAATTGTATATTTTTACTAAAAATTTTAAAAAAAAGTTGCATATTTGTAACAAGTATGTTATAATTCCATCATTGTATGTAAACTGTTTTGGATTTGGGAGTTCCCGGAAAGTAAAAAAGCTCCCATCTCGCACAGTTTAGATAAATTAGCAATAATTTAAAATTATTAGCTAGTTCCTATGAGAAGGAGGAAAAAATGAAAAAGAGAAACTTACAGAGAATTTTTGCTGCATTCATGGCAACAGCTATGGTGATCGGCGCAACAGGATGTGACAAGGATAAGGATACCAAGAATGATACTACTCCCACTCCTGACGCAACCACAACAGATGCTCCTAAGACAGATGATGGCAAGAAGGATGACACAACTACTCCTGAGCCTACTAAGGAAGTTGAGGTTACACCTGAAGTTACACCTGAGCCCGAGGTTGCTGTTGATCTTGGTGGTATGAACATCATCATTCGTGACTGGTGGTCACCCGCTCTTGATGCAGAATATCCTGCAGAAGCAAAGAGTGATTATGAAGAGGCAAGAAATGCTTATCGTGAGGAAGTAGAAGCTAAGTATAACTTCTCAATGAGAGAAGCTGCTATATCTGACTGGGGCGGAGCTAACTCAGACTTCGTTGATTACGTTACATCAGGCGGAGATAGCGAGAACTACATCTTCACACTTCATACAGATCCTACCACAGCAAATGCTATGGCATCAGGTCTTATGTATGATCTTTCAACACTTGACTGTCTTGATTTCTCAGAGGACAAGTTCCAGAGAAATAAGTTACATGAGCAGTATTGTTCAGGTAGCAGTATTTATGCATTCTTCCCCGGCTTCTCGGAGCCCCGTGATGGTGTATACTTCAACAAGCAGGTTCTTAAGGATGCCGGTATTGATCCTAACACTATCTATGATGCTCAGAAGAACGGAACATGGACATGGGATATGTTCGATGAGATCATGGGCAAGTGCCAGAGAGACCTTGATGCAGACGGCGTAGATGATATCTATGGTCTTACCCTTAACGAAGGCGTTATGACCTCTGCAGCTGTATTCTCTAACAATGGTTCTTACATTTCCAAGGGTGCTGACGGAAAGTACTCATATAACCTTGAGAGTGCTGAGACCCTTGAAGCTCTTCAGTGGTGTGTTGATATGTTCACTAAGTATGATCAGCATGATCCTGAGGGCGCTAACTGGGATTACTATCAGGAAGAGTGGAGAACCGGTAAGGTTGCATTCCTTGTTGATCAGGAGTACTGTGCAGCACCCGGTAACCTCTTCGAGAATACTGATTTCGAAATGGGCTTCGTTATGTTCCCTAAGGGACCTAAGGCTGACCACTATGTATCAGCATGGGCTAACAATGCTTATGTAATCCCTGCTTGCTACGATCCAGACAGAGCTTGGAAGATCGCATTTGCTTGGAACGTATGGACAAATCCTGCACCTGGCTATGAGGATTTCAATGGCTACATCGAGACAGCATCTAATGGTAACTTTGATGAGAGAGCTCTTTCAGAGACCATTCCTATGATGTGTCAGGATGAGAACGGTATCGTTACATTCCATGATTTCGTTGCTGGTATTGATATGGGTCCCGATCTTACATGGCAGATTGGCGCTAACGCTGACGTTACCGCTATCGTTGAAGCTTGCCGTGATAAGTGGAAGGCTTGCATCGATGAGGCTAATTCAAAATAATTAATTAAGCATATCAGTTAATTTATTATTAGATTTTAAGGGACGGTGTTTTCCGGGCACCGTCCCTTTTTTGTGAGATAGTTACTATACACGGCAATCTGCAGAAATGCATAATGCAAGCTCGCTTGCAATTATGCATTTAAGCAGATTTGACGTATTAGGCTGGACAAAACGCACGAGTAAACATAAGCCGCGTAGCGGCGACACACGGCGAAGCCGGGTGGTTTATGAGTGGTTTTGGACAGGCGTGTATAGTAACTATTTTACAAATCAAAATTTCAGGAGGTTCAAATGTCAGTATTTGCTCACAACCCCATACTTCCGGGCTTTTTCCCGGATCCTTCGGCTTGTGCAGTCGGAGATGACTACTACATTGTAAATTCCACATTCACATATTTCCCGGGTCTGCCTGTATTACATAGCAAGGACCTGGCTCATTGGAATCAGATAGGAAATGTTCTTACACGCGAGTCACAGCTGCCTTTAAAGGATGCTGAGGTATCACGTGGTCTTTTTGCACCTACCATTAGGTACAACAAGGGGACATTTTATGTTATATGCACCAATGTTTCTTTTGGTGGAAACTTTATAGTTACTGCTGACAAAGCAGAGGGCCCTTATTCTGAGCCGCATTACATCGAGGGTGCTGACGGTATCGATCCGAGCCTTTTCTTTGATGATGACGGAAAGTGCTATTATATCGGTACTCATCCCAATCCCGATGGATGTAAGTATGATGGTGACTGGTATATCTATATCCAGGAGCTTGATATCAAAAACTTCAAGCTTGTTGGTGAGAAACATAACGTATGGAACGGTGCTATGCGTGGTGTTCATTGGCCTGAGGGTCCCCATCTTTATAAAAAGGGTGACTATTACTATATTTTACATGCTGAGGGTGGTACAGGTCCTGAGCACGCTGTTTCAGTCACAAGGAGTAAAGAAGTTTTTGGACCTTATGAGCAGAACTTCTGTAATCCTATTTTTACTCATAGAAATCTTGGTAAATCGTATCCTGTACAGTATGTTGGACATGCTGACCTTATCGAGACTCCTAAGGGAGACTGGTACATGGTAATGCTTGCTGTACGTCCTACTAATGGCTTTACTACAATGGGTAGGGAGACTTTCCTTGCGGCAGTGTCATGGGAAAATGACTGGCCTGTTGTTAATCCGGGACTTGGTCGTCTTTCAGATACTCTGAAGATAAACCTGGATCCCTGTGAGCCTGAGTGTGCCAGCTCGTCAGAACCCGGTACTGACAAATATTATGATTTCACAAAAATAAAAGAGTTTGGGCCTGAGATATTAAAGCTTCGTAATCCAGAAGCCGATATGTATGAGCTGATAGAAAACAGGGGCTTGAAGCTAAAATGTTCAAAGAATCTGATCACATCCTTAGGGGATGTATCATACCTGGCAATCCGTCAGGACTGTCATAATTTTGAGCTTGGATGTACCATAAATACAGAAAACCTCTGTACAGGTGCATCGGCAGGTTTGATCATATTCCAGAATAACAGATATAATATCAGATTTGAGGTTTCAAACTGGATCGGTTATGTACTGCTTACAAAGGGCGGTGAAGAGATCAAATATGAGACCTGTCCTTTAGGAAATATTGCTACAACACTTATAATCAGAGTTGTTGGACTAAAGGCATTCTTCTTTGTTATGACACAGAAAGGTCCCGTACTTGTAGCCGGAAATATTGATATTTCAGACCTTTCTACAGAAGTAGCAGGAGGTTTTGTAGGCTGTACCTGTGGTATCTACGCTCAGGATTATGATCTTGTACGTGAGATCGATATCTACGCAGGCTTCAAGGATTTCTATTACAACCGTATGCCTACCACCGATGAAAAGCAATATCTGGAGTCTGATAGCTAAGATTTTTGAAAATGTCACTGTATGTGGCAGATAAAATGTATATATAAACGATAATATAGGATAAAAAAGGAGTCAACTATGGCAAAAAAACCTAAAATCCGTTTCCATTTACCCGGTTTACGTTTCAATTACCCTTTAAACATGTATTGGGTAAGCATGATGAAGACTTATCCCCATTTTTTCAAAGACAATATTGAGATAGGCTCATTCTTTGGATGTTTCCCGTTCTCTTTATGGAATGGTGGAAGACTGATCATACACGACCAGTGCGACTCTGAATTTATAACAAATGTAATTAAATGCATAAACAATGAGGGTATACCTGTAAGATATACCTTTACTAACCCTGTTCTTACAGAAGAGGACCTTAAGGATCCTTACTGCAATTTCTGTATGAAAGCTGCAGATAACGGAATGAACGAGGTTATGGTATTTTCGCCCATTCTTGAAAAATATATCCGTGAAAACTATCCTTCATTTTCAGTAAACAGCAGCACTTGTAAAGAGATCAAGGATGTTGATGAACTGAATGCAGAGCTTGACAAGGATTATAAATATGTTGTCCTTGACTACAACTTAAATAACAGATGGGATCTCATCGAAGGTCTGAAGGATCCGGGCAGATTAGAGGTGCTCGTTAACACCTTATGTGTACCTGCATGTCCCAGACGTGGAGAGCATTATCGTTACATCGGAGAGATGGAAAAGAAGATTTACGAAAACAGAAAGCTCCCGCCTGAAAAGCAGGAGAAGATCGTAGATACATGGAGATGTGATTACGGTGAATACAATTTCCTGTATAAGATAATGGATTACCCGACCTTTATTTCAAATGAGATGATAAATAAAGAATACCTTCCCAGAGGTATCAACAACTTTAAGATTGAAGGCCGTACAGCAAACTTATTCTCACTTATCGAGACATATTGCTACTACATGATAAAGCCTAAGTATATAGGAGAAGCCAGAGTACGTCTTCTCACTAACCTTCAGGAATCACATATAGTACAGGTTAACAGACCGAGACCTGCTATTTGGAGAGAAAAGTAAGTATTAAAAATAGGATGGAACAAATAAATGGCAACAAAAGAATTACCCAAGAGAAGTGAAGTCAAGGTAGAAGATACCTGGGACTTGACAGCTCTTTTTGAAAACGAAGCAGCATTTGATGAAGCAGTAAAAAAAGTCTTTGAAATGGTAGATGAGCTTTCTGCATATGAAGGAAAGGTCTGCGATACCGCAGATAATCTGCTTGCATGTGAAAAACTTTCGGATGAACTTACTGTACTTTTTGAACGTGTATACAGCTATGCTTCAAAAATCTATGATACAGACACAGGCGATTCATCTTCACTTGCCAGACTTTCAAAGATCAAGACCATGTACGCAAAGCTCATGGAAAAGACAGCCTTCTTGTCAAGTGAGATCTCTGAAGCAGATGAAGAGCTGCTGAATACCTTTATTGAGAGAAGAAAAGAACTTGAACTTTACAGGCGCGACATAGAGCTCATCTTAAGAAACAGGCCGCATAAGCTTTCAAAGGAGATGGAGCAGCTCCTTGCAGCTTCCTATAATGCAACAAGTGTTGCAGAAGATACGTATTCCGTACTGGACAACGCAGATATCGAGTTTGGAGAGATAAAGGACTCTGACGGAGAAACTGTAAAGATCAGCCAGGGCCGTTATATCTCACTCGTCAGCGAATCTGACCGCAGGGTACGAGAGGATGCATATAAGACATATTATGCTTCGTATAAAAAGCTTAAGAATACCTTCGCATCCCTTTACTATGGACAGGTAAAGCAGCTTGTTTTCTATGCTCAGGCCAGAAATTATGAATCAACACTCGAAGCAGCTCTGTTCCGTAACGAGGTGCCTGTTTCGGTATACCAGAATCTCGTAGATGCAGTAAACAACAACCTTGATAAGCTGCACAGATATGTGGACTTGAGAAAGAAATGCCTTGGAGTAGATACATTTAAGATGTACGATATCTATCCTCCTATGGTAAAAGATGTTAAGGTAAAATACACCTACGAAGAAGGAAAGGCTATCATCATGGAAGCCTTAAAGCCTCTGGGTGAAGAATATCTTAAGGTAGTTCAGGAAGCATTTGACAATCGCTGGATAGATGTTTACGAAAACCAGAATAAGCGCAGCGGTGCATATTCATCCACAGTATACGGAGTACATCCTTACATGCTTCTTAACTTCGACGGAAAGCTTGATGATGTATTTACCGTGATCCATGAGATGGGTCATTCCATGCATTCATATTATTCAAACAAAGTACAGCCCTCAGTATACGCTGATTACAAGATATTTGTAGCTGAAGTAGCATCAACCTGTAACGAAATACTGTTACTCAAGTACATGCTGGCTCATACAACAGATAAAAACGAGAAAGCATATCTGCTCAACCACTATATGGATATGTTTAAGGGCACATTATTCCGCCAGACACAGTTTGCTGAATACGAGCTTGCTACAAACAGGATGGTAGAAGAAGGCGAAGCATTAACAGCTGACGCACTTTGTGAAACCTATGGAAATATAAACAAAAAATACTACGGAGAAAATGTAGAATACGATGAGGAGATCACCTACGAATGGGCCCGCATCCCTCATTTCTACTATAACTTCTATGTATATCAGTATGCAACCAGCTTCTGTGCATCGGTAGCTATAGCTGAGAAAATACTGAATGATCCGTCATTCGTTACAAAATACATCGACTTCCTGTCAGGCGGCTGCAGTATGTCACCAATTGACCTATTAAAGAAAGTGGATGTAAATGTCGAAAATCCTGATTATATCAATACAGCCCTCAAGGTAATGGGCGAAGTGATGGATGAATTCGAAAAACTTATCTAGGAATGGAGTTGATTTAGATGCCTATAAGAGTACAAAATGACCTACCCGCAAAAAAGGTAATGGAAGAAGAGAATATATTTGTGATGGACGAAAATCGTGCCATGTCGCAGGATATTCGTGCGCTTGAAATAGGAATTTTGAATCTCATGCCTTTAAAGGAAGCAACAGAGGTACAGATGCTCCGTTCACTTTCAAACACACCTTTGCAGGTAAACATTACATTCCTTACAACATCAACATATGTTGGAAAAAATACAGCCAAGAGCCATCTTGACCAGTTTTACCTGACATTTGAAGAGATAAAGAACAAGAAGCTTGACGGACTGATCATCACCGGAGCACCGGTAGAAATGATGGAGTTTGAAGAGGTGGCATATTGGAAAGAGCTCTGTGATATCATGGAATGGTCAAAGAGTCATGTAACCTCCACACTGCATATCTGTTGGGGCGCACAGGCCGGAATATATTATCATTACGGCATAAAGAAGATAGCTCTTCCTCAGAAGATGTTTGGAGTATTTCCTCACAATGTACATCACAGAAAAGAGCCTTTTGTACGTGGGTTTGATGATATTTTCTATATCCCTCACAGCCGTCACACAACCATCGATCCCAAAGAGGTATGGGCGGATGACAGACTTACGGTACTGGCTGATTCACCGGAAGCAGGCATATGCATGGTACTCGCAAAAGAGGGACGTCAGGTATTTGTATTCGGACATCCCGAGTATGACAGGATGACACTCGATCAGGAGTACAAGAGAGATCTTGCAAAGGGCATGGATATCCAGATGCCTAAAAACTACTATCCAAACAATGATCCTGAGCAAAAACCGCTCCTTACATGGCGTGCTCATGCAAATACAATGTACACCAATTGGTTAAATTACTATGTATATCAGGCTACACCATATGATGTAGAGGCCATAGGTATATGATTGAAATTACGGTGCGATAATGACACATAATTCTGCCTCGCGCAATTGCGAGGATTTGCGAAGACCTTGGAAATTTGTTTTTTCAATCAGAGGGCCGGTGCTGTGATTGACGCAAATCCTCGTTGACATTTTCGCAGCACGCAAAATGCGCGTGCTAAGAGCGCGAAAACATCAATTGGAAAGCGCTCGGCAGAACAATGTGTCATCATCGCACCTGTGCATTTAAATAAATAGAAAAAGAGGCGCATAATGAAAAAAATATTCTGGCACCTACCCGGGTTCTGTTATTTCTTCAAAATGAATACAAAGCTCATCAAACTCATGAAGCAGTATCCAGAAAAATTTCATGAGGGCTATGAGATCGGCAGTGTATACGGTACCTTCCCCGGAGCTATATGGAATGGTGGGAGAGCTGTATTCGGCGTAATGTCCAAAAAGGACATAAAGCTGGTACTTGACAACTACAACAAGCTCGGTATACCTGTCAGATTTACCTGGACAAATTCCCTTTTAGAGGAAAAGCATTTAAATGATACATACTGCAATCTCATCATGGAGCTTGCAAACAACGGTAGAAATCAGGTGCTTGTTAATCGTGATGTACTGGGTGATTATTTAAGAAAGACCTACGGCTCTGTATCAGATACCGAAAAAATATCATATACAAAAAACGGATACGCCGGTTACATGGATGAGTTTGGAAAAGCGACATCAGGCTTTGCTTTTATTTCCTCAACAACCAAGCGTATCACTGATTTAGGAGATGTAAAAAAAGAACTGAACGGAGATTATGCTTTAGTAGTTCTTGATTACGACTTAAACTACGATGAGCCTGCATTAAAGGCACTCGAGCCCTACGCAAACAGGCTTGAGCTCCTCGTTGATGAGATATGCTACCCGCATTGCCCTAAACGTAAGGATCATTATGCAGATGAATCTCTGATGCAGCTGACATTTGATAAGGATACTCGATATGAGTGTACCAACAAGATGACGAGACCATCATTTGCAGAGGCTATGAAACGGCCGCATTTTATAGGAAATGATAAGCTGCCCCTGTATATCGAAAGGGGATATCGTAACTTTAAGATAGTAGGACGTGGTCTGCCGCAGGATATGGTACTTGAATCATATCTATATTATCTCGTAAAAGAAAACGAGAGGGATTTCATAAAGAAACATCTTATGACATCCTGAATGAATATGAAGAATCATAAACGAATTGATTAATACAGAAAAAGATTTTGAAGAACCGCTTTTAAACAATATATCCGGTTCTTCTTTTTTGTAAGAAAACTTGATAAAATCTCACTTTTTTGGTATAATATTTCATGGCATATTGTAATAAAAATGAGATGACTACCCTAATGGTTTGAAGGAGAACAAATTAGTATAATGGAAAAATCAGATCGTATAAAAGAACTGGTTGAAATACTGAACAAAGCCTCGGATGCATATTACAACGACCGGGATGAGATAATGAGCAACTATGAGTGGGATGCAATGTATGATGAGCTCTCAGCACTGGAAGCAGAGACCGGTATCATACTCCCCGACAGTCCCACCGTAAAGACCGGAGCTGAGGAAAATGTCGGTAGCGGTGCTCGTGAGGCACATGAGTACCCGGCTCTTTCGCTAGCTAAGTCTAAAGACGTAAACGTCATACGTAAATGGGCAGGAGACCGTGCATTATGGCTGTCATGGAAGATGGACGGCCTCACACTGGTACTCACCTATGATGACGGAAAACTCACAAAGATCATGACCCGTGGTAATGGTACCACCGGTACCAATATCACATATTTCGCTGATTATATCAAAGGCTACCCGTTAAATATAAAGGACAAAGGACATTTGGTAGTCCGCGGTGAAGCTGTCATTTCCTACACTGATTTTAATACCATAAACAGCATGATAGATAATCCGGACGAGCAGTATGCAAATCCGCGTAATCTTGTCTCGGGTACGCTGGGGCTTGATATATCCAGAGCAAAGGAAGTCGCCGAGCGCGGTGTTACCTTCCATGCATTTACACTTGTTCATACAGATGAAGAGATACTTTCCTGGGGAAAGAGGATGGACTACCTGGCAGACTTAGGCTTTACGCTTGTAGACAGAGAGCCCACTGACTCAGAGCATCTTCAGGAA
>JAEEGJ010017662.1_pt1 | contig 16089 bp, 6 predicted proteins | sample 8958761 | NCBI WGS metagenome assembly JAEEGJ01 (sample SAMN16246546, study PRJNA631951) | gut metagenome | biome: gut microbiome; feature: rumen; material: RS-attached | host: Bos | place: Iran: Karaj | collected 2018-10
GAGCCGTTGGATGCGCGACACTACCTATCTGCAACAGATACTCCGTACGTGGTACTATGGTAATGACGGACAGGCGATGACGAAGATGAACAAGTTTTCGTCGTGGAACCCTGCCGCCGTACTGGAGATGTGGAAGGTACAGGGTGACAATGATTTCCTTTTTGGACTGAAACCCAGACTGGAAGAGGAGTATGCCCGTTGGGAACGTACCAACCGTCTGGCGAGCGGACTCTACTGGCAGGGCGACGTACAGGACGGTATGGAGGAGAGTATCAGTGGCGGTCGTAAGAAACAATATGCACGTCCGACGATTAACTGCTATATGTTTGGCAATGCCAAGGCTCTTGCCGTCATGAACCGTATGACGGGAGAGACCGCTAAGGCAGCGGACTATGAGTTGAAGGCAGATACGTTACGACAACTGGTAGAGACGAAACTCTGGAACAAGGACCACCAGTTCTTTGAGACGTTGCGTGGCGATACCTCTGCTGCTGTCCGTGAGGCGATAGGATATATTCCTTGGTATTTCAACCTGCCGTCATCTGCAAAGTATGATGTGGCATGGAAGCAGTTGACAGACGAACAGGGCTTCTCGGCTCCCTATGGATTGACGACCGCAGAGCGTCGCCATCCGCAGTTCCGCAGTCATGGAGTGGGGAAGTGTGAATGGGACGGTGCCATCTGGCCCTTTGCAACCTCACAGACGCTGACAGCGCTGGGGAACTATTTGAATGGGACTAATGGGTCTAATGGGCTTGATGGGGTGTTCTTCCGCCAGATGGAGCTCTATGTGGAGTCGCAGCACCACCGTGGACGTCCCTATATCGGAGAATATCTTGATGAGAAGAATGGGGCATGGCTGATGGGTGACCGTGAGCGTAGCCGTTATTATAACCACTCGACGTTCAACGACCTGATGATTACAGGAATCGTGGGACTGCGTCCTCAAGAAGACGGCAGTATCGTAGTGAATCCCCTCGTGCCGCAAGACAAATGGAACTACTTCTGTCTGGACGGTGTGAACTACCGTGGTCATGTGCTGACCATCCTCTGGGATAAGGACGGACAACGCTATCATCAGGGTTCTGGACTGACGCTGATGGTCGACGGGAAAGTTGTGGCTAATCGTCAAGACATAGGAAAACTGACATACAAATGAGAAAGATATTCATGACAGCTGTGGCATTCCTGTCGATGGGAGTGTCGGCACAGACCTACGAGACGCACTTCGAACGTAGTGTCAGTGATGTGATGACTGACATCCAGCAACGCTTTGGTGTGAAGTTCAAGTATAATGTGGATACGGTGGGACAGCGTCTGCCGTATGCAGACTTCCGCATCCGACCATATAGCATCGAACAGACACTTGATAATGTCTGTAAGTATTTCGACTGGAACTGGTGGAAGCAGAATGACAAGCTGTATAAGATAAAACCCTATGAGTATCCCCGTCGCCATGAGGCAGAAGGTAAGATGATGCTCGACTTCCTCTCTACCTTATATCATAATAAGGAACAGTGGGAGGCGCGTCGCGATACGCTTCGCAAAGAGGTGCGCCAACGTTTGGAACTGGACAAGTTCCTCGATTCGTGTGTAATGGGAAAGCCTTTGCTCTCCAAAATCCGTAAGCATGACGGCTATACTACCCAGAACATCTGCATAGAACTGACACCAGGACAACATCTGTTTGGCACCATCTATGCTTCTACGAAGAAGGGCAAGCACGCCCTGATTGTCTGTCCTGATGGTCACTGGCCCATGCGTTATCGCAAGGACGAACAACAGCGACTGGGGACCTTGGCACGGATGGGGGCCGTCTGTGTGGACTTCGACCTCTATGGCTGGGGCGAGTCAGAGAAAGAGGTGGGTGCTGAGGCACACCACACTAGCAGGGCGCATGTCTATCAGGCTGCCTGTGGCTATATCCTCCTTGACTGGATGTTGAAAAACCGCAAGGATATAGTAGACCCAGAAAGAGTGGGGGTGATGGGTGGCTCAGGAGGAGGTACCCATACTGTTCTGTTGTCGTTGTTGGATGAGCGTGTGACAGCTTCGGCTCCTGTGGTTCATCTGGCTTCACACTTTGACGGTGGCTGTCCTTGTGAGAGTGGCAAGCCCGTGCAGCTTGCGGCTGGTGGCACTTGTGAACCTGAACTGGCTGCCGTCATGGCTCCCAAACCTATGCTGATTGTCAGTGACGGTGGCGACTGGACCTCCAGCGTTCCCACTCTCGAGTTCCCATACCTGCAGCGTATATACAGCTTCTATGGCGCCAAGGATAAGGTGCGCAATGTCCATCTCCCCAATGAGCGTCATGACTTCAACGAAAACAAACGACAGGCTGTCTACGATTTCTTCATTGATGTCTTTGGACTTGACCGCACGATGCTTGATGAAAGCAAAATTACCATTGAACCCGATAACGACTTAAAATCACTCTACAAATGAAACGAATAACAATCATCGCCCTCCTCTTCACTGTATGCTGCATTTCTGTAGCAGCCCAAGCCGTACACCGACTGTGGTATGACTATCCTGCACAAACCTGGACACAAGCATTGCCTGTAGGTAATGGCGTGATAGGTGGTATGGTGTTTGGCACACCTGCTGTTGAACATATCCAACTGAACGAAGAGACCATTTGGGCAGGACAACCTAACAACGTCGTCAATCCCAATGCGAAAGCTGCGTTGCCGGAAGTACGTCGGTTGATCTTTGAAGGTAAATATAAGGAGGCACAGGACTTGGCGAATGCGAAGGTAATGCCTAATGCTGCAGGTCAGAATATGGGCATGCCATACCAACCCTTTGGTGACCTGTATATTGCGATGCCAGGACATGCAGACTATACAGGTTATGAACGGTTTTTGGATTTAGACAACGGGAGAACCGTTGTCCACTATACGGTGGATGGCGTGCGCTATGAGCGTGAGGTGATCACACCTTTAGGTGGTCAGGACGTTATTGCTATCTACTTGACAGCCAGTGAGAAAGGAAAGATTACGTTTACTGCTAATATGACGACACCCCATGAGAATCCTTTAGTGGGGATGGATGGTGATGAAGCAACACTACTCGGTGTTTCTGCCAAACATGAAGGACTGAAGGGCAAAGTACGCTTTATGGGCCGTATGGCTGTACAGACGAAAGGAGGTAAACGGTTTGGTTCGAATGGACAAATTAGTGTAGTGGAAGCCGATGAGGCTACCATCTATCTCGCTATTGGTACCAACGTGAAGAGCTATAAGGACATCACAGGCGATGAGGAAGTTCAGTCGAAGGAACGTCTGCACAAGGCAATGGCGTTAGGCTATGAGGCCTTGAAGGCACAGCATGAGAAAATCTATCATCAGTATTACGACCGTGTGAAGCTCGAACTAGGCGAAGACCAGTATAAGGGTGTCTCTACCAGCAAGCGCATAGAGTTGTTTGGTACACGTACAGATAACTATCTGGTGGCTACCTATTTCCAGTTCGGTCGATACTTGCTCATCAGCAGTTCGCAGCCTGACAATATGAATCCTGCCAACCTGCAGGGTATCTGGAACGACAAGATGTTGCCATCTTGGGATTCGAAATACACCACCAATATCAATCTGGAAATGAACTACTGGCCCTCGGAGGTGTGTAACCTGACAGAGATGAACGAGCCCTTGTTCAAACTGATTCGCGAAATCTACGAACAAGGTAAACAGACAGCTCGCGAGATGTATGGTGCAGAGGGCTGGGTGTTGCACCACAATACAGACCAATGGCGTATCACAGGACCTGTGGATAGAGCGCAGACGGGTCTGTGGCCTGTTGGAGCCGCTTGGCTCTGTCGTCACTTGTGGGAGCACTATCTCTATACACAGGACAAAGACTTCCTGCGTCAATATTATCCTATCATGCTCGATGCCGCCCGCTTCTTTACGCAGACCCTCCAGAAGCATCCCACCAAGGGTTGGCTCGTCGTATGTCCTGGAGAATCGCCAGAGCATGGTGGCAAGGGTCGTCCCACACCTCTGGATGCTGGCGTAACGATGGACAACCAAATTGTGACAGAGCTTTACACCAATGTGTTGGAAGCTGCAAAAATCTTAGGTGACAACAACTCTATACTGTCAACTATCAACTATCAACTAAAGCAGCTGCCTCCCATGCAGATTGGTCGCTGGGGACAGCTACAGGAATGGCTAGACGATTTGGATGATCCCAAGGATGCCCATCGTCATTTCTCACATCTCTATGGTCTCTATCCTTCTTATCAGATAACCCCTACACGTACCCCTGATTTGTGGAATGCAGCCCGTAAGTCATTGGAGGCTCGTGGTGATGTGTCAACAGGCTGGAGTATGGGGTGGAAGGTCTGTTCGTGGGCTCGTCTGTTGGATGGAGAACATGCTTACAAGCTTATCAAAGACCAGTTGACACTGACTGCCGACACATTCTTGATATTTGGCACTGTCAAACAGAGGGGAGGTACCTATCCGAATATGTTTGATGCGCATCCACCTTTCCAGATTGATGGTAACTTCGGTTGTACAGCTGGTATTGCGGAGATGCTGATGCAGAGCTATGACGGCTATATCTATCTGCTGCCCGCTCTTCCTGCTGTATGGAAAGACGGAAGTGTGAAAGGCTTAGTGGCTCGTGGCGGTTATGAGATAGACATCGACTGGAAGGACGGAAAACTCATCAAGGCCGTCATCCGTTCAAAGCTGGGAGGTATCTGTAAGCTACGCTCTAACACCCCACTGAAGGGCAAGGGACTGAAGAAGACGCAGGAGACTAATGTCTATACACTGACAACAAAGGCCAATAACGAATATATACTCTATTGATTATGAAGAAACTATTGATGATATGCAGCATCGTCATGCTGACACTATCGGCACAGGCAGGCAAACCGTGGGAAAACGGGAAGTTGAAGGTGTCGGATAACCAGCGTTATCTGCAGTTTGAAAACGGACAACCCTTCTTTTGGCAGGGTGAGACAGGATGGCTGTTACCGGAACGACTCGACAGGGCCGAGGCGGAGTGGTATCTGCAACGCTGTCGGGAGGCTGGCTACAACGTGGTACAGATACAGGTCATTGACGGAGTACCTGCCTATAATATCTATGGACAGATGTCGAATATAGATGGTTGGAACTTCAAGAATATCAACCAGAAGGGTGTTTATGGCTATTGGGACCATCTGGACTATATCATCGACCTTGCCAACCAGAATGGTATCTATATCGGTATGGTATGTATCTGGGGCGGACTGGTCAAGGACGGCAAGCTGAGTGTTGAAGACGCTAAAAAATATGGTACGTTCCTCGCTAACCGCTATAAGAATAAACCGAACATTATTTGGTTTATGGGTGGTGACATCCAAGGTGATATCAAGCCTGAGGTATGGGAAGCACTGGCAACGACTATCAAGTCGATAGACAAGAACCACCTGATGACCTATCATCCCCGTGGACGCTACACCTCTGCCAAATGGTGGAGCAAGGCTTCATGGATGGATTTCCATACCTTCCAGAGTGGACATCGTAAGTACGGACAACGGATGGGTAATGCCGACTATCCCATTCCTGATAATACGGAGGAGGACAACTGGATGTATGTCGACTCTACATGGAAATATAACCCTATCAAGCCCGTATTGGACGCAGAACCCAGCTATGAGGATATTCCTATGGGTCTACACGACAAGAACGAGGCACGCTGGCAGGCATGGGATGTGCGCCGCTATGCCTACTGGAGTGTGTTTGCTGGCAGTTGCGGACATACCTACGGCCATAATGCCATCATGCAGATGTTGAAACCGGGTTATCCGACGAGTTATGGTGATGCCGGTGATGTGAAAACATGGTATCAGGGGCTTCATGACCCTGGCTTCAACCAGATGAAATACCTGAAGCAATTGATGCTGTCTTTCTCTGACCCGCGGTCAGAGTGTGGCGGTGCGAATCCCTATTTTGAGCGTGTACCTGACCAAAGCATCATCCTGGAGAATGGTAAACAGTATGACCGTCTCATCGCAACACGTGGAAATGATTATCTGATGGTGTATAACTACACGAGTCGTGTCATGAAACTTGACCTGACGAAGATATCGGGTAATAAGAAAAATGTCTGGTGGATGAATGCCGCTACAGGAGAACTGCGCTATTTCGGCGAATATGATTCTAAGGTGCAGACATTCCGTATGCATAAGAAGGGAACGGGTGTCGAAGACGGCGTGCTGATTGCTGTAGATGCCTCGAAAGATTATCTGCAGAAAGACCAAGTGCAGATATCTGATATGTCACTTTCTGGAAAAGCAAGAGACTTAAATGAGTAAGAAGATGAGAAGAGGTGTTTACTGGATAGTCTTGATGCTCCTGACATTGCCAGTATGTGCAGCCAAGAAGAAGGCTGCAATACCAGGTGTGAGCGTCACGAACCTCACCGTGGAGAATCTGAAACGACCACTGGGTATAGATACTGCTGAACCACGTTTCTCCTGGCAGATAACGAGCGACCGGCAGGATGTCCGTCAGACAGCCTATCAGATTGTCGTATGTGACGATCAAGGAGAAGTGTGGAACACAGGCAAGGTGTCTTCCGACCAACAACTATGGCTCCCATACGCGGGCAAGAAATTGCAAAGTAATACCGCCTGTACTTGGAAGGTAAAGGTATGGACAACTGTTGGAGAATCGGAATGGAGCAGTGATGAGCATTTCAGTATCGGTCTGTTGCATGAAGGTAAATGGAGTGGCTACTGGATTGGTCTGGAGCGTCTGATGCCGGGTGAAGAACGTGGCTTCCATACACGTATGGCTGCTCGCTATCTGCGAAAAGAGTTTCAGTTGAAGGACAAAACGTTGAAACGAGCAACGGCATACGTTGCCGGCATTGGTCTGCATGAGTTCTACGTCAATGGTCAGCGCATGGGTGATGGCGTGCTGCAGCCTATACCCTCAGACTACCGCAAGACTATCTATTATAATACCTATGATGTGACGGGAGTGATGGCGAAGAAAACCTGTCTCGCCATAGCTCTTGGCAACGGCCGTTACTTCCCTATGCAGCAACACAAACCCTATAAGATTCATACCTTTGGCTATCCCAAGTGCCGCATCAACGTCATCGTGGAATATACTGACGGAACGACACAGCGCCTGCAGACTGACGACAAGGGATGGAAGGTGACGGCGAATGGCCCCATTCGCGCTAACAACGAGTATGATGGTGAGGAATATGACGCCCGCAAGGAGATGATGGGTTGGAGTGAGGTTGGCTACGATGATTCGAAATGGATGAAGGCCGAACGTACGGATATCCCTCAAGCTTATCTACGCAGTCAGATGACGCCAGGTATGAAGGTGTTACAGCAAATCAACCCTTTATCGCTGAATGGTCACATCGTGGATATTGGTCAGAATATTGCAGGTTGGCTCAAGGTTCGTGTTCGTGGCCAGAAAGGTGATACCATTCGTATCGTCTATGCTGAAAGACTGAATGATGACGGCTCACTATATCGCGAGAATTTCCGCAATGCGCGCTCGACGGATATCTATATATGCAATGGTGAGGAAGGAAAAGACGGACGTTGGTGGACACCAACCTTTGTCTATCATGGCTTTAAGTATGTTGAGGTCATTGGACTGAAAGACGCAAAAAAGGACGATTTCATCGCAGAAGTAGTTGCAGACGAGATGTCATCGACAGGACACTTCGAGTGCTCTGATCCTGTTCTGACGCAGTTGGTGCGTAATGCCTGGTGGGGTGTCTTGGATAATTATAAAGGAATGCCTGTTGACTGTCCGCAACGTGACGAACGCCAGCCTTGGTTAGGGGATCGTACAGTAGGATCGTTGGGCGAGAGTTTCCTTTTTAACAACGAACGACTCTATACCAAGTGGATGCGTGACATCTGTGAGGCACAGCGTACGGACGGGTGTATCCCTGATGTGGCACCTGCCTTCTGGAACTACTATAGCGACGATGTGGCGTGGGCAGCAGCGTTGCCTTTTGGCTGTGATGTGTTGTGGCGGCAGTATGGTAACAAACAGCCCATCATGGACAGCTATCCTTATATCAGGAAATGGGTACAGCATATCATCGAGGAATATGGCAAGAATGGTATCATCCATTGTGGCAAGTATGCTGATTGGTGTGTACCACCAGAAAAGCTGGAACTCATCCATTCGCAAGATCCTGCACGCAAGACGGATGTGACACTCATCTCCACCGCATATATCATCCGTACCCTGCAACTGATGGAGCAGTGGGGATGCGATGCCGACTATTGGCGACCTATCAGGGAACAGATGATAGCGGCATTCAACAAACAATTCCTGACGGTCAAGAAAGGCACCTCGCCTGCTCCTGGGCATGTGCTTTATCCTGACTCCATCTTCTACGCCAATAATACCGCTACAGCTAATCTACTAGCACTCTCGTTCGGCATCGTACCAGAGGAATATCGCGTGGAGGTGATGAAGAATGTGGTAGAGAACATCATCATCAAGAACAATGCTCACGTACCCTGCGGGGTTATTGGTATCTCCTGGTTGTTGCGTGGACTAAGTGACAATGGGTTCAGTGACATTGCCTATATGATAGCTACACAGAAGAGCTATCCCTCGTGGGGCTATATGGCAGAGAATGGTGCCACGACCATCTGGGAACTCTGGAACGGTAATACAGCATCGCCGAAGATGAACAGCGGTAACCATGTCATGCTTCTCGGTGACCTGCTCACCTGGTGTTATCAATATGTAGGCGGTATCCGACAAAAAGATAACGCGTATAAACACATTGTTCTTAAACCAGAGTTCTCTATACAAGACTGCTCGTGGGCAAATGTGAGTTATGATTCTCCCTATGGCACGGTGACCAGCCATTGGGAAAAGACGTTGCAGCATGTGGAGTGGGATGTCACCATCCCTTGTAACACCACAGCCGATGTCTGTTTACCTGATGGTACCGTTAGACAGGTGGGTTCTGGCAAATATCATTTCTCTTGCGACATACCTACCGCATCCCCCGCCATTACGAAGGATGAGTTCCTATATGAACAGGCTCCATTCCCACAGTGCCATGCTGCTACCATCGTGGAAACGAAGAAAGGTGATCTCGTAGCTACTTACTTTGGTGGTAAGCATGAGCGTAATCCTGACGTATGTATCTGGGTGAGTATTAAAAAGAAAGGACAACAGGAATGGAGTAAACCTATCCTCGCGGCTGATGGGGTCTTTACATTAGGTACTGCCTATGCGGAGATGGCAGGTATCAACGCTGAGAGTACACCAGCCTCGGAAGGTCCAGTGCGTCGTGGTTCTGCTTCAGCTAATCAGCGTCGCAAGGCATGCTGGAATCCTGTTATCACAGAGATGCCCAATGGCGAGTTGTGGTTGTTCTTCAAGGTGGGCCTCAAAGTTGCCGATTGGACTGGATGGCTCTGTAAGTCGAAGGACGGAGGACGTACATGGAGCGACAAGGAACCGCTACCCAAAGGATTCCTGGGTCCTATTAAGAATAAGCCTGAGATTATTGATGGTCGTCTGCTCTGTCCGTCGAGTACGGAGGATAATGGTTGGAAGTTCCACATGGAGATTTACGATATTGCTAAGAAGGAATGGAAATATGTGGGCCCTGTTAAGGCGGAACTAGCTATGCGTACAGAAGATATGAAAGCAGGAAGCGCTTCTGTTACTGCTGCCAAAGAAGACATCGAGGCTCCTGATGCAGGAGGCGTAGCCACCAAGGAAGGTCGCCACCCCATTGACTGCATTCAGCCCTCCATCCTGAAACTCAAGGACGGTCGCTTGCAGGTCCTGATGCGTACCCGTAACGGTAAGATAGGAACATCATTCTCCAGCGACAATGGTGATACGTGGAGCAATGTAACCCTGCTCGATGTACCCAATAACCAGAGTGGTACCGATGCTGTCACACTAAAGGATGGTCGTCATGTACTAATCTATAATAACTTTGGTACACTGGCTGGTACAAAAAAGGGGGTCCGCACACCACTTTCCATTGCCATCAGTAACGATGGTTGCCATTGGCATCATGCTCTGACCCTCGAAGACTCGCCAATTAGTCAGTACTCCTATCCTTCCATTATCCAGGGCAAGGATGGTAAATTGCATGCCGTCTATACTTGGCGCCGTCTGCGTGTCGCATATAAAGAAATTGACTTGAATAAACTCAAATAATCATGTATAGCACTTTCTACAAGAAAGCAGTGATGGTGCTGGCACTATTCACATGCCATCTCTCACTCTTTGCTTCCGCAACATCCGTGGCAGGGCTTTTCCCCATAGCCAACAGTGGCCGTGTCGTCTATAATTTCAATGAGGGCTGGCACTTCCTGTTGGGTGATGCCAAACATGCTGAGGCTATCGACTTCGACGACACTTCCTGGGAGGTGGTCTGCGCGCCTCATACGGTACGGTTGGAACCCTCAGAGGTAAGCGGTTGCCGTAACTACCAAGGCATCTGCTGGTACCGTAAGCAGTTTGTAGTACCCAGTGACCTGCAAGGAAAAGAAATCACTGTTCATTTCGAGGCTGTCATGGGCAAGCAGGAGGTCTATGTCAATGGACGGTTAGTCAAGCAGCACCTTGGCGGTTATCTGCCTATCACTATCAACTTGTCGAAAGAGGGCGTGAAGGCTGGTGACAGGTGTCTCATTGCCGTTAAAGCAGACAATAGTGACGACAAGAGTTATCCACCGGGTAAGAAACAGACACAGCTTGACTTCGCCTATCATGGCGGTATGTATCGGGATGTATGGCTAATTGGTAAGTCGCCCGTCCATATCACCGATCCCATTGAGCGCGGACAGGTGGCCGGCGGTGGCGTCTTCCTCCATTATGACAATATCTCGGAGAAGTCTGCGGATCTTTTTGTGAATGTGGACGTGGAGGGTAAAGGTGCAGTGACTGTTGTTGCTACCATCAAAGATGCTGACGGCAAGTTAGTAAAAACCATTACCCAACGAAAGGCGGTAGCAAACTCTACACTCTATACTCTACATTCTACACTTTCTTCTCCTCATCTATGGAGTCCTGAAGATCCTTACTTGTATCAGGTGGAAGTCATGGTGATGCAGGGTAAGACGTGTGTGGACGGCGGTATGGTACGTGCCGGTATCCGCAAGGCGGAGTTTCGTGGCAGAGGAAACGGTCAGGCCGCCAACGGTGGTTTCTGGCTCAATGGCAAACCCTATCATCAGTTGATAGGTGGTAACCGCCATCAGGACTTTGCCTATGTGGGGAATGCGTTGCCTAACTCCCAGCAGTGGCGTGATGCAAAACGCTTGAAAGATGCTGGTATGACGATTATCCGTGCCGCTCATTATCCGCAGGATCCTTCCTTCATGGATGCTTGTGATGAACTGGGACTCTTTATCATCGTTCCTACCCCCGGCTGGCAGTATTGGAACAAAGACCCGCAGTGGGGAGAGATGGTACACCAGAATACGCGTGACATCATCCGTCGCGACCGTAACCATCCGTGTGTGCTGATGTGGGAACCTATCCTGAACGAGACACGCTATCCGGAGGACTTCGCCTTGAAGGCGTTGCAGATTACCCGTGAGGAATATCCCTACGAGGGTCGTCCAGTGGCAGCAGCTGATTTGAACTCGGCAGGTGTGAAGGAACATTATGACGTATTGTATGACTGGGCGGATAATATCGGCAAGGGTACCCTCGATACGGACAAGTGTATCTTTACCCGTGAGTGGGGAGAGTATGTCGATGACTGGTATGCGCATAATGCCATCAACCGTGCCGCCCGTAGTTGGGGTGAACAGGCACAGGTGACGGCAGCACTTTCCTTGGCAGACACTTATGGCATGATGTATCGTGGGCAGCGTCAGTTTATCGGTGGGTGTCAGTGGCATCCCTTCGACCATCAGCGTGGCTATCATCCTGATGCATATCTAGGTGGTATCTATGATGCTTTCCGCCAGAAGAAATATGCCTTTGAGATGTTCCGCTCCCAGAGTCAGGAGGAGCCGATGGTCTTTATCGCCCATGAACTGACACAGTTCTCCGACAGTGATGTGGTAGTCTTCAGCAATTGCGACAGTGTTCGCTTGACGGCCCTTGATGGTTGGAAGTCAGTGACACTCCCAGTAGTCCATCAGCCAGAGGGTACTCCCAATACACCTGTTGTATTCAAGGGCCTCTGGAACTTCTGGAAAGCACGTGAGGAGAGTTATACCAACCGTAAGTGGCAGAATGTGAAACTGGTGGCAGAGGGAATCAGAAACGGTAAGGTTGTATGCCAAGAGACCAAGATGCCGTCACGCAGGAGTACCAAGATTCGCCTGTATGCCGATGAGATGGGTAAACAATTGGTGGCTGACGGCTCCGACTTTATGGTGGTTGTTGCTGAGATTACCGACGATAACGGCAATGTGCGTCGACTGGCGCGTGAACACGTCTCCTTCTCCGTAGAGGGTGAGGGCAGTATCATCGGTGATGCTTCTATTGGTGCTAATCCGCGTCTGGTGGAGTGGGGTAGTGCTCCTTGTCTGGTACGCAGTACTCATCGTCCGGGTAAGATTCGTATCATTGCACGGCCTACCTATGAGGGTACACATGCACCTGTCGCTGATACCTTAGAGATTGAGAGCATCCCCTATGATATACCTCTTTGTAATGGTATCTATCAGCCGTCCAAACAACAGGTCGCTAAACCCTCCTCCTCCGGTCGTACAGAGATGCCCCAAAACGGTATGTCAGACGAACAGCGCCGCAAGGAGTTGGAGGAAGTGGAGAAACAGCAGCAGGACTTTGGAATAGAAAATTAAGTCAGTTGAAGTAGACGTAGAGGCTAATCATTACGACAGCCAAAGCTATCCAAAGTGTGGTAGCCAGCTTGCTCCTGCCCTCGCGAACGGGGGCTGGTATTTCATACTGAGTCTTGTCACTATCGGTCAGTGAGATGATAACCATAGCCACTACGAGGATGACGAACAGTTCGAACGACAACATCATGAAATGCGGCCAGGGGAACTGGAGCCACTGAGGCGGCCATAGGTAGAGTACACCGACGGTGAGACAGAAGGCGGTACCGATAGTCAAAGCAAAGTTGGCGGCACGGGTGGTGGTACGCTTCCAGAAGATGCCGAGGAGGAAGACGGCAGCCATCGGTGGAGCAATGAAACCAAGAACACTCTGGAATACGTTAAAGAGGTTGAGTCCCTTGATGGCATCAATGGCGACGGTAAGGATGATGGCGAGGACAGAACCTACTACAGTCACTGAACGCCCCACGATGTTGATGCGGCGCTGGGAGGCGTTGGGATTGAACTTCTTGACATAGATATCCATGGTGAAGACGGTGCTCAGCGCATTGAGAGCGGAACCGATGGTAGATACCAGACATGCCGTCAGGACAGCGAATACCAGTCCTACCATACCGACAGGGAAGAGGTTCTCGACCATTGTCAGGTACGCCTCGTCAGGATTTTCAAGGGTAGGGAAGAGGGCAAAACAGAGAATACCCGGCAATATATATAGTGCCACATCGAGAATCTTCAACCACCCTGTAAAGTTCGTACCGAGTTGTCCTTCGCGCAAATCCTTGGCGGCAAGGACAGGCTGTACCATGCTCTGGTCTGTACACCAAAACCACACGCCCATCACTGGATAGCCAAGGATGATGGGCAACCAAGGGAATGCCTCATCCGTGTTGGGTTTGAACATCACCCAGTAGTCGGCAGGTACCTTATCCACCAAGGCAGAGACGCCACCTACACGGTCAAGACCAACAATGACCAATATCAATGAAACAACAATGAGCAGAATCATTTGATAGACATTGGTATAGGCGACAGCCTTCAGTCCGCCCAACATGGTGAAGAAGGCAGAGATAATAAGAAGTACCAGCGCTGACATCCACATGGGGATGTCGAAGACCTGACGAATTAGGATGCCACCAGCGAAGAGGGTCAGGGCAAGCCATGAGATGATGATGGTGACGATGGTATACCACGCCAGAATATTCCTGGTGGATTGCCCGAAACGCAGTCCCATGAACTCTGGCAACGTGCTGATGTTGGCACCCAAATACCGGGGGGCAAAGACGAAGGCCAGCAAGGCGATGAATACAAAGGCGTACCATGCATAGTTGCCTGAGACGATACCTGTCGTGAAACCTGCTGAGGCGGAGGCTATCAGCATGGACGGTCCGACATTTGTTCCCCACATGGAGAAACCGATATGATGCCAGCGTAGGGAGTGCTCGGCAAGGAAAAGGGAACTCTCCTTCTTACGCTTTGTACTTGCCCAGATGCCGATGGCAATGAGCACTGCAAAATAGACGGCTAATATCAGCCAGTCAAGGCCTTGCATGTAGTGACTTTCCATTATAATCCTTTATAGTCTTTGGTTATTTCAATCGTTATTGTCTTACTCATATCCATATCGTCCGTGCTGTCAACCTCGTCAGGATACATCTTGATGAGTGCACCAGGACGAACAAAGACTGGCATTTGGTCGAGGGGTACTTCGACGTCGTAATACCAACGCCCACCTTCCATGCGCTGGCCTGTGAAGAAGTTGACCCACAAACCTTCAGGCAGATAGATATCGCGCTTTCCTTCGCTGTTCATCACTGGGGCGACGAGGAACTCAGAGCCGAAGTAATACTCATCGTCGATATGCCACACCTGACGGTCGTCAGGATGATGGAACAGCAGGGCACGAACCAAAGGATAACCACTCTGGCAAGCCTGCTCAGACTGCTCTATGATATAAGGTAAGAGGGCATAGCGCAACTTCCACCAGCGCTTGACAATAGGTGCGATGTTGGGATAATGCCAAGGTTCGCGCTTGCAGGTGCCATGATAGCGCATGTGACTGGAGAAGACACCAAACTGGGTCCAGCGAACATAGACACTCTCGTCGAGGGGCGAGTTCATGAAATCAGGAATGCTGTGGAATCCTGGCACATCGTGACTCCAGAAAGCAAAGCCTGAAAGGCCGAAATGGAGTCCACCCTTCAGAGAGCCTGCCAGGCCATCCCACGACGAGGCGCTGTCGCCTCCCCAGTGGAGCGGATATCGCTGACAACCAGCCCAACCGGAGCGTGCCCAGACGATGCCTTGACCCGTAACCTCCTTGGTGACTTCGAAGGCGGCTCGCTGATAGAGCAGCGAATAGATATTGTTCAGACGCTCAGGAGTCATGCCGTGATACTGATGGTCCATGTGGATGTTCTCACCAAAGTCGGTCTTGATACACATCACACCCATTTCGAGCAGGGGTTTCAACAGCTTGTTCTTATACCAATCGACAGCCTTGTCGTAAGTGAAGTCGATGGTACCTGCATAGTCGAGGGCAGAGAAATTGGAAGCGCCACCTGTAGATTCGTCAACGGGAGAACCGTCGACCACAGGGGGCTGGCTGATATAATGGTTCGCCTTGGCTTCTTCTAACTGCTCTGCACCTTGGGCAACATAAGGCAATTGCCACAAGGATACTTTGAAACCATTCTGCTTGAGATGCTGGACGAATGCTTTGGGGTCAGGGAAACGCTCCGGATTGAACTTCCACTCGCAGAGCCAGTCTGTACGGAACCATCCTGTATCGAGGTGGATGACATCGCAGGGATAATGCTCTTTTCTCAGTTTGTCGCAAATCTCATTGACCTCGTCGGCAGAGAAATAGGTCATGCGACTCATCCAAATGCCAAATGACCAAAGCGGAGGCATCTGTGGGAAACCAGTCAGCATTCGATAACCTTTCAGGATCTCTTCGGGTGTCTTGCCTCCGATAAGGAATACATCCAGGGTGGCATGATCGTTGAGAAACTGCACAGAACGGGTGCTGTGATCTGCCAAAGAGAGCTTGCAATAGTCGGAGGTATGATAAAAACAGCCGTACATCCTGCTGCTCATAAAGAACGGAATGTTCTTATAGCAACGACGGTTGTTGACACCTTGTCCGTCTTGGTTTTTCAACTGGAAAGTCTGTCCGCTGAGGTCCATCTTGCGAAAGCGTTCGCCCGTGCCTACGAAGCACTCGTTGGGAGTGCATTTGAAGGAGATGGTGGCTCGCTCGTTGTTTGTTGTATCGCAGCTGACGAAACCGAGGGGGAGGG
>JAEEGJ010017664.1_pt1 | contig 16089 bp, 8 predicted proteins | sample 8958761 | NCBI WGS metagenome assembly JAEEGJ01 (sample SAMN16246546, study PRJNA631951) | gut metagenome | biome: gut microbiome; feature: rumen; material: RS-attached | host: Bos | place: Iran: Karaj | collected 2018-10
CGCCAAAAACAACCGGACAGAACACATTTCGCCGCTCTACGCGAACGGAGCGACACTCCGCGACATACAAATTCGGTTTGCATACGTGTTCGCGCAAACGCAGCAGGGCGGCGGCAAACCGCTTTTAAACTTGTTTAACGCGGACGAGTACACGAAAGAAAATCCGGTCGTCGTGCGGCACTTGTGCGAGGGCGGCGCATCAGTCGCAACAAAATCTATGTGCGCGCCACAAACTGAAGCTGCCGAAGTTCACGAAAACTCGTGCAACCCGGAACTTCTCTGCTTCCCGCTCCCTATGAAACACGGTACGCTGGACGTAATCGGCTGGAACATCCGCGAAAAAGACGCATCACCAGAAAAATCATTCTCGTATATGACCGACTGCAGCGAAGTCCCCGACGAAACGATACAACTCATCCAGGGCACAGAGCACCTTGTCATCGACGGCCTGCGCGAAACTGAGCACCCCACACATTTCTCGTTTCTTGAAGCTCTGGAATGTGCCGCGCGGATTCACCCAAAGAATGTATGGCTCACGCATATCTGCCACAACAGTTCTCATGAGCAGATAAACGCCTGGCTCGCCATCCATAAGAAGCAATTCCCCGAACTAGCGGACATTCCGGTACATGCCGCATACGACGGGCTAAAGCTTACAATCTAAATGCCGATAATGTTGCTATGGGAATAGATACGTCGTTTAACAGCACTTTATTCGCCGCCGTTGAATCAAAACTCGCGTGGTATGAAAGCACAGGCTTTCCACAGCTGCACGACGATTACAGATCGTTTCGTACGGTCCTTTGCAATCTGATAGGTCTTCTCGAAAAAAAAGGTCTTATCCAGCCGGATCCATATAAGAGCGACAAAAAAATCTCTACAATCGCAGTTCCTCCGGACGGCCCGTTCCTAGACAACGAACGCTCAATGGTCATGGGCGCAAGGCTTTCTGAATACGAAAGCATGATTGATTTTATCTGCAATATCCATAAATTCACCATATCGAACACGACGATGAACCAAATAAAGATTTTCCTTGGCATCAACAGCTACATCAACTGGTCATCGGTCGTTCCCACATCACAAAAACCGAACACAAAAGCACTTGCAGAAATTGTCACCTCAATAAAAATGGGAAGCGACAGGCTTGCCACAAACATGGTCACAGACTGCATCCAACAAAGCACAAAGATAATAAACAAAATAAACGGCATGCTTAAAGACATAACCGATTTTCAAAAAGAGCTTTACAAAGTCGAAATAAGAAAATCAATCTTCATGTCATCGCAGTTCCCGGTAGACAAAATATCAACAGCTTCAGACTGCGCAATCCAAGTAAGAAAACTATTCCCGGTTCTTATGGGCAAAACCCCGTACTACCCGGAGCTTGTCGATGAAGTTTCAGAAGAAGAATTCGGCAGCGGCAAAGAAAGATTGCAGCAGGCTCTTCTTTTAAAACTCGCCGTAGAAGACAACAAAAAAGAAAAAAAGAAAGCTGTAATAAACACAAAAGAAATGCTTTTCGAAGCGATAAAAACGCTCGGCGCACTGCCACCACAGCTTGAAATCGTTTTATCAAAAATCGAAGAAAACCACGAAATCATTCTTGATGAAAAGCGCACTTTCTGGGAAAAAATAAAAGAACTTTTCCGCAAAGCATTCGGAATAAAGGAAAAACCGTTCACTTACGAGCTTACAATAGTAGAGCCGCTCACACAGTCAAAACGCAAAGAAGAAATAGACTACAACCAGTTCCACACAGACCTTGTGCGCCGTACGCGCGTGTACAAAGCTTTTTCTGCCCGCAAAGCCCCTGGCTTTTTGAAACTTGAAAATCAGGAAGAATCTGTCATATTCGAGTATCTTGCCAAACAGCTCTCAGAATGTCATCATATACTTGTTCAGCTTACGGCGTTCAACGACTACTTCAAGACATCGTGCTTACCAGAGGACCGCCTTAAGATGAAGACAATACAGATGGAGCTTACGGCAATTAAGAACACGCTTGTAAGGACTAACCAAAGAAAGGCAGAATACACTTCTGTCATAGAAGAAGAAGAGCAGCTTAAGAAACTCGGTATATCAAATGTTTAAATCCATAAGAAAAACGCTGGCATCAGTATGCCTGTTGCTGGCATTATCATCTCTTTTTGCGCAGATTGCGGAAAATCAAAAAGAGCTTACTGTCATCATGTCAGAGTCGGAAATCAACCTTGATCCGCACACATCGTCATACGCGAACGAGGCGCAAATCCTTTCCGCGCTGTACGAAGGACTTTTCACCTACAACCCAATTTCGCTCAAGCCGGAAAAAGGCCTTGTAGACTCTTACAAAATCTCGCGCGACAAAAAAACGTGGACATTCACATTGCGCGAAAACATCTTTTTCAGCGACGGAACGCCCATAACAGCCGAGTCCATCAAAAAAAGCTGGCTCGCGCTCCTTGCGCCGGAAACAGACGCGCCCTATGCCTCGCTTCTTGACTGCATCAAAGGCGCCGCAGAATACCGCAGAGGAACAGGCTCCGCTGACGACGTAAAAATCTCGTTTTCCGGCAACAAGCTCACAGTCCGCCTGAACACGCCCACAAGCTACCTGGACAAAATTCTGTGCCACCATGCGTTCAGCGCAGTGCCAGAAAAAAAAGGCGTCTATTCTGGCGCATACATACTCGATTCCGCCTCTGAAAAAGAGCTCCACATGACAAAAAACCCGCATTTCTACGGTGCCGACCATGTGGAAATCCCGTCCATAAAAATAGTGCTTTCCGACGATTCTGATGAAAACACGTTCCTATTCAACACCGGCAAAGTGAACTGGGTCACGGACGGATTCACTTCCAAAAACATATACAACCAGGATGCCATATACGACTCCGTTCTTTTCGGCACCGAATACTTGTTCTTCGTAATAAACGACGGGCCGCTCACAAGCCCGCTCGTAAGAAACGCCCTGCTTTCAGCCGTGCCGTGGGACGAAATCCGCCAGATTTTCAATATTCCGGCAGACACGCTCGTCTTCCCAATAACGGACTACCCTTCCATTCCCGGCATCGGCGACACAGACATAGAGCTTTCAAAAGAGCTGCTGGAAGAAGCAGGCTACCCGGACGGAGGCTTCTCGCTTGTCTTTGAAATACCAAACAGCGACTTCCTTTCATACCTTGCCGATGAACTGAAAAAAGCTTGGGAACCACTTAACATAAGCCTTGAAGTTAAAAAATCAGACTCAAACTATTACTTCACCCCGGAAACCGCCTCGGGAGATATCTTCCTTTATTCCTGGATAGGCGACTTTTCAGACCCGGTAACGTTCCTGGAGCTGTTCAAAGGCGACTCCAACCTTAACGTGACTAACTGGAAGAACGAAAACTTTGACAAGCTTATTGAAGAAGCGAATTCACTGACGAACCAGTCTAAGCGCTACGAAAAACTTGCGGAGGCGGAGCAGCTTCTGCTCGATGACGGCATTATCCTGCCGCTGTGCTACCTTATAACGACAAACTGCATTAATCTTGACGAAATTGGCGGCTGGTTCCCGAATGCGCTTGATATGCATCCGTTCAAGTACATGTACTTCCGCGAGCAGGAACCGACACTTTCCAATTGGGATTTATAGAATAAGATTTTTAATATGGGCGCGCCGGCTGTCGCCGGCCGGGCGTTCCACCATTCCGCTACCGCTCCAGCCGCTTCACTCAGCCCGCCTTAACATGCGGGCTTCGCTCCAGTGGCCGTACGCAACAAAAGTCGCGTACGTGGTTCCATGCCCTCGCGCAAGTTGCGTGCTCAATAAAGCGTTTTTTATAACGGATAATACAGGAATCGGCAGCCTTCATCAAAATCAGGTTCAGCATACTTTTTGCATTACCATTTTTTAGCAAAAAAATCCTTTGTTGCTTCTATGAACGCTTCAGACCGTTCAGCTACAGTCGTTGTGTATTTGTTTTTTACAGGCTTGGCACGCATAATCTGCATGATAGCTTTTTTACCTTCCGGTCCGCGAAACACAATTCCGACTACATTCTGCTTATGCATTTTATGCCTCCTTCTTTATTCAATATATTACAATATATGCTTTTTTTCAATTCAGAAAATTAAAGTAATACTTTAATGACAAAAACACAATTTTGTGATAAAGAAATAATTTTAAACAAAAAAAGGCGGGGAATTTCCCCGCCGGATAGATTACATTATTCTGTTATACTTTGTGCAAGGCGAATACCGATTGTCTCACCTAAAGTATGTGGTGTTCCCCAAATACGGAAAGAAACGCTGCAGCGACCTGCATAAGAATTCCATGCACCACCGCGGTAAACCTTTTCGTCACTTCCAGGATTCCCTTTTGGATTTACAGCTACATCACCTTCAAGATATAAATCATCTTTTGCTTCTGCACCTAGATATTTTCCAGTATCACTATCGAAGGTAACTCCATCCCAGCACCATTCAAAAACATTACCACTCATATCATAAATATTTAGTCTGTTTGGAGCTAGCTGAACATCTTCCCGTCCATCAAAATCCCATTTATCATACCATGCAACTAAATTTAAATTTTCATCAGTATATAAAACTTTCTGACCATAACCAGATCCTCCATTTTTGTTATATATACTCCTTAACGATTGCGCACCTGCAAAAGCATACCTCCACTCCGGTGCAGACTGATTTCCGCCTCTTGCCGCAAACTCCCATTCCGCTTCTGTAGGAAGGCGATAACCATCTGCTGTCCAATCGCAAGTCATGTTGTCCCAATTGGCAACACTTCCAGCCGTAGGACTTGTTGAAGGCCAATTTGTAGTATCATCATACACATCATCCGGCCAACTGCCATCCTGAAGTTTATAACATCTCGTTTTGCCCATCTCCAAACTCAACTTGTTACAGAACACAATAGCTTCATACCATGAAACATAAAATGCCGGTAGATTATCACCTTGTCCATATTGTTCATAAACCAGTTGATACTGAGAACCATCTGGATCATAATCTTCATCTCGTCCAGTATCCATTATTGCTTCATACAACGCCTGCGTAACTTCGTGTTGTGCAATACGATACGGACTAAGTTTTACATTTCTTCCTTCTACAAATGCACCCTTATATGATTTTGCAGAAGTTGCCGGATCCATATAAGTATTCCAGTTATCATCGCTTCCAATTATTGTTACAGGATTATCCATTACTTTAACAAAGGCTGTATTATCGAAAGTTGTAGAGTTAAAAGTAATATTTTGACCCCAGATTGCATACAGATTTATAGTTGTTTCTTCTGTTGCCAGGTTTTTCACCTTGCATTTATCTGCAAACAATATAGTTTCTGAAGCACTGTTTGTATTCCATCCCAAGAATTCGTATCCACTTTTTGCAAAACCATTTTGTGTAAGGTTCGTAGCAGTACCATAAGTCATAGAAATATTATTCATACTTCCAGTTCCACCGTTAGCATTGAATACAATTGTATATGAAGGTTGTGACCACTTTGCATAAAGAGTTATTTCTGCCACAATCGGCGTATCAAAGTTGAATGCACTTGTAAATGCACTGTCAGCATACCAGCCGACAAACACATAATCAGTCCGTGTAGGATCAGTAGGCCTTGTTACCAGATTTCCGCTTTCAATAGACTGTGCAGTAATCGCACTCCCACCGTTTGTTTCAAACGTCACCGTATAACTAGCCGCCGTACTTGGTGTACTAGGTGTACTTGCTGGCGTACTAGCCGGTGTGTCAGGTGCGGGATCCGGAGTATTCGCGGCGTTACCGCAGCTCCAGAAACAGAACAACAATGCCACAATCAGAATAACAGACGCAGCTTTCAAAAACTTTTTCATATTACCCTCCAATGAAAAACAGTTTTATAAAAAAAACCGCGAATCTTGCTAAAAAAAAGCAAAACCCGCGGTTTTATAAATTACGAGAAAAAAAATATATTTTTGTTTTTTGTGCCTATGTGTACCAAGTTTTTATCCTTTTTTAAAACGATACTTTTTTCGCCCAAAATTACATTATAACACGCCAAATTTTAATTTCAGGTTTTCGTAAAAAATTTTTGCGGTAAAATTTATCAGATTAAGCTTTTGACCCTTATTAAAATTTATGGTATAATAACCCTATATGAGTAACGAAAAACCAACTTTTAAGGTTGACCAAAAAATTGTCTATCCAAGTCAGGGTGTGGGCAAAATTGTTGAAATCAAAGAAAGAAAATTCAAAGATGAAATGATTCTTTACTATGTCATTTATCTTGAAGTTTCTGACATGACGGTGCTTGTACCTGTAAAACGCTGCGATGAGCTTGGCATTAGAGCCATCGTATCGCCAGAAGAGGCACAGAAAGCCCTGGATATGATAGGCGAAGAATTCGAGCCTGTTACTACGGACTGGAAGCTCAGATATCAGATGAACCTTGAGCTACTTAAAAAAGGCTCTGTTCAGGACATTGCGACAATCGTGCGCTGTCTTTACCACAGAAGCAAGATAAAGGAACTCCCGATACTGGAACGCAAACTTTACGATTCAGCAAAAAAACTTCTGGAAGACGAAATTTCTTTCGCACTTTCAAAGTCGCCAAAAGAAGTTGAGGCTCTTATCCATGCAAAACTGGAGCCGCTTGGTTTGTCACGCGACAGCAAACTTCCACAGTCTGATGATGACGATTTTGACGACGAGAATTCAGATTTTATGGATGACGAGGACGAGGTCGGCGACGTAGACGACATGGACGAGGATGATGACGACGAGGGAGACGAAGAATAAGTTTGCACTTGTTCTTACAGCCGCAGGATCATCCACAAGAATAGGAACAGGCCAGAAGAAAGAATTTATGCCGTTCGAAAGCGGTACGGTTCTTTCCGCCGCCTGTTTTGTATTTTTAAATACACTTCAAAAAACACTTCCGCTTATTGTAATAACATATCCCAAAGGAAAACGAGAGCAAACAGAGGATGCGCTTTTTTGTGATTCACGCATTAAACCGCTTTTGGAAGCTTGTTCCGCACAAGTTTTGTTCGTTGAAGGCGGCGGCACACGGCAGGAGTCCGTGCGGAATGCACTGGAAGCGGTCGCTGCGTGTGCATCGCGTGTTCGCGACTCATGTGTCGGCGATTCAAGTTCCGGCGCGAACAGAAACTCTGCTCTTGGCGGCTTATGTGTCGGCGCGGATTTCGTACTGATTCATGATGCGGCGCGCCCCTGGGTCACCCCAGAGATAATTGAAGACGCATGCGTTACCGCGCAAAAATACGGCTCGGCTGTTCCGGCCGTGCCCGCAACGGACACGCTTGCAGTCGCGGGAGGCGGCGGTTCGAGTACAAACTCGAGTTTCGGCGCGGGCGGTGGTTCGAGTTCCGAACAGGACGACAGAACTGTCATTTCGTACATAGACCGCAGCACCGCTTTCTGCCTGCAAACACCGCAATGTTTTGCTTTTAAGGAACTGCTCGAAGCGCACCGTGCCGCCGCCGCAGAAAACCGTAGCGGCTGTACCGACGACACTACAGTTTGGGCAGCCTACTGCTCGCCGGTTCATCTTTCAAAAGGCTCGCCCGCAAACAAAAAAATAACGTTCGCCGCAGACCTAAAAGACCTAGCAGGAACAACGGCGCCAGCAAAGCGCGCGACCACCGCGCACAATCCAAATACTTCCGGAGGCTTTCCCATGAACATACGCACTGGACTTGGCTACGACCTTCACCGGCTCACAGAAGGCAGACCGCTCATGTTGGGCGGCGTCGAAATCCCGTTTGAGAAAGGCGAGGACGGCCATTCTGACGGCGATGTGCTGCTACACGCAATTACGGACGCCCTGCTTGGTGCCGCCGGTCTTGGCGACATCGGTGAACTTTTTCCGCCGTCCGACAACCGTTGGAAATGCGCGGATTCACGCGAGTTGCTGCGAACCGCTTGGGAAAAAGTGTCGGACGGCGGCTGGCGAATTGAGAACATAGACTGCGTTGTCGCTTTGGAAAAACCGAAATTTCTTCCGTACCGCGAGCAAGTGCGCAAAAGCATTGCGTCTGTTCTTGGCTGTCCGGAAGAAAGCGTTTTTGTAAAAGCCAAGACCGGCGAAAAACTCGGAAAAATCGGGCGCGGCGAGGCTGTTGAAGCATGGGTAACGTGTCTTATCTCCCGCTGACATAACAACAGAAAAAAAGCGGGGCTGAAAAATCAACCCCGCTTATAATCTCTTTCAATTACCTAATCTCTTGTACCTTTGTAGTCAAGAATCAGCTCAACTTCGGAAATAGAAAGCTTAAGCGTGTTCGCTATCTCTTCTGGCTTCCATCCCTTATGCGCAAGCTCAATGACGTTCTCACGCACGCCAATTGGCGGAGCATGCTCCGTTCCGTTCTTCGGGCGTGACTGATTCGCTTTTGTTATGTCATGCAAAAGCTTTATCTGGTCCTGAGCTTCTTTTGAAAGCTGCTGCAGCCTGTTTTCGGTGTTGGAAATAAGCATGCGCGAGTTCTGAAGGTCTTCCATGCGCGTTTCCGTCTCCGCAATGATATGATCAAGCGAAGAAAGCTTCTCAACTGCATTGTTGATTTTCGGGCCGGCATTCAGTATCTTCGCGATATTTCCCTGAATGTCGTTCAGCTTATCTGGAATCTTCTGCGTCGCGTTTGTACACGATTCAAGCCGTTTTTCCAATTCCTGCAGATTTTCGAACGACTTATCAAGGTTAAGTATCGTCTGGTCAAGAACAGGATTTTTCTTTTCTATGCGCTCATACTTGCCGGAAAGCTCCGCGAACGTGTCCTGGAACTTCCTTATATCGCTCTGCATAAGCTGCAAATCGTCCTGGCTGTTCTGCAAATCAGTGATTTTCTGACCCATAGAGTTGGACAGCGCCATAAGGTTGCTGAAATCAGATTCCATAAGGTCTATGCGCTTCTTTTCGCTGGAGAACCGCTGAACTTTTGCGTTGATTTCTTCTTCAATCTTACGCACTTTGGCAAAATGCTGCTCTACATCGTCCGCAACCTGAAGGAAATTATCGAACTTCGCCGAATCGGTACGCAGAATACTTATCTGCTCTTCAAGCTTGTTCTTCATTTCCTCTGTTTTTTCTATAAGCTGCGACTGAGAAGTGAACTGCTTAAGGCGCTTCTCCAAGTCATCAAGAGAAAGGTTGAGCGCGTTCGTTTCTGACTGTATCTTGTGCATCGCCTTTTCCTGAATATCATCAGTTTTGGAGCGGATATCCTGAACCATTGCCTTAAGCTCGCGAAGTTTCTTTTCGGAATCGGCATTATTCTCGCTTATGCGGTGCTGGGTTTCAGCAATCATCGTGTTATACGCCTGCTGAAGCTGCTCCATGACTTCGCCGCTCTTTTCTTCATACGAAGAAATTGCGTTGTTCACGTCCTGCTGCAAAGCCGCCATGCGTGCGTCAGCCGCGCTCTGATCCTCGTCGCGTTTCCTGTTGAACTCAACAAGGTCCGTCTCGAACGTCTGCTGAACTTGAGCAATAAGGTCGTTCGCGTTTTTGTTAAGGCTTTCAAGCTTTTCGTTGAACAAGCCCTTAGACTCGTCAAACTGATTGTTCATACGGTCGCGCCAAGACGTAAAATCGTTGAATACGTTGTCAAGGAAGCTGTCCGTCTTTTCCTGAGCGTTGTTAACGTTCTGTGCCAATGCCTCCAGTCTTGCGGAAAGCTCTCTTTCGTACTTTTTGAGCATATCATCCGCGGCGTTTTTCTGGGTTTCAAGCTCCTGCTGAAGGAATTCGCCCGCCGCTTTTCCAGCGTTATCAAGCTCTACGCGCTGCTGCTCAAAGAACGAACGGATTGTAAGCTCTGTTGTGCTTATGCGCTCCTGAATCATTTTCTCGGAGTTTTTAACAAGGTCTTCAAGACGAACGGACTGCTCGTGGAACTTGCTCTGAACGGCTGCAAGGCGCTCTTTCAAAGTCTCGCTGTATTTGCCTTCAACTTCGCGGCGCTCTTGCTCGTATTCGTCTGCCATGTTCGTGAGCCGGCTGTCAAAGCCTGCCTTCCACTGCGTTATGTTCTCGTCAATCATGTCGCTGCGCTTTGCAAGGTCACGGAAGAAGTCGTCCTCAAAAAGCTTAAGTTTTTCGGATACATTGTCGTATGCCTTTTCTTTAAGCTCGTTAAGGGATGATTCAAGTGTCTGCATCTTCGCGGTAACAGAATCGGCCTGAGTCGTCATATCCTGCACAAAGTTTGCCTGAGCTTGCTGCTGCTTCTGCACGTACTTCGCGAACTCCGCGTCGGCACGGAGCGCGGCGTTGTCTATGCTCGTGCGGAGCGTCTGTTCAAGGCCTTCAATTTCCGCACCGGCTTCGTCAAGGCGGCCAAGCCTGTAAGCGGCGTCTTTCTTGTATTCTTCAAGCTTTTCATCAAGCTCGGCAAAAAGCTGCTTTTCGCGGTCCGAATAAACGGTTGTCGTTTCTTTCAAAGCTTTTTCAAGCGCAGCATTTATACCGTCGCTCCGCTCTTTGACCATAGCCTCTATTCTGTTCATTATGTCTTCGTAACGCTTGTGCTCGGCTTCCGTGCGCTCTACAAGGTTGCTTTCTGTGCCGGACACGATGGAATCGACTTTCTCTTTAAGCGCAGAGATGCGGCTGTCTGTCTCTGACGCAAGGTTCTGTGTCTTTTCGTTAAGCTCCGCTTCAATGTTGTTCGTTATGCCGCCTATCCTGCTAGAAAGTGCGGAAAGCGTTTCCTTACAACGCGATTCTTCTGTAGAAGCCATGTCGCTGACCGACTTTGTAAGGCGGGAATCGGTTTCTGTCATGATTGCGTTAAGGTTTTGCTCCGTGTTAAGCGCGACATTCTTAAAACGCTCCAAAGCTTCTTCTACAGCTGCCCTAAGTTCGGATTCAGTGTTTTCAACTTGTCCGTGAACTTCGTCAGCACTGTTGGAAACAGCGGCGCGTAATTCTGATGTAGTATCTGAAAGCATATTTCTAAGCGAAGAAAGTTCCGTCTCAGAATTACTTCTGAATGCCTGCGTGTTCTGGACAAGCTCATCAAGTTGCCGTTCTATGTCGGTGCTCCGCTCGTGGATTTCTGACATTTGAGCTGCGCAGTCCTGAACCATTCTGTCGAGTGTTTCTTTTGCCGTTCCGAGCAACTGATTAGAGTTTTCATCAAAGTTCAGGCGGAACGATTCGATAAGCTCGCGCGATTCAGTTGTCTTTTCGTCGAGCGTCCTGCCAAGTTCGGCAGTCTTTTCGTCTATCGCATTGTCAAGCGAATGGGCTCTTTCAGAGAGCATTCGTGAAAGTTCACCGGTACGTTCTTCAAGCGTTCTGGCAAGCTCGTCCGTGCGGCTGTCGATAGAGTTATCAAGAGAATCGGTTTTATCTGCAAGAAGCCGGCTAAGTTCGTCGGTTTTGCTGTCGATAGCCTGTTCCATACCGCCTGTTCTTTCAGAAAGGATGCGTGAAAGTTCGTCCGTACGGCTGTCAATCGCCTGTTCCATGCCGTCTGTTTTTTCAGCGAGTATTCGTGAAAGCTCGCTCGTGCGGCTGTCAATCGTCTCTCCGAGCTCGCCGGTCTTTTCGGCAAGCATCCTGCCAAGAGCCGCTGTTTTTTCGTCAATCGCACTGTCGATATTGTCAACTTTGTCCGAAAGCAAGCGGCTAAGTTCATCGGTACGGTTGTCGATAGCCTGCTCCATACCGCCTGTCTTTTCAGCGAGTATGTGCGAAAGTTCATTCGTTCGGCTGTCAATCGCCTGTTCCATGCTACCAGTTTTTTCGGCAAGGATGCGTGAAAGTTCGTCGGTACGGCTGTCGATAGTCTGACCAAGCTCGCCGGTGCGCTCTTCAAGTGTCTGATGTACTTCACCAGTACGCGCCGCAATGCTCTGTGAAAGTTCTTCTGCCTTGCGGGAATTGTCTGCGGCAATCTGCTCGTAGCGTGAATCTGCGTCCTTAAGCATTTCTTCAATTGCGGAATGTTGCTGTTGCGCACCGTTCTCCACTTCTCTTGAAAGCGAAACAGTTTCCTGCCGTATTTCATCAATTTTTTCCTGAACTTCTGTCTGAAGGTTGGAAAGCATCAGTTTAGACTCAACATTAAAGCCCGTGAGCTGATCCGTGAACTTCGTCCGCAAATCTTCAAGCAGCGTCGTAAACTCTGCGTCAACAGAAGTTTCATGCGACCTAGCCCGCTCGCGAACAACTGTCTCCAGGTCGTTAATTTCCGCGAGCATCTTTTCTGCTCTTTCCTTAGCCTCTCCGCTTATATTCTGTATGGAAGCAATTGTTTCCTCACGCAGCTGCTCGGCGCGTGCAACAGCATCTTCCTGCGCGGAAGCAAGCTGTCTGCCTGAATTATTGCGCATTTCCTCAATTGCAGAATCTGTCTGTGACTTGAACTCCGCAATTGCATTCTGTGTCATCTGCTTAATCGTAACAATCTGCTCGGCTATTTCGCTTCGCATAACTTCAATTGTAACGTTGTTCTGCTCGCGGGCTTTTGCCATATCAGAATTAACGCCGTTTCCAAGAGCCTCAACGTTCTCCTGTACTTCTGCCTGAATGTCAGCAAGCTGTTTTGCCGTATTTTTCCTGATTTCCGCAAGCTCGTCCTTCGTAAAGTTCTTAAGACCGTTAACTTCGCTTTCAGTGTCATTCTTAAGAACGGCAAAAGCCGCCGACATACCTGTCTGCAATGACGCTATGCCGTCCATCGTCTCGCGTTTAATGGCAAAAAGCTTATCTGCCGATTCTTTGCGGACTGCGGCAACATCGCTTTCGGTGTCTGCTTTAAGCCGCGCAATTCCGTCCGCAGTACCGGTCTGCATGGCGGTAATGCTTTCTGTAACTTCTTTTTGTACGGCGGCGACACCTTCCACGGCTTCCCGGCGCACTGTAAAAATATTTTCGGAAGCTTCGCGCTGAACGGCGGCTGTTTGTTCCGCCGCTTCGCTCCGGACCGCTGCAATTTTTTCAGCAGCTTCTTTCTGAACGGCCTCAATTCTTTCAGCCGCCTCACGCTCAACGGCTTCTGTACGTTCTGCCGCTTCACGCTGAACTGCGGCAATCTTTTCGGCAGCTTCGTCTTTAACGGAAGCAAGTTTCGCCGCCGCTTCGCCGCGCACGGACTCAATTCCGCCCAAAGCCTCGCTGCGAACTGTATTAAGTGATTCCGCCGCCTCGCTGCGGAACTGCGAAATCTTTTCTTCTGTATTTGTTTTGAACGACGTAACATCCGCCACAAGAGAATCTGTACAACCGGACGTTTTTTCGGCGGCATCCGCTTTAACATCCTGCAAGAACTGCTCTATTTCTGCGCGGAACGCCCTTAAGCTTTCTTCAATGCCAGCCTTAACCGCCGCAATGGATTCGTCATTTTTGGTGCGAACGTCAGCAACTCCGTCGTTCGTCCGCTCAACAACGCCTGACAAAACGCCTTCTGTCCGCTGCTCAACGCCTGCAACCGCGTCATCTGTACGCTTGTTAACATCCGCCAAAACAGCGTCCGTGCGCTGCTCCGCATTCGCAACAGCATCGTTCAGTTTTGTTTCCGCTCCGTTAATTACGGCATCAGTCTTCTGTTCCGCCTTCTGCACAGCGTCCTCAACTCTGCGCTCCAGCTTGTCCAGCCGTGCGGAAAGACCTTTCTTAAGCGAATCTGCCGTAGATATCGTGCTCGTCCTGTGATTTTCGAAAAGCTCTTTTGTATCCTGTTTGAATTTTTCAATTTCAGCATTAAGGGTTTCATTGAAGCTAGTCACTTCGGCATCAGTTTCCTCGCGCATACGGCGGAACGCCTCTGCCTCAATTTCGCCCGCCTTTTCCGATGCGGATGAGAAAGCTTTTTCATAAGTGCTTTGAATCACTGCAAGAAGCTCAGAATTCTTCCGGATTGCCTCTTCGGTACCGTTTTTAAGTTCTTCTTTCGTGTTCTCCAAATATGTGCGCAAATTCTCGCTTTGTTCCTGAAGGTGGCCTGCATTCAACTTGTCGAATTCTGCAGTTATTGTGGGGATTTTTTCTTCAAGTGTTTCAAGCTGTTCTTTTTGCGTCTGAAGTCTTTTTGCCGTCTTATCAAGGAAGCGTGACTCGTTCTGTAGCCGCAGCATATTCTCTTCCGCAGCGCCTGTCATCTCTATAACGTCTTTAATAAGACTGTCGAATTTATTTATACGGTCCTGAATTTCGAGCACGGCGGAATTCGTCTGATCAAGCCCGGCAAGGTGCTCCTCTGTTTCCTGCTTAATTTTCTCAAGGCGTTTGATGGCAGCAACAGCTTCGCTCTGTGCGGTCGAAAGCTCCGTGCCAGAATTCTGCATATCAAGGCTTTTCTCTTTAAAATACGTGTCGAAATCAGAAAATACCTTGTCTGTAAATTTTTTTACTTTTTCAATAGAGCGGTTCTTTTTGTCGAGCTGCCTGAAAATAAACAAAGCGCCCAGACAAACCACCATCGTAACGATATTTAATGTCATTTGCCCCACCCGCGGATAATTCCGCTATCTTATTGTAACACAATTTTCTGCAATTGGCGATAGTTTGTGAAGCAAATATCTGCTTCTTTTAGCGGCAAATGAAAGATTTTTCTCCATAACGGCATGATATAGGCAGTTTTCATGCCCGCATTGCGCGCGCCCATGATGTCAGAACGCACACTGTTACCCACATAAAGGATAGAACTTGCTGGAACACCCAGTTTTTCGGCAAGAATTCCGAACGGATAGACAGAAGGCTTCAAGGCACCGCACTCTTCAGAGCCCATAACGACATCGCAAAGAGGGAGCGTTCCCCAAATATCGCCTTTTTGCCGCGGAGGGAAATCAGAAAGGATACCGAGCTTAAGCCCCGCATTTTTGAACGCCAGGAACGTCTCGTAAACATAAGGATACGATTTAAGATTCGCGAAGTACGGAGTCAGGCCGTGGTACACAATTTCGTCTATTTTATTGCGGGCTTCGGATGCCGTAAGCCAAGTGCCGTCGGCAAGCAGCCGCGCCTGATACTCAAAAAAATCGGGGAGCGGGCCCGTTCTGTGCAGTATTTTGCGGACTTTGTTGTATCGGATAAAGAAAAGCAGGTGTTTCAGGAAAAAAGGCGCAATTTTAGCATAAAGCCGCGCGTTAGAGTACAACGTTCCATCTATGTCAAAAGCAATCGCCTTTATTTCCTTTTTGTCCATTTTAACATGATAGCGCAACAGCGGCGGTTCTGTCCAGAAAGCAGGATATGTGGGATTATGGAGCGCGGGCCAGTTGTTCAGTTTCCCGGCGTTACGTGCTTCGCCGTCTTACGCGGCTCATTCCTTCGCGGCCCGTTCAGCAAAGCTGAACTTCCCGCTTCGGAACGCCAAAGGCGGCACTTCATGCCGGCGCGTACCTTCTCGTCAAAGCTGTGATGTTTTTGTAGTTTTTCGCCGCGTTACGGCAGAGGGTACGGCTAAAATGTCGCGCCAAAGCATTTTTAGCCGTACCAAAACGCGAAACCGCTCAGAAATGATGTCGTTTTCAGTGAAATTTCATCAGACGGTACGGCTAAAATGTTACGTTCGAGCATTTTTAGCCGTACCAAAACGCGAAACTGCTCGGAAATGATGTCGGTTTCAGTGAAAATTCATCAGATGGTACGGCTAAAATGTCGCGTCCAAGCATTTTTAGCCGTACCACCGACGAAAACATGCTAATACCTATGTTGTTTTATACTCTATAGACAAACGTTTTGATTTTTGTTATATTTATCAGCGTCATGGCACCATACCCAAGCGGTAAGGGAGCGGTCTGCAAAACCGTTATGCATCAGTTCGATTCTGATTGGTGCCTTTTAGAAGCCGGCTCAAACGAGCCGGCTTTTTTGTGCCCGTAGCGTATCCGCGCACGTTTTGGCGCGCAAACTCCAGCCACGCGTTTTTCGGCGCACGTACCGTCGCGCCACCGAGCCTTTATCCGCGCAAGTTTACTTTACCCAGTTTTTGATTATGTCCACTGTGCTGTTGCGTTCTTCTTCGCTAGAAAAGCCCACGAATATTACGCCGTTTTTTTCAGTGACGATTTTCAGCGCTTTTCTGTAGAAGTCGCCGTTCTCACCGTTAAAAGACTCACTTTCATTTTCGTATTCGAGCGTTGGAAGCGCCG
>JAEEGJ010017665.1_pt1 | contig 16088 bp, 21 predicted proteins | sample 8958761 | NCBI WGS metagenome assembly JAEEGJ01 (sample SAMN16246546, study PRJNA631951) | gut metagenome | biome: gut microbiome; feature: rumen; material: RS-attached | host: Bos | place: Iran: Karaj | collected 2018-10
TACACCTCTTATTAAGCTTAATCACATAGTACCCGAAGGCGCGGCAGACATCTTCGTAAAGAACGAAGGTCTGGACGTCGGAGGTTCAATTAAGACACGTACGGCTCTCAACATGATCGAGCGCGCCGAAAAGGAAGGCAAGCTCAACAAGGATTCCATCATCGTTGAGCCCACGAGCGGCAACCAGGGAATAGGACTTGCCCTGATCGGCGCAGTAAAAGGCTACCGCACGATAATCGTTATGCCCGATTCCGTAAGTCACGAGAGATCAATGCTCGTAAAGCACTACGGTGCGGAAGTTATCCTCATCCACGATGACAATGACATCGGCAAGGCAATTGAAGACTGCCGTCTCAAGGCTGAAGAGATCGCAGCATCTGACCCGCACGTATTTATCCCGCAGCAGTTTGAGAATCCCGCTAATACAGAAGCACAGTACGCATACACCGCCAGGGAGATCCTTGAAGCAATGGAAGGCCGCCAGATCGACGGTTTCTGCTCAGGAATCGGTACAGGCGGCACTATCACAGGCATCGGCCATGCGCTCAAGGAAGCTAATCCTTCCACAGTTATTTGGGCCGCAGAGCCTGAGAATGCAGCTATTTTGTCCGGCGGTTCTATCGGAACCCATGTCCAGATGGGCATCGGTGACGGCCTGATCCCCGGCATTCTTGATACAAAGGTCTATGATGACATCTGCATCATCACAGACGAAGAAGCTATCAACACATCACGCGAACTTACCCGCAAAGAAGGCATGATGTGCGGCATTTCTTCAGGCACAAACGTTGCATGCGCGATCAAGCTCGCGATGAAACTCGGTGCAGGAAAGACTGTCGTTACCGTTCTGCCTGATACGGCTGAGAGATATTTCTCGACGCCTCTTTTCGAAGAATAATATGGATATCAATGTAAAATGCCCTTATTGTAATCAGATTACAGGCTACGATAATTCGAGGCCTTTTGCGTTTTGTATGTTATGCGGCAAGCAGATAAGCATTGCACCTGCTCCCGCGAACAGTCAGGTTGCACCTGTAAATAACCAGGCACCCGCGCCGGTGACAGCGCCTGTGAACAATCCTGTTTATAATCCGGCACCGGTTCAGACCGTTCCCGGCGGGGCCAATCTGATCATCTCGTATTATTCGGAGCATCCGCGCGTTTTCCTTATTTCGACCATCCTTGCCACGGGCGCGAGCTACCAGTATTCAAACGGACAGTCCATGGCATTTAATCTGATGCCTGGCATCCATCCCATCGATTTCAAGATCGGCAAGAGGACATACAGAAGAGAGATACTGATAAGTCCTAACCAGGAACCTGTAAGAGTAGTTGCTTCCTGGGGCAGAGGCACGGCCAGGATAAGCATTATAAATCCGTCCCAGCCGGGAAATGCTCCGGTAATGTATGTTTGAGCAAGCGCACCTCAGGGTGCGTTTTTTGTTGTCTCCGAAAAGCTAACACATAAATTTGCCACACTTCCAAATTTGAAAATTCACACAAAAGGTGTAAAAATACACTAAACAGGAACGATAATAACGCGCCAGGAGAAAGGCACCCTATGAAACGCGAAGAGTTCATTAAGGCAGTAAGCAGCAAGCTTAAGCTCATCAGAACTGAGTATGGTATTACCCAGGAGACGATGAGTGACATGCTCGGCGTTTCGAAAAAGACGCTTGTTGAGACCGAGAAGGGCAGGCGCGAACTTTCCTGGACGGAAGTAATTGCCTTAGTGACGGTTTTTGAGAAGAGCGAGGTGCTTCAGGGAATAACCGGCGGCGATACCGGTGACATCATCCACGCTCTGGCCTTTGAAGACCGGCACATACAATATTCCTCAACGATGGGCGGAAAAGTATGGTGGCGCGTGATCGATGAGAAAGACGGATATAAACTCCAGCAAAACTATGTAACAGGACATTTCAGGCTCCTTGATAAGGATGATTGCAGGCTGATCTCTTCATTCAACAGGAACGAAGTCGAGGAATACAGGGATTCACTGGGGAGGTAATGATGGAATTCTTGCTCTTGGTGATATTTATCGTTATGTTTGCCGCACCGCCGGTGTTTTTCATTATCTGCCTTGTTAATACGATAATTCATGCCCGCAAATATAAAAAGGGCGAGGAGAACAAGACTACAGCTTTGACATACGGAATTATCTCAGGTGCAGCTTTTTCTTATCTCGTTGTAGAAGCATTATTAGTTATCTGGTTTGCTGAAGGCATTGCACATATGTAAGGTCTTAGGCGGAAACGAAATATATGGAGGAATAAAAATGGAAATCGTATCAGCACTTATGATGGCATCGAACACTTTTGAGAGGTTTATAGACTCCCTAACGTCCTTTATGCTTTTCGGATCTATACCGATCCTCTTTATCGTTTTCCTGATCCTGTTTATTATTCAGGTCGTAAAAGTGAAGAAACAGGGCGCCAGGAAGGTAAAAGCCGTAATATTCGGATGCATTTCGGGATATTTCCTGGTCATGTTGATCGGCGAGATCGCATTGATGCTGCTTCTTGCAGCAGCCATAGCACACATGTGAGGCGCGCATTATGAAAGACAAGACATTTATAACTATTCTGGCTGTTGTAATGGTCATCGGGATCGGTGTTACCACAGGTCTCATGATCCACGGATACCAGCTCTGGCAGCAGATATCCATTGTAGAAATGATCGCAAATTGGGGATGATATAAATGGATAAGAAGAAGTTAGCAAAGCAGCTTGGCGTTATCGCCTTGATAATTGCTTTATTTGTAGGACTTGATACAGGAATCTATCAACTCTTCATTAAGAGAGTCATAAGCCATCACTCGCCCGGAATGCAGAAGATGAGCGTTGAGGTCGGAAATTACGTGCCTTTCACGGGTTCCGGAAATGTTTACTCCGTAAAAGACGCGCAAAAACTCGAAGGCGACATCCCTGTGATCGACGGCGCAGCAGCACTGCTTCCGGTCTATGCGGGATTTGTTGAGAGCATCTATCCTGAGAGTTCCGTCATCTATAACGGCGAGGATTACGATGCATCAAGCGCTATGCATTATACGAACACCAGAGGCGCATACAAGGATATCGTCGACGGCAAAGCTGACATAATCATATGTGCGCCGCCTTCTGACGAGCAGCTCGCTTATGCTAAAGAAAATGGCGTCGAACTGGAGATGGTTCCGATCGGCTCTGACGCATTTGTATTTATCGTTAATAACAATAATCCCGTATCCGACATCACGATACGGCAGATCCAGGGGATCTACTCAGGCGAGATCACAAACTGGAAAGAACTGGGCGGCAAAAACCAGCCTATCGCAGCAATGAGAAGAAATAAGAACAGCGGCTCGCAGACTGCTCTCGAAAAGATAATGGGCGACATACCGATCAAGCCTGATTATACGGCGCTTTTCGGAAGCCCGATCGGATTCTCGTTCAGATATTACGTAACAGGAATGTTGGGCGAGGGCGGTGTTAAGATCCTGACGATCAACGGTATCGCTCCGACGGCTGAGACCATCGCTGACGGTTCGTATCCTATCGCAGGCAACATCTATGCGGTTTATAGAAAAGGTGAGACCAACGAGAACGTTTATAAGGCGATCGAGTTTATGAAATCACCTGAAGGACAGAAGATAGTAGAACAGAGCGGATATATTCCTCTCATTTGATAATCTGGAATAGCGTGAAATGAAAAAGGCGTCCGGGAAACCGGACGCCTTTAAGTTTGCCTGTGGCAATTGATTACATGTTATTTGCAATGCCAGTAGCTGCTGCAGCAGCAACAAGGATAATCATGATGATGCCGAGGATGATTGAAAGGATAAGACCGATGATAGATGTGATCTTACCAACCTTTGTGAATGTGTTCTGAACGCCTTCCTTCTTGCACTGACCGCCAAGAACGAGGCTGACGATTGCAGGAATAAGACCTAAACCATAGCATTCACTTAAAACGATAGAAGCAATACCGCATGCCATGCAAGCGATTGACTTACCCTTAGACTGACCCTGTACAGGTGTGTTTTCTGCCATAATAATGACCCTCCAGAAATATTTTTCCAGGAATATGTGTGAAGCATAATCCTTATCCGAAAATGATTGTATCAAAACAATATGAAAACCTTATATAGAATTCCAAACAAAAGGAAATGCGTAAAATACTAAAAAATCTGCCTTTTTGGCGATTGCAATTATTAAAATATCAAACATATCAGACATTTACTTTTTTGGTAATAAATGCAATAATTTCAGCAGTGCACGCATTTTATGCGCAAAAACAAGGAGGGTTATTATGAATACTACAAAAAACAAGCAGATTACAGCATTGATTTTAGGTATCGCTTCGCTCGTTATCCCGAACATCGGTTCTACAATCACTAACGCAATTGATACTTCTACTAACAGCGGTTCTATGACAGCTGGTATCGTTATCATTATTGCAACATTGGCAGCTATCGTTGTTGGTATCATCGGCATCATCAAGTCTGCAGGCGCTAGAAAAGAAGCTAAGGAAGCTGGTGAAAAGCAGATCCTTGCTACAATCGGTCTTGTTCTTTCTATCGTTGGTACAGTTGAGAGTGCTATCATGTTCTTCGCATGTGGTCTTTGCATCGCTTGTGTAGCTTGCGCTGCAGCTTCCACAATGGGCTGATGACAAAAAGCTGAAACTATAAAAAAAGAAGACAGTTGCTTAATTTTAAGCAACTGCCTTTTTTGTAAAGGGACGTTATGTATCCATTTGTAAATATATTCGGAAGAACCATAGGAACTTACGGGATAATGGTAGGTATCGGCATTATTGTTACCGGTATTGTCTTCCTCTTGATCTTAAGGAAAAAGGAAGTCTACCTAGAAGATGCAGCCATGACGGGCCTGTTTTTCGCAGCCGGAGCCGTAATAGGATCCCACATAGTCTATGGTCTTACCAATACGACCAAGATCATCGATCTGTTCAGGCACATGAGCGAATACAGCTTTATTGAATTCATGAAGCTTTTGTTCGGCAGTTACCTGGGCGGAATGGTATTCTACGGCGGCCTTATCGGAGGCCTCATTGCGCTTCTGATCGCGAATAAGGTTTCCCAGAAATATTTCAGGGGAGACGTGATGTTTGATGGCGTTGCCATCGTAATCCCGCTGTTTCATACATTCGGAAGAATAGGGTGCTTTTTAGGCGGATGCTGCTTTGGCGTGGAGTGCAAATTCGGTATTACCATTCATAACAATACGCTCTATCCGGCCATCAATGACGTTAACAGACTGCCGATCCAGCTTATCGAGGCCGGCTGCAATTTTATTCTTTTCTGGGTGCTTTTACTCTTGTATAAGAAAAACAAGTTCCAAAAGCGCCTTCTCATCGTGTATCTATTTGCATATCCGGTCATCAGATTCATTGACGAATTCTTCAGAGGCGATGATATCAGAGGATTCCTGTTCGGCCTTTCCACGTCGCAGATCATAAGCATATTGCTCTTTGCGTTTGCGACAGTCTTTACGATAATTGATCTGAAAAAGCGAAAAGAAAAAGAGCAGGTTAAAGCATAAAAATACCCCCGCTTTTGCGGGGGTATTTATTTGGGTACAACATATTAAAGTATGTCTATGTATTCGCCCTCAAGCGCCTTGTTCATGCTCCTTACCGCACAGAACTTGCCGCACATGGAACAGGTGTCGTCGTGTTCGGGCGCTCTTGAATCGCGGATCGCCTTGGCAGTCTCAGGATCTATCGACACTGCCCACTGGTCATCCCATCTGAATGTTCTTCTGGCATCGCCCATCGCATTGTCCTTGTCCATTGCATGCGGGATCTTTTTCGCGATGTCGGCAGCGTGAGCTGCGATCTTTGAAGCGATTATGCCCTGCTTAACATCGTCGACATTAGGGAGTGCCAGGTGCTCTGCAGGAGTTACATAGCAGAGGAAAGCCGCACCTGATGCCGCAGCGATAGCGCCGCCGATTGCAGATGTGATGTGGTCGTAGCCGGGAGCGATATCCGTAACAAGGGGTCCTAAGACATAGAAAGGCGCGCCCATGCAGATCGACTGCTGGATCTTCATGTTTGCTTCGATCTGGTCCATAGGCATGTGACCGGGACCTTCAACCATTACCTGGACATCCTTTTCCCATGCGCGCTTTGTAAGCTCGCCGAGTTTTACAAGTTCTTCTATCTGACATACGTCGCCCGCATCGGCAAGGCAGCCCGGACGGCACGCATCGCCAAGTGAGATCGTAACGTCGTATTCGCGGCAGATATCCAGGATCTCATCGTAGTATTCGTAGAAGGGGTTCTCATTGCCTGTCATGCACATCCATGCAAAGATCAGGGAACCGCCTCTTGAGACGATATTCATCTTTCTCTTGTACTTCTTGATCTGGTCGATCGTATGTCTTGTGATTCCGCAGTGAAGAGTTACGAAATCGACGCCGTCCTCAGCATGAAGCCTTACGACATCGATAAGGTCCCTTGCAGACAGTGTTGCGAGGTCTCTCTGGTAGTGGATTACCGCATCGTAGACAGGAACCGTGCCGATCATAGCCGGGCATTCAGAGGTGAGCTTGCGGCGGAAAGGCATAGTGTCGCCGTGTGATGAGAGATCCATGATCGCTTCGGCGCCCATGTCGATAGCAGCCTGAACCTTTTTCATTTCAACGTTGTAATCTTTGCAGTCTCTTGAAACGCCGAGATTAACGTTGATCTTTGTCCTGAGCATTGAGCCGACGCCCTCAGGATTCAGGCACTTGTGGTTTTTGTTGGCACAGATTGCGACCTGGCCTTTTGCGACCCACTCGCGGATCTCTTCTTCAGTCCTGTATTCCTTCTGAGCGACGATCTTCATCTCAGGAGTCACGATCCCCATCTTTGCGGCTTCCATCTGTGTCTTGTAAGTTCTTTCCATTTTCAGTTTTCCTCATATTCTTTGAATTTTGTTTTGATATCGTATCCGTGATCTAACGGACCTCTTCCGTGTCCGAGATCAAGTCCTGCTCTTATTGCGCCAGTGATGTATTCCTTGGCGCGCTTAACTGCTTCAGGAACCGTCATTCCTTTGGCGAGATTGCAGGCGATCGCACTTGATAAAGTGCATCCCGTTCCATGTGTGTTCGGGTTATCGATCTTTTCCATCTCGAAAATCAGGACTTCGCCTTCGTGCAGCAGCACGTCATCGCAGTCTGAGCCGTTGTGGCCGCCCTTGATCAGAACGGAGCATCCGCATTCTGCATTGATTTTCTTTGCGGCTTCGATCATGTCATCTTTTGTGTTGATCTTCATGCCTGCGAGGACTTCCGCTTCAGGCGCATTGGGTGTGACGACGGATGCCAGCGGGATCAAGGATTCCTTTAGTGCTTTTACGCTTTCAGAGTTAGAAAGGTCAGCGCCGCTCGTCGCTACCATGACGGGGTCAACAACGAGGTTTTTAACACCGTAAGCTTTTAGTTTTTCAGCTGTTACTTCCACGAGTTCCTTTGAAGGGATCATGCCGGTCTTAACGGCATCTGGTACGATGTCTTCGAAAACAGCGTCGATCTGATCCGCGAGGAATTTGGGATCGCTGTTAAGTATCGATCTGACACCCGTAGTATTTTGCGCTGTAAGAGAGGTGATGACAGACATTCCGTACACGCCGTTTGCGAGCATCGTCTTAAGATCAGCCTGAATGCCTGCGCCGCCTGAGCAGTCGCTTCCTGCAATAGAGAGTACAGTCTTCATGCGTTCCCCCTTATTTCGAGAAATGCCTGCTTAAGTTCTTCTGCAGCCTTTTTCGGTGAATCGGCCTTCATGATCGCCGAAACAGCGCAGACGCCTGCGATATTGATGCCCTTAAGCACACCGAGATTAGTTGAATTAAGTCCGCCGATCGCATTGACAGGAATCGGAACAGCCTTTGTTATCGCATCCAGAGTTTCTGTTGAAGTGAGGACCGTTTTAACCTTTGTAGTTGTGGGGTAGATCGCACCTACACCCAGATAATCTGCACCGTCGTTATATGCCTTTGCAGCGGCTTCGACGGTCTTTGCCGTAGCGCCTAAGATCTTATCTTTGCCGATGAGTTTTCTGGCAAGAGCCACAGGCATATCTTCTGCGCCGACATGAACGCCTTCAGCGTCAGACGCCAGCATTACATCGATCCTGTCATCGATTATCAGAGGCACATTGAATTCTTTTGTTATTGCATGAACAGCTTCTGCGAGCTCTATATATTCTCTTGTGGTCCTGTTCTTTTCGCGGAGCTGGATAATGGTGACTCCGCCTTCTAATGCTGAACGGACTCTATTCAGGAATTCGTCTTTTTCGAAACCGGTGCTGTCGGTGATGAAATATAAAGCCGTATCAAGTTTCATGACGCACCTCCTATCGCATCCAGAAGATTTACCATGAATGTTCCGATGCCTTTATCTGTTGCTGCTTTCTCGCCACATGCCTTAAAGAATGCGCATGCATTAACGACACTTCCGAGCGAGTTTTCGTAAGCAAGATAAGTTGCGATTATGGCACCCAGCATGCAGCCTGTGCCTGTTACCTGTGAGAGTTGTGCGACACCGCCTGTGATCTCTTTTAATTCACCATTGAAGGCGGCCAGATCGACTTTGCCGGTAGCGACGACGATGCAGTTATTTGTTTTCGAGAGCTCAAGAACAGCGCGTCTGATAAGCTCTTCATCAATTCCATCTTTAGCGTCCACGCCTGCTGCTTTGTAGGTGTCATCGTAGAGCGCGAGGATCTCCGAATAGTTGCCCTTGAGACAGGCGAACTTGCCTGATGTAAGGAGGAGCCTTACGAGAGTCTTGCGAAGTGAAGAGCAGGCAGCACCTACCGCATCAAGAGTAACGGGAATGCCGTTGGTGTTTGCTTCCTTAAGAGCAAGACGCATGGATGAGATGCGCGAATCTGTTATGTTTCCGAGATTAAGCAGCAGGGAAGATGCTGTTTTCGTAATCTCCATAACTTCATCAGGGTGCTCTGCCATTATGGGCCTGGCCCCGAGAGCCAGTATGGCATTTGCGCACTGGTTCATTGAGATGGGGTTCGTGATGCAGTGGATCAGGCGGATGTTTTGGCTTGCTTCTTTTTCCACAGGGCACCTCCTTCAGCTATTCTTGTCTGCATCTTCTTCAAAGCGCCCATATGCTGGAGCCTGTAGAGGACGATCGCAGCGACAGTGCCGCCGATCAAGGTGCCGCAAATGAATGATGGAACGTAGAAGAACCAGCCGAGGCCTTCTCTTCCGCAGATAAATGCCATTACGGGATATGAGACTATTGCGCCGATGATGCCGGTGCCGACGATCTCACCTAATACTGCTGCCCAGATCTTGCCCTTGGAGACTTTGTAAAGGATGCCTGAGAGCAAGGCTCCGAAAACCGCACCCGTGAGTGCGAGCGGCGGGATGCCCATGGCACACATGCGGATGATGCCGATAAAAAGGGCGACAAGGAATGCGTCCAAAGGTCCTAACAGGACTGCAGCGGTGATGTTGATGAGGTGAGCCATCGGGCACATGCCCTCAATACGGAGGATAGGCGAGATAACGACGCCTACTGCGATCAGCATTGCCATGACGGCAAGTCTTAAAATGTTATATCTTTTCATAAGAACTCCTTCCGGAAAGCAAAGAAAAAGGAAGCTGCCCGATAAAGGCAACTTCCTCAAAACGCATATATGACCTAAGAGTCCCTACGTTGGCATTACCCAAATCAGGTATTCGGTCGAAGGGCACACCTTCCTCTCAGCCTGTAATGCAAGCTCCCGTCCTTATATTCTGTTTTCCAAGAGAAGAATTTACACTAACTCAACGGTGTATGCAATACGGGATTTGAGCCCGGAACGTTTAATTCCTGTATTTTTCACGAAAAATGCTCAAATCGTGAATTTTTCAGGAATATCCGCCAAAATTCCTGATTTATTCACGAAAATGGTTACTTTCGTGAATTTTTCAGGAATCGTACCGGAAGACTTTTTGACAAAAATTACGATAAATCTGGCATTGAATTTTGACTACCGATTAATTATTATTCTTGTGTATTTTATTCTAAAGGAGTAAAGCTATGGATATTTCACCACTTCAGAAGGCAAGATATGAGTATCAGCCCAAGCTTCCGGGCATGCTTAGAAACGGTATCGCTGAGATCAGCGTACAGGAAGGTGCTGCTACACAGTCTGTTGCAGACCAGGATAAGATCAAGGCTCTTTTCCCCAACACATATGGTAAGCCCGAGATCACATTCGTTAAGGGCGCAAATACATCCGCTGCTAAGAAGCAGGTAGTAGGCGTAATCCTCTCCGGCGGTCAGGCACCTGGCGGACACAACGTTATCTCCGGTCTCTATGACGCTTTGAAGGCAACAAACCCTGAGAACAAGCTTCTCGGTTTCAAGAAGGGACCTGACGGACTTCTCAAGAATGACTATGTTGAGTTCGACGACAAGTTCATCGACGCATACAGAAATACAGGCGGTTTCGACATCATCGGTTCCGGCAGAACAAAGCTTGAGACAGTTGAGCAGTTCCAGACAGTTGCTAACTATGCAAAAGAGAACGGCCTTACAGCTATCGTTATCATCGGCGGTGACGACTCCAACACAAACGCTGCTACACTCGCTGAGTACATGGCTGCTAACAACACAGGCATTCAGGTTATCGGCTGCCCTAAGACGATCGACGGCGACTTGAAGAACGAGGATATCGAAGCTTCTTTCGGTTTCGATACAGCTACAAAGACATATTCCGAACTCATCGGCAACATCGAGAGAGATGCTAACTCCGCAAAGAAGTATTGGCACTTCATCAAGGTAATGGGACGTTCTGCTTCCCACGTTGCTCTTGAGTGCGCACTTGAGACACAGCCTAACATCTGCCTCATCGGTGAGGAAGTTGCAGCTAAGAAGATGTCTCTTGCAGATATTACAAACCAGATCGCTGACTCCGTTGAGAAGAGAGCAGCTAACGGCGACAACTTCGGTGTTGCTATCATCCCTGAGGGTATCGTAGAGTTCGTTCCTGAGTTCTCCGCTCTCATCGCTGAGATCAATGAGCTCCTCGCTGGCGAGAAGACAGCTCAGTTCAACGCTCTTCCTGACTGGAACGCTAAATATGACTTCATCAAGGCTGGCCTTTCCGCTGATGCTTTCAAGGTATTCGATATCCTTCCCCAGGGCATCCAGCAGCAGCTCTTCCTCGAGAGAGACCCTCACGGCAACGTTCAGGTATCCCTCATCGAGTCTGAGAAGCTCTTCTCCGAGATGGTTAAGAACGAGCTCGCAAAGAGAAAGGAAGCAGGCACATACAAGGGTAAGTTCGGCGCTCAGCACCACTTCTTCGGTTATGAAGGCCGCTGCGCATTCCCTTCCAACTTCGATGCTGACTACTGCTACTCTTTGGGCTTCAACGCATTCATGCTCATCCAGTATGGTTACACAGGATACCTTTCAAAGGTTTCCAACATCAGTAAGCCTGCTGACGAGTGGGTTGCAGGCGGTATGCCTATCACAAAGATGATGAACATGGAGAGAAGAAACGGTGCAGACAAGCCGGTTATCAGAAAGGCTCTCGTTGAGCTCGACGGCAAGCCGTTCAAGTATTTCGAAGCAAACAGAGAAAGATGGGCAGTTGAGACTGCATTCACATTCCCCGGTGCTATCCAGTACTTCGGACCTTCCGACGTCTGCGACAGAACAACAGTAACTCTCGCTCTCGAGAAGGGCTGATACAGCTAACAAAAGCTTAACCGAGGCGCTCCCGTTTTTCGGGGGCGCTTTTCTTTTGGTGTATAATATTGCTGTTCTGACAAGTAAAAATACTTGACACCGTTCCGTCTCTTTGTTATTATTCTGTGGTCGTATTCGGAGGAGAATTGCCCCAGATGAAGGAAAAGTCGATCAGAACAGGCATTTTGCTTGATTTTTACGGTAATCTCCTGACCGACAGGATGCGCGAAGCATGCGAGAGTTACTACTATGAAGATCTTTCGCTTGCCGAGATCGCCGAACTTCAGGGCATTTCCCGCCAGGGAGTTCACGATACGATAAAGCGCGCAGAGAAGGAACTTGAGTCTTACGAAGATAAGTTAGGGCTCATGGGACTTTTCGAGAAGAACAAAGCGAGGGCACAGAAAGCCCTTGAACTGATAAATTGCGGTGATTCCGTTAAGGCCGCCGCTGAACTTGAAGAACTGATAGAGGAAATGTAATAAGGTGTTTGAGAGCCTTTCGTCAAAACTGCAGAACATAACTGCCAAGATGCGCGGCAAAGCGCGTGTTACTGATGCCGACATCAAGGACATGATGCGTGAGATCCGCATGGCTCTCCTGGAGGCCGATGTCAACTACGGAGTCGTTAAAGAATTCGTAGCCGACATGAGTGAGAAGTGCAAAGGCGCTGATGTTACCAAATCCCTTACTCCCGGTCAGGAGATCGTTAAGATCGTCAGAGAATCGCTTACCGAGCTCCTCGGAGGTGAAGCGGGTTCAGACAAGCTTTTATCTTCTTCAACGGGTTTCAATACGATCATCCTTTACGGTCTTCAGGGTGCAGGTAAGACCACGACGGCTGTTAAGCTCGCTAAACTCCTTAAGACTGCCGGTAAGAAGCCGATGGTCGTTTCTGTTGACGTTCACAGACCTGCCGCTGCCGGACAGCTCAAAGTACTTGCTGACGCTGTCGGTGTAGACTGCTATATCGATCCTGAAGAGAAGGATGCCATAAAGATCGCCAGAGACGGTGAAGGCAAGGCCAGATATTTGCTCTGCAATTATCTGATCATAGATACTGCAGGACGTACGGTAGTTGATGACGAGCTCATGGGTGAGCTTAAGGACATCAGCAATACTGTCAATCCTACTGAGAAGCTCCTCGTAGTCGATGCGATGATCGGTCAGGAAGCCGTTAATGTCGCACAGACATTCGAAGAGGCAATCGGCATGGACGGCTTCATCATGACTAAGCTCGACGGTGACGCCAGAGGCGGTTCCGCTCTGTCTATCAGAAAGCTTACGGGCAAGCCGATCAAATACATCTGTACGGGTGAGAAGGTTGACGCGATCGAGCAGTTCCATGCGCAGCGTATGGCTGACAGGATCCTCGGAATGGGTGACGTCATAAGCCTTATCGAGAAGGCCCAGACCAACATCGATGAGGAAGAAGCCATCAAGTCGATGGAACGTATGATGAGCAGCGGATACAATCTCGACGATCTGTATTCGCAGTTTGCTCAGATGAAGAAAATGGGTTCTCTCAAGGATCTCGTCGGAATGCTTCCCGGTGCCGCCGGTAAAGTCTCTGATGATGATCTTGATGATAAGATTATCGACCGCCAGATGGCGATAATCACATCCATGACCAAGAAGGAGAGAAGAGTTCCTTCGATCCTTAATGCCAGCCGCCGCAAGAGAATTGCCGCGGGAGCAGGCGTAGAGGTCTCGGATGTAAACAAGCTCATTACACAGTATGAGCAGACGGCCAAGATGATGAAGCAGTTCAGCAACGGCAAGGGCGGCTTCAAGATGCCTAAAGGCTTTGCCAAGCAGGCAGCGAAAATGGGTCTTGGCGGCGGAATGAAGGGCCTTCCTTCTGACATGGCTATGCCGGAGGGCATGGAAATGCCGTCTTCCGGTGGCTTCGGAGGACTGTTCGGCAGAAAGAACACTGCTTCTGATGAAGGTTCGTATGTTCCTACGGGAAGACGCGACCGCAAGAAGAAACGCAAAGGAAGAAGATAACAATAACCAAGGTGAATCCCGCGGGATCGCATCCTGCGTAGATCATAAAAAAACTAATTTATTTTTCCGGAGGAAAAGAAAATGGCAGTAAAGATTCGTTTAAGAAGAATGGGCAAGAAGAAGGCACCTTTCTATCGTGTCGTCGTAGCTGATTCCAGATACCCCAGAGATGGCCGCTTCATCGAGGAGATCGGTACTTATGATCCCATGAAGGCAGAGGACTCTGTTAACATCGATGCAGAGGCTGCTAAGAAGTGGATCGGCAACGGAGCTCAGCCCACTGATACCGTTAAGTCCCTTCTCAAGAAGCAGGGCATCATCTGAGGAGTTTGTGATGGACGATTTATTGGTTTATATCGCCAGGGAACTGGTGAACAATCCCGATGAGGTCAACGTCAAGAAGACCGAGCGCGGAAATACTGTTATTTTCGAGCTTTCCGTCGCTCCTGACGATACCGGTAAGATCATCGGCAAGAACGGCAAGAGGGCACAGGCCATCCGTTCGATAATGAAGGCGAAGTACCTCAAGGAAGGTAAGCGCGTTATTGTCGATATAGTCGGCTGATACTCTTGGAAGACCTGATAATTACAGGAAAGATACTCGGCGCGCACGGCGTCCGCGGGGAGATCAAGGTATTTCCCCTGACGGATAATGCGCGCCGTTTCCTTTCCATGAAGAAGTGTTACCTGACAGGCGCCAAGCTCGAAAACCCCGTTGAAACATCAGTCGTATCTGCAAGGATAGACAGGGGGAACGTACTTGTCATGCTTGACGGAGTTGCTGACCGTGACAAGGCACAGACGCTTCACGGCCGCTATATTGCGGTATCGCGTGCGGATGCGGTCAAGCTCCCTAAGGGCAGATACTATACGGCTGATCTGATCGGCATGACCGTTACGGATGACGACCACGGTGAACTCGGAAAAGTCTGCGACTGCTTTGAAGGCGGCAGCGGACACATCCTGGAGATAAAGCGTCAGGGCAAGAAGAACCTTCTTATACCTTTCGTAAAAGAGTACTGCTATGAAGTGTCAGTGGAGAATTCTTCCATCCGCTGCAAGCTTCCAGCAGGGCTTTACGAGCTTTATGAATAGGAGCCTGGCAAGACTTCTGATTAGAAATACCAATATTGTTATGTTAAAATCTTCCCGGAATAAAGAATAAGGGAGGATTTTTTTATGGGCAGAGGCGGAGGAGGCGGCAGTTCTCATCACAGCTCGCATCATTCGAGCAGCCATTCGCATTCCGGCGGATCTTCAAGATCTTCTTACAGTTCATCGCGTTCATCCTACAGTTCTTCGGGTTCTTCATACAGATCGTCTTATTCGCACCATTCGGGAGGTACGCATTACTCGGGAGGTTATTCCGGGCTTGGCACCGGTTCCGGCGGAAGCGGTTGCGGATGTTCGAGAGTCGTCGGCATTATATTGCTTTTTCCGATCCTTCTCATCATGGGCATCTTGTATGGCTTGTATGAGACATTGGATGTCTCGACCATGTTCAAGATCGAGAGATCTACGATCCAAAGAGAAGCCCTGCCTGCCGAAAAGTGCAAAGCAATCGACAAGTGGTTTCAGGACGACTGGGGCGACTGGATAGATGAAAAATACGAGGACGAATCACTCCAAGATGGTCTTGAGTATTTCTATAAGAAGACGGGCGTACAGCCTTATCTTTGGATCATGGGTGAAGAAGGCAAGGACTATATGTCCGAAGGAAGCGTGGAAGAGCTCGCCGACAAGAAGTACAAGGAGATGTTCGGCAATGACGAAGGGCACCTTCTGATTATCTTCCGCGAGTATCCCAATGCTTCGAGCAATTATATTTGTACCGCCACGCCCGGCTACGATGCGGAGACGCAGGTAATGGACGATCAGGCAAGAGAGATACTGCTTGACTATATCGACTATTACTATACTGAAGAAAGCTTTAACGAGGGGCAGTTCTTCGAGAGGGCATTCACGAGCGCGGCTGACCGCATCATGATCAAGCAGCTTTCAACCAAGCAGCTTGCAGCGATCGTCATAGTGGTAATAGTTGTAGTTATTGGCATTATCATCGTTGCTTCGATCATCCGTAAGAAAAAGATCGCCGTAGCTAAGCAGAAAGCGCTGCAAAAGCAGGCTGAAGCTCAGCAGGCTAAAGCGGTTGCGGCCCAGAAGCAGACAGAGTTCAACCGGCAGAAATATAACGATGAGCTTGAGACACAGTATGTTGCGGTCGAATGTCCCAACTGCGGTTCTACGGGAAATAAGATCAGAAGGACCACCGTCGGTTACTGTCCTTTCTGCGGTACAGCAATAAAGGTGGATCAGGACGGTAAAGTTACCTATATAAACAGGTTTTCGTAAGTTATGAACTTCTATGTAGCGACATTA
>JAEEGJ010017667.1_pt1 | contig 16087 bp, 19 predicted proteins | sample 8958761 | NCBI WGS metagenome assembly JAEEGJ01 (sample SAMN16246546, study PRJNA631951) | gut metagenome | biome: gut microbiome; feature: rumen; material: RS-attached | host: Bos | place: Iran: Karaj | collected 2018-10
CATGTGGCTTCTCTCAGAACAGAAGCAGGGAAGAGGTGAAGGAGCAGGTCGAGGCGGCCACCGGCTTATTCACAGAAGATCACCAAGACACTCTCTATGCATTAATAGATGATTTTTTGTACGTCGCTCTTGATTCCATGGAAAATGAAGGGAGGTATATACAAGCCCTTGAATTAATAGATTCCACTCAGTCTGCCTACAGTATTGTAGGACGCCACCTTTCTCCAAAAACATATCTCAAAAAGACTAATATTCTTTGGGTTCTTGAAGAATGGCGTGATTTGATAAAAACAACAGAAGAATGTATTTCCATACATAAGAGTGATAGTAACGACAGAATAACGGAAAGAATATTCGGTGTGATGTACCGAGTGCAGGGGTCCGCCCACATGAATCTCGGAGAATATAGAGAAGCGATTCTTTCTTATGAGAATTCTTCATCCTATTGTACTAGATTAGGCGAACTCGACGGACAAGCCGACGATCTTTGTAGTATGGCTTATTGTTATTATAAATTTGGGAAGCCTCGAACGGCCATGTCATTCTACGAGAAAGGAATAAACAAGTATCTTGATTATTTCGAAACGTCACGTACAGATCTTCTAAGAGGAAACTTCTCTGTTAAAGATTCATATAAACAAGTAACCCTTATGTCATTTGCAGAGTCTTTATTCTATTATGCACTTTTAAGAGAACATGTTTATGGAAGCAAGCTTGAATCAAAGAATTACCTCTTGATGTCGGCCCATTGTGGTTACGCAAAAGCAAAGAGCGAGTATCAGCGCCTATACGGAGATAGATGATATTACCGAAGGGAAATGAAAAGGATATCCATGCTACTGCTCCACCCTGTTTACTGTTGCCGTTTATCTCACCAACGAGATCTTCTAATCCGGCTACTCCGTAATTTACTTTCTTCTCTTTCTTCTCTGCCATAGGTCTATTCATTTATGAGTTTTACGATTTCTTCAAAAGTATTCTTAACTACATCTCTTTGAGGTGCTGTTATTTCAACAGTATCAAAGCGTTCCAGTACGGCACGGCTTGGTATCATCGGTAAGACGGTTCCAACCATGTCGAAGGTGTCAACGTTCTGTTTCCACACTTTTTTCTCTTCAAGGTTCCCCTTCCTGTTGATGTTGTTAGGCAGAAACAATAACTGTGTCTTTGTTCCTGGCACTTCCTTCTCAATGCGTCGGAAAGCCTTGACAAAAGTGATGGTTGATGACGTGGTGGGTTTGTCGTAAAAAGGGGTGGCTCTCTGTTCTCCATATACCAGGGCACGCATAAAGGCTACACGGCGAATATCTTCATCAAAGGTTGACTGACCAAGCATCATACACTGATCGGCCATCCTCCAGCGTAATCGGCATACATACTTGTAGAGAACACAACAAATTACGGCCAACAAAGCCGTCAATATCTCAAAAAAATAAAGCAAACTCATAGATTTTGTTTGTTAGACTACTGCAAAAATAATGTTTTGCACCTTAAAAACAAAATTATATGAAAGAAATCTCTCCGAATCTTTCTAATAATATAAAACAAAAACATGGTGTTTTGATTTAAAAACACTATCTTTGCAACCAAATAAATATATGTTTAAACCAAAAAAGTATGACTATTCAAGAAATCATTGAAGATAAAATTCGACGGGCAGGGAAGACAAAGGCGAGTATATGCGTTGATGTTGGTATCAACAGCGGCAACCTAAACAGGATGTTGTCATCTCCTTCGTGGCCCACACTTGAACGTATTGCCGGGGCATTGAATTTGACGGTGGCACAGTTGATCACACCTCCGGATGAAGAATCACAGCGGGTGGACACACAGCCCATCCAGTTGGTGGAACGGGTGAAGGTATTATCACAGCACGTGGTATGTCCACATTGCGGTGCGAAGATAGAACTGGAAGTCAATGTAAAACCAATGTTCTGAAGGGGTGCTGTCATCCCCTGGACATGTTGAATAATAAACACCTATTTATCATAATTCCTATTCTAGCCAAAACCCACAAATCACCTGATCAGGCGCATTTTACACCTTTTTATTTGGATAATGGCAGAAAATATATTATCTTTGCCACAAAACAATCATGATACGTCATATATATAGTCTGATACGTAATAAATTCACCACCAAATTTTATATATATGAAGATTATTTCTTTATTCCTCTTTTCCCTTCTGTTATTGTCCGACTCTTTGGCCGGATGCCAGGATGTCGAGGATGCAAGATTGATTGTCCAGGGATCTGACGGCAAGGAGTTCGTCAATATACCTGTAGGCTCCCTGGTTCGCGAAGTTGGACAGTTCAGTACCGAGGAAATCCAGGATCTTGTGAATATGGGTAGCAAGGCAGCAGCTTCCTTTGGAAAAAGCAGTGAGAAAGCAAGAAAGGATTCATTGGAAGCTGTCTCTTTCCTGAAACAATACGGGCATCTTACAGACAAGGAAATCAGGCTGCTCGATGCACAGCAGAATCCTGAATACCTCGAATATATTCAAAAGGCTTCGATCCTGGCAAACGAAATGACACTGGAAGATCTGCAGCATCTGGATGTTGAGAAGGTGGCGCATGCTACTGGAGCCGTAGAACCTGTAAAGGCAATTATCTATATGGTTAAAGACAGAGCGGAGGAAATAGCCCGAAATATCGACTTACGGCCTAGAAAATAACAATTTCAATATCAGTTACACATATTACGCTAACATTTTACGTGATTATCAAAATATTTTGTTAAATATTGATAACGTTTTTGTTAGCATTCGGATATTTTTTATATCTTTGTACCAGAAAATGGGTGTGCTGACTAAAGTGGCGCAGGAATCTGGAAAACTTCTGTTGGTCTTGTTCAGTCAGTTAGTGCGGCATCTATATAGTAACTGGAAACTGTCTCTCTACGCACGGAGGGATAAAATAATTGGAAAAACAATGAAGACTTTAACAGAAAAGGCATCTGAAATGATGCGAAAGAGTGTAATGTTAGGAATGGCCATCCTGATGGCCGGTGTTGCTAATGCTGATAATATCCAGTTCCAGGACAGCATGGTCAAGGAACTGTGCGTGGAGAACTGGGATATTGACGGGGACGGTGAGCTGTCCTACGACGAGGCCATGCAGGTGGAGTCACTTGGATCGGTGTTCGAAGGTATGCCTGTCACGACCTTCGAGGAACTGCAGTATTTCACGGGACTGGAGAAGATTGAGGACTGGGCCTTTGCCGAATGTACCTCTCTCCAGAAAGTCACGCTGCCTGCAGATGTCAAGAATATCGGCGAAGAGGCGTTCTATCACTGTGTGAAGCTGACCGGAATGGATATTCCTGCCGAAGTAAGCGAGATCGGCAAGGCTGCCTTTAAGTCTTGTGGAAGCCTGAAGACAATGATCATCCCCGGTAATGTTAAGAAAATCGGTGACCGTACCTTCCAATACTGTGTTGCTTTGACAAACATCACGTTGGAGGATGGTGTGACAAGTATCGGCTCCAGAACCTTGGCTGACTGCTATGCACTGCAGTTTATCAGCCTTCCTTCCTCCGTGACAGAGGTTGGAACCTACGCCTTTGAGAACTCCGGCATCAAATCCATCAAGCTGTCCGGTAATCTCCCGGAGATCACACCGTATATGATGGCAGGAATGAACAGCCTGACAACCATTGACCTACAATATAACTGCAAGACAATAGGAAAACATGCTTTTGAGGGTTGTACGGCCTTGGTGTCTATTACGCTGCCTCCCTATGTGGAAAACATTGACTCAAAAGCATTCAATAGGTGCGGAAACCTGAAATGGGTATATGTAATGCCTGAGACTCCCCCTACCCTAGCTGCTGACGCTTTCATGAAGGGTGCCGACGGCAAATATCTCCCGACCATCTATGTCCAGGAGAGTGTTGAAAATATCTATGCAGGGAATGATACGTGGTCTAACTTCAGCCGTCTGTGGACGATGATTATCATCAATATGGCCAAGCAATTTACATCGTTCACTTCTAACTTCGATGCCGACTTCTCAGGATCAGACCTGGAAGTGTTCTCCGTAGCCGGATGCACCGAGGCAAAGGAGGTGATTCTTGAAGAGGTGGAAGATAAGTATGTACCTGCCTACACCGGAGAGAATAACGATGAGTTCCACGGAGTCCTACTCAGAGGTGTGAAAGGACAGTCGTATAACTATAAGATGGGTGAGAAAAAAGGTACACAGACAGAGCTGCTGCGGAGGAAGAACTTCATGGTGGGATGCACCAATGACTGGTATATCGAGCCAGAGACGGAAAGCAGCTACAACTACATCCTTAACAACAATACCTTCAAAGTCTTCGACAATGCCGGGATCATCAAGAGCGGAAAGGCTTATCTCTCACTCCCGAAGGATATTCTTCATGGAGGAAAGGAACTGAATGCCAAGATGGTAAGTTTCGATACCGAGGCTACGGATATTACCTACATCATCAAGAAAGATGTGAACGGTGAAGAGAAATACTACTCCATCGACGGTGTGGAAATCGACAAGCCGAAAGGCATTTATATCCATGGTGGAAAGAAATACCTGACGGGTGCTGAATAAGCTCCCTGAAAAATAAAACATAATAATACCTCGTATTGATCGGTACGCAGGAATCTGGAAAATTCTTACCGATAAAGGTTAACACGGTGGTAAAATGAGATTATCTACAAAGACTACCAGGATAGTCTTAACTCCCCTGTTTAGGGAGATAAAAAAGATTGTCCTTACCGTAAAAGAATTTTCGTCTGACAGCTACAAGGGCTGTCGGACGAATCAGAACCGCGTACATATTCTTAACCGGGTAGGTTCTCCCCTACCCTGCTGAAAAGGTAAATACAAAACCATCGAGAATATGATTATAACACGGAAAATTACATGCTTTATCAATGAGACTGATAAAGAGAAATACAAGGAGTATAAGCAGACGTTATACACCTGGAGGGATGCGGTGCGCAGGGCTGCCAACATCGTAGCGTCGCACAAGTTTGTACAGCATAACATCCGCGATTTCGTCTATCTCAAAGACGAGATAAAAGAGAAATTCTACATCAAGGATATTCTTCGTGATGAGCCGGGATTCTCAGAGCAAAATGTCACCTACCGTATTATCGCAGAAATGTTTGCCGCCTACAAGGTGCCAAGCAATATTGCATCGACTTTAAACCAGGCAGTTTCCAAAGTCGTCAATGAGACATATAAAGATATCTGGCGAGGTGAGACAGCCTTGCGTACCTACAAGAATAATATTCCTATCCCCTTCAGTGGAAACAGTATCAGGAACCTTCATGAAACCGAAGATCATCATTTTGACTTTATCTTGTTCAAGATACCCTTCCGGTGCAGATTAGGTCAAGATCATTCCAATAACAGGGGGCTACTGAGAAAGATCATCGCTGGGGAAACACGGATATCCACATCTTCGATCAAGATAGAGAACGCTCTCAAATGGAACGAATTGAGACAGTGCGAAGAGAAACAAATGGTAATATCCCTGTTACTATGTTATGATCAACCGGAAAAAGAACTTCAGCTTGACAAGGAAAAGACCCTGACGGCCTTCCTGGGTATAGATGTTCCTATTCTCTGTTCTTCCCAACCTACGGCAGTGGTTGATTATGAAAGTGGCAATGACAAGAAGATTATCAGCATAGGCTCACGGGAAGAGTTCCTACACCGCCGATTAAGAATACAAGCTGCTCTTAGAGAGTGTCAAAAAGGATGCAGGACGGCCAGGGGTGGCCATGGCCGGAAACGTAAACTGCAGGCCCTGGAACATTGGCACGAGGTGGAAAAGAAATATGTCGAACAACGGATGCACGAATATTCCCACCAGCTTATAGAGATAGCTGTCAAAGAAGGATGCGGCAATATCTTCCTGGCAAAACAGATCATAAGAGAACAAGAAGCCAGAGAGGAAGCCTTAAAGGGTAATCCGTTTATTCTTCGTAACTGGTCATACTATAAGCTCAAACAGTTTATAGAATACAAGGCAAAACTCAATGGTATCAGCGTCACTGCTGAAGATACCGGCGAAGGTACAAAAAAACGGAACAAGAGAAAGAATAATGGTTCCAGACCATCGAAAGAAAATACATAATGTTTTTCCAGTTACGGGGCGGCTGTTCGCCCTTAACGTGAGGCCCTGAAGCACTCACGAACTTGCATCAGGTGTTACACACCCTAAAATGGAAGCAAGATACAGCGTATTTCCTCTGCGTAGCTTCTGAATATCGGTGTTACACACCCTAAAATGGAAGCAAGATACAGCCTCTAGGGTTGTCCGCCGGCGAGAAAGATGGGTGTTACACACCCTAAAATAGAGCAAGAAACAGTTAGGAAAGGCGTTACAAAGTCCGAGAACCAGGGAATATTCTCTTCCCTTCAGTAAAAAAGTCGTATACAAAACACAAATAAAATGTCAGAAATAATCAATAAGCTATTGGAAATCATAGAAGAGGATATTCAAAGACAGGTTAATGACCGTGTCAGTGAAATCATCAAGAAATATGAAGCGGAACTTCCACGTGTTACCGGGGATGTTGCAAAGGATGGAACCATCATTAAACCGTATCTTATACGTGGAGTGAAATATATCACAAGAAAGGAAGCTGCAGCCATCCTTGACATCCAAATGCCAGCACTTTGGAACTGGACAAAAAACGGAAAGGTCAGCAGTATAAAACTCGGTAGAAGAGTTTATTATAGATACGACGAAATAGTGAATTTTTATTCTGATAATAGCGAAAAAATAAATACTACACTTGATTCATAAATTGAGGAAAGGTTTACTTCTGTTGTGACAACACGGGTAAAGCGTGCAATTGTTATTAGATTTATAAAAAGTAAATAGTTTTTTCATGAACAGTGTCTGGCTCGTGATGAGTCGGACTCTTTTTATTAAAAAAGATGAACCCTGATAGGATTCATCTATAGTATATACAGTTCTCTTGTCCGGAGTATATCAGTCGGTAACTTTGATATCAAGTAACCCTTTCCCTAGTTTTTGCTGAAGAACCTCTTTTAGAATATCCTTATATTTTGTGGTAAGGAGATTCTTGATATCCTCACCTGTGACATACAGTGTAAGAGTTTTGATAGCCGGTTTATAATTGGAGTTTACAACCTTTCCGAAGGATTCCTCAAAATCTTCTGCAGAGAGCCGCAGACGCAACACTTCAAGGCAATCAAGCCATACCTGAGGCTGCTTGGGTTGCAGATCTTCAGCAGGAACGGCAGAATTTACTTCATTCCGGAAAAATGTCATGAATGATTTCAGTACATAGGCAGATTTATTCTTTATCTCGTTCTTTTCAACATCTTCTTCAAATAATGCAGATAGAAAGTTGATTTTCCTAAAACACTCATCAATATTCTCTGATGTAACGTACTCTGACAAAGTATCGGCCATACTAGGATTAAGGAATAGTTTATTAATAAGTTGCTCTTTGAAAAGCTGGACACTAGTCTGGAAGCTTCTGTCTAGTTGTTTGTCCAGGTTTGCTTTACCTGAAAAGATACTAAATTCAATTGCATCTGGCTGACTCTGACCATAAGACTTGCCATTGTTGTATATAGGTGTATATTCAAAATAACAATCACAGTTACCTGCTTCTGCCATCTCATGCAATTCTTCCATGGAAGGCTTCAGGATCTTTGCCTCTACGTTTGCAAAGTTGGGATATTTGTTTACAATACCCAATATCTTGCGTAGGTCTCTATTAGAGATAGTTACACCTCCAAGGTCTTTATGGCCGGAGATCAGCCAATAGATACGCTCTGAATATTTAGTCTTCGTCGAATAAGATATATTCTTTCCGATATAGTGATGACCCATGTCGAGTTTGATCACACGTTCTGCAACCTCCTGCTGAAAACTGACGATACAATATTTATTCCTGGACACATCCTCTGGAATATAGACAGAACAGAAATTGGTATATTTTTTGTATTTACGACCGGATGTACTTTTAAAAGGTAATTCCACAGGAACAGCAGCAAGCATTCTGAGGGCGTTCACCAGCTTCGGATAATTACCACGCTGTACATCAAAATCTTTCAGGTACATTTGTAGGTTGACACTATTATCTTCGTTAATTTCCTGATCGGCGAAAAGAGACAGTTCCTTGCCCTCTTCCACCTCATGGTTCAGAACGGCACGCAGCTTATTACTGATATGATCGATGATGTTCATAATAACATTCATCTGTAATTTACTCATATCACTACCCATAAGCGTGACAACAAGAGGCATCAGAATCCATTCTTCTTTATCAAGCACTTCCGGGACCTTGGCTTTTACAACCTCACGGGCAATATTCTTTGGAATCATCTTATCCCTCTGTTGGTTTTTCTTACCACTCATAATATATCAATTAATGATTTAACTTCAAAATCAGTATTCAAAGCTTTCAAATAATGAAGAAGAGAAGATTTCTTGTAGCTTCTTCCTTTTTCTATTGCTACAACCTGATATGGCCATATCTCTTTTCCGCTTGAAATATCCATCTGAGACAGCCCCTGCTGCTGACGCAGCTCAGTCAGTACACTACCGAAAGCTTCCTTGTCAAGAACAGGAGTACCGTTGACGACCAGACAGTAGTTTAGTATTTCAAGATACTTAAAAAAACTGTCAATCTTATAGTTCTCGCCCTGCTCGATACAAAGTACGGCATTGCGTGAAAGACCACGAGAACTAAAATATTTGAATTTTAGTTCGAATGTCTGTCTTAATTCTGGTAATTTTTTTTCTAACTCAGTAAAATTCATGATGTTACTTCTTTAATTTGCCGCAAAGATAATAAATATTTTTATTAGTTGAGATTTTATTATTACTTTTTAACTAATAATTTTACCTTTAAATAATAGTGTGTAACTTTAAATAATAGTATTTTCTACATTATATTTATATGTCGTAAAATGTTAGCGTTCGCAGGTTTTCATGCTCATTTACAAGACGTTATGTTTTGAAAAATGTTAGCATTGAAATTCAACATTTCTCCCAGGTAAGACCTACAAACAATTGAATAAAGGACTAAAAACACGTAATTTTGTTATCCAAACGGAAAAATTATATTATTTAAGGGTAATAATAATGTATTCAAATGGAAATTTTATTATTTAAGGTTACTATTTTGTTATCCATCTGGAAAAATAACCGATTCCGAAGCCAGAGTTTGTTATCCAAACGGAAAAATTATATTGTTTAAGGTTATTTATTGGTTATCCAAAAGGAAAAACTATTATTTAAGGGATGTGCTATGTTATCTAAAAGGAAAGATTATTATTTAAGGGCACTCGTAAGTTATCTAAACGGAAAAAACTATTATTTAAGGGTAAAACTTTGCTATCCATACGGAAAAATATGTTATCCATACGGAAAAAATCACATATTCAGAGCCTAGGGTTACGAAAATATATTGTTTAAGGGTATTTTTTTGTTATCCATCTGGAAAATTATGTTATCCATCTGGAAAAATCTTGTTATCCAAACGGAAAAATCTTGTTATCCAAACGGAAAAATGTATTGTTTGAGGGTATATCCAAACGGAAAAATCTTGTTATCCAAACGGAAAAATTTCTCTCTATAATTAATTGTATTTCAATCAGTTACGCCACCTCTATTTAATATATCTATTTAATCTAAATATAGTATTTATTTAATATGATATTTAAATAATCATCTAATGTAGTTGAAGATCTATTTTTTTCTCTTTGAAAGGGAGGGGGATGAAACCCCCTCAAAGGTTGCACCAGGCTTTCTGCAGGAATTATTTTACTAAAGGGAAAAGAAAACTTGGCGGAAAAAGAATTGAGAGTTGATTTTATTTGAAGGAAGGCCCAGGTGAATTTTTCCGTTTGGATAACAAACTCTTCTCCCCTACTCTACTCTACAAAAAAAGAACTGGTTGGCTCCAGCTCTTTTTCTTTCCCTTCAGTAAAAACCTTTTCGGGTTCAGATCATTTTCATGATGGCAAACATTAAACCGTCTCTAAGGGCATGTTCATACTTCTTCATCCGAACACCCTCGCGCCTGGTACCGTCTTTGATCCTAATGACTACAGGATAATATTTCCCTGTCTGTTCAAAAAACAGATCCCGATAGACAAGAACGTCGATATGCTTCTTTTTACGTAGCCAGGTCTGAATACTCGTCAAAATAATATCCGGAGAACATTCTAAACTCTCCAAGTTACCCTCATTGTCTCTTTTTCCTTCATCCTGGGCGTTTTCTTTACCTTCCTCGGTGCATGGTCCGTTGGGTGTGAAAAAACGCTTCCTGCGTAAAATTTTAACCACTTCTTCACCTAATATGGCCGTGTATTGACTCTCTCTTAATTCAAATACTTGTTTATTCATGACTTTTAATCTTCTTTTAATATATTGTTCCAATATTTTTCATGAATTTCTGCTGCCAGATCAACAAGTCTAGGCAACCGTTCCCAGCCGGTGGGAGGATTTTTCTTTTCAGTTGGCGTAACCCAATCTTTGATATCCCATATTTCTTTGATACGGATGTCCTTCCGTTTCATATAACTCCGGAGACCATATATTATTTCTCCTAATCTCATAATAATTTTCTTATAAGATAAGGCTATATGATGCCCGTCGATGGTTAAGCTAACCATATTAGGCTGTGAACACTTCTTTTCTATGAACATAAGCGGATGTCCAAGGGAGGTCTCTATGCGATATGAACTTTTTACATCACATAGAGATATTGTTATGTCCGGATGAAAATGTTCCTCTGAAATAGACAAATTATAATCGTCAAATCCTTCCAGAAGACAAATGGGGAAATCCAAGTTGAAGTAGATGTTTTTAAGAAGATAATTCATAACATTATAAATTGATATGATATCTCCGCGATGGGCAAAAATACGCGGCAGCTCTCCTTCACTGAAGGTTCCTCCATCACGCATGAATTGGGAATCACATATAAACTTATAATAAGTCTCAGGGGATGGATTAGCATCTTCATGTAAATCACTAAAGGAATCAAAATCGGTTATGGCAATCATACCTACAAGTTCTTGTAGAAAACCATCGGTAACATATAGCCGATGTTCATTCCTAAAATCAATAAAATTTGTTTGAATGTTACTCATAATAGTTTATGTTATTGTTTGAAAATTATTCTCTTATCTTTCTATCTCTGAATATTCCTTCAGATCTATAGGTAGCAGCAGCTGGCCTCTAAGCCCACTGTCACAGATGGCCTTCACATTTTTATTACCATAGGCAATTAGTAGGGACTGACAGATTGGTGACTTCTGTTGAATCCAGTCCTGGTCGTAGAATTTTATTCTGTCCTGCAGCAGATAAAGTGCAGAACAAAATGGAAAGACGTATTCGCGGAATATCTTAGATCCGAGTTTTGGAACAACAAGGGCTATACCATTACCATGGTGAGCCATCCTTTCCATAAACAACCCGAATAATGGTTGTGAATAGGGAGGATTAAGGAACACACGGCCCGCCCAAGCTTTCTTCAGTCCATCATCCTCTTTTGTAAACATTACGTCGGCTGTGCACCACCGTGGGTTCTTCGGTGAAGCCGGGTCGAGATCAAAATGCCCCAGGGCCTCTATGATTTCCTTCGGAGTATAATATTCATCACTGCTGACGATTCCCGGCTTGATATGAGTTGTCTGGATCTCCTTCATTTTAATTCTTCTATGATCCGCTGCTTTGCAGCTTTATAATACCTTTTATCTATTTCAAATCCAATGAAATTTCTACCTGTCCGCGCTGATGCTATGCAGGTCGTTCCACTCCCCATACAACTGTCCAGGATAGTGTCACTCTTTTCAGTATAGAGTCGGATCAGATACTCTAATAGAGCTACGGGTTTCTGGGTAGGGTGAATATGGGAGAATTGACTATCGGAACTGTACTCCAGGACAGAAGTTGGAAAACGGCGGTCACTGTCATAGCCTGTAGGCTGAAAGTTTTTATCGTAGTTAGAGGATAGTTTGCTCTTATAGGCAGAAACCACCTTGCGGGGTCCTGAAGACATTACAGGATGATAAACAGGTGCTTTCTTATAGAAAACACATATGTCTTCATGGACACGAAGAGGTTGCTTGCGAGCATTCAAAAATCCAGTCTTTTTGTTTTTGATCCACACCATATTGTAATGCCACCAGCCGGGATTGCTCATCATCAGGGCTGCAGTAAACATCCCTTGGGAAAACAGAATGATTGCTCCCCTATCCTTGATAATCCTTTTATATTGATTCCAAAGTTTATCAAGAGGAAGTTGAACATCCCACTTGTTCTTGGTACAACCATAGGGTAAATCGCTTATAATACAGTCAACGGATTTGTCTGGCAGCGACCGCATGCCATCTATACAATCTCCACAGACAGTCAGTGCAAATGGAGGATTCCCATAACAGTTGCATGTCTCTACAGAATAAAGACCTGATATCTTTTCTATCTTATCCATATCCCGTTTATCTTATATTTTCTTTCCCTTCAGTAAAAACACCGTTATTTTATAATATGTCAATCGTGCTTCTTGAATTCTTGAATTTAAAACCGTTCCCGATATCGTTAATACAATGCTCAGTAAGTGGGTCATCATATATGCCAGGTATGTGTTTACGTCCTATAGTCAGTTTCTCTGCACAGTGTGAGCATAGTGTGTGATTCTCATCCACCCACCAGCAATATCCATATTTCGGATGGTAGCAGGGGTTATTCTCTGTACAGCCACATACCCTGCAGACGCCAGGTATAGGAGTGTTTAAAGCAGCAAAGAGATCCTCTTTTCTGTAGTAGAAGCCGAAACCGTTGAAAACACGATACATCAGTTCCGGTTTTAATTTGTTGTCAGGACAAAATACAAACACCCTTTTGCCGTCACCGGCCATATAACCTGCTTCAACATGTGATGAAGCTCCGCAAGGTAAGAGAAGGATGCAGGTGTCCGCGTCATTCATGGCACAAAAATGATCTGCGAAACGTTTTCCTGCAACCTCATTATTGTCTAGCTGTGAGAACTCTTGTGGGGTAATAAATTCCTTATTGATACCAAGATCGTCCCACACGTTGTTATCCTCACGGCCTTCTGGGTGCCGGAAGTCGTAAACCTGGTGTCCATTCTCTCTCAGTTCCTGCACCAGTTGTTGATGATAGCTGTTTCTCCAGCTACTCGATATATATATCCTAGCCATATTAAATAATTGATTATGTTTAATTTTAATTACTCTAATCTTTCTGAGACTCTATCCCCTACCCTTGTGTTCGGTTAATTGCATATATTATCAATGTAATTTTTCCCCACTTTTCAGGTGCAAAAATGTAAAGGTTCTACCGAAGGGAAGTGATTCCGTTCAGACTTTACGCTTACATTATTGGACGTTTTAAGATTGTTATATCTTTATTCGTCGCTTTTTTGTTAGCGTTTTATGGAGTGAGTCGTAAAAAATTGCGTCCGCTTATAAAATTTTCCAGATTTCTAGCGGTATATGATCGTTAATTATAAACGTCTAATATAGAGGTTTCGTTAACGGCGGTGATGATATAATCATTCATCGACGTTCCCATGAATTTTTCCACACCTTTTAAGGATCCCTGAAGACTGTTGCCTTGCACCAGATATGTTACAGTCATCCTTTTTTCCTTTTCAGACTTCTCATCAATTGTAATGAAGGCCACCTTACATTTATACCATTTGTCCTGAGAATTGTTCTCTCCAAATATAATTTCACTATAGGAGGACAGCCCCAATTTCTTGACTTCAAAATCACCGGTAACATAGGATGCGGTTTCTTCAGTTATTCTTCGCTCAGCTTCGGAAAAACTATTCGCTCTTATAACATACTCTTCAGAGACAGTAGTCTGTTGACCACTCTCCCCTACCCTATCGTACTTGACCTTGCACTCAAACCAATGCTGCTGATTCTTATTTTTCATATGCAAGTTTATTTCTCATATACTCCTGGGATTTCATTTCGGATCTTCGTGCTCCTTCCCGTCCGGCTTCTATTAATCCCCATATACCTTTGACTATATTATACAGGATTATGGCCGTCCATTTGATGGAATAGACGACGATCTTCATGGCCAGCACGATGATATTCCCGATCAGGCTACCTATAAGCCATCCGATAAATATTGCCATAGTTGTAATCTTTAAAAGTTTAACTTCCGTTCATGATCTCTATTTTTTATGTGTATATTATCTCTACTGCAAAGATACAAATTATTTTTCAAACCACAATGAAAAACCGCGGATATTTACAATATATTAACATACAAATATATTATATTCCTAATATACTAATATACTACCACTTCAATATATTATTTTATTTTTTTTCTAATGTTTTATTGGTTAATTAATATTCTAATATAGTAATACTCTTATAACTTAATATATTATTTTACCGAGGTTAAAGAAAATCTGATATGCGTTTAAATATCTCAGATTCAGCCAATAATCACGTTTAACCGAAAAGATGGATCACTTCTTTTAAACCTTCTATTTCCCTTTTGTAAACATAATAATATATGAATATACTATTATTATCTTATATTTTTATATTAACGTATTTATATACCTTTCTTAAAAAATTCTATAATAAACAATGTGCATGTTGCACATTCCAAAATTCTCAATATCTTTGCACCATGGTTCAACCCTTTTGACACGCAAGTTGTACTTTTGTACGTACAAAATCTCGCTTTCGCGGATTTTTACACAAAAGTTAACTTGCCCACAAGGGGAATATTCGCTCGCAACTCGCATCTTAAAATAAATTAAATATGAAGAAAACTGTCAGGCTTGGAATCCGCCTTACCGAAGAAGAATATAAGGTGTTCGTCGAGAAGGCTGCACCCTACCCTTCCATGAGTTCCTTCGTCAGATCAGCAGTTTCGGTATTTGACGATAAACTGTATGCAAAGAAGCTAAAATCTTTTGAAGATTTGTATAATCTTATTATGGAGCATAAGACGGAAATGTCGCGCCAAGGTAATAATCTTAACCAGATTGCTCATGCCTGTAATTTGCTTTCCAAAAACAATAAGCTTTCAGAGAGTTTTGTTGAATCGGAGGTTTTACCTGTCATCAGATCGGTTAATGGCGACTTTGCGCAAATTCTCTTTATGGAAGAAAAGATATTTAAAAACTTATTTGTCTAATCTTTTAATTGTTTAGTTTACTAATATTGTATTATAGAAGTTATCTAATATACTGATATACTAATATTTAATATTTTATACTATCTATATAACAATATACCAATATACCAATATACTAATATATAATATAAAAAGACAATCACTATAATGATATATAAGGATAGTAATATATTAATAAAGTTAAGATGTTGTATTAACTTGTTGCAGCCGTTTCTTAAGGAGATACGTTTGTGTACTCAGCCTTATTATTCTTTTATATACGAATACTTTTATATTAGACAAAAAGTATTGTAATACATTTATATACCGATATACAAATACTCTATATTACCAATATATTACACTACCGTTATACCAATATATTAATATACTATTCTAAAATTTACTTGTACTATATGATAGCTACAATTCTCCAGTCCAGTAAATCTTTTCGTGCAGTTAAATACAATGAGGATAAAGTCAATGAAGGTGTTGCACGTCTTCTGGAAGCATCTAATTTTCCTCCTTATCTATTTAATGGTTTTGGAATAGGAAATAATCAGAGTATGATCAGAAAATTCTTCATAGATTACTCTGCGAGAAACCAGCGAATACGAAATCCTCAATTTCATGTAGCTATCAGTTGTGAGGGTAGAACGTGGACGGATCAACAGTTGTTGGATTTTTCACATAAGTGGCTGAAAGAAATGGGATATGAAGGACAACCTACATTAATATATTTCCACCAGGACACGGATAATAACCATCTTCATATTGTCACAAGTAGGGTAGGGCAGGATGGTAAAAAGATAAATCATAACATGGAACGAGTTCGCAGTAGAAAAATTATTAATAAGATCTTAGGTGAAAATGTCAGAAAGACAACTTCTAAATTCCTGACTGATGCGCTGAATTACAGGTTTACGTCTGTCAACCAGTTCAAGGCTA
>JAEEGJ010017669.1_pt1 | contig 16084 bp, 8 predicted proteins | sample 8958761 | NCBI WGS metagenome assembly JAEEGJ01 (sample SAMN16246546, study PRJNA631951) | gut metagenome | biome: gut microbiome; feature: rumen; material: RS-attached | host: Bos | place: Iran: Karaj | collected 2018-10
CATCTGGTCGATACCAACAGCAAGCTGAAATGGATGAACGATTGGGTGAGCAAAAGCAATGCCGAATGGCAGGCAGAAAACAAGAAACTGAAGGAGAAAATACATGAGACTAATAAATGACTACAACCTAAAATCCGCAACTAATAGTCATTCGGACTAATGTGATGGTGGTAGATTGGTATAAAGACGAACCTCTTGCTGAATCATTTTATCGATATGGCTATACAAGGCTACGGCTGGGCTACGGCATGATAATGTGAATGGGATTGAATTTTTTTAAGGAAAAACATGCTAGATTGAGCGAGAAATTTTATACCTTTGCACCCAGACTATGATCCTTGGAAAAATACATTAAAAATCCTTGGTAAAAAGTTACTGATCTTTTGAATAGTAAAGAAATGAAAGAGTATCGTTTGAAAATAACGGGGGTGCATTATGCGGCCAATCCAGACTCCGTAGGCGGTCAGCCAGATACGGAGGAGATGCACGTGCGTACCCGTAAGATGCTCAGTTGGGTGAGGGACGAGAATCCTATTGTGGTGCTCATGGCTGACCCTACAAATCCTATGAATCCTGATGCCGTGATGGCAATAGCAGAGGAAATCCGTATAGGCTATGTGGGCGATGACTGGCTTACGACAGCCAAGAGTCTGTTGGCACAGAGCGACTGTGGAATGCTGGGGGCAGAGGAAGACGAGCCGATTATTATCAACAGCGGTTATCGTTCACCTGCTGTGAATAAGTTGGCTGGAGGCTCGAATACTTCCAATCATCTGACGGGGTGCGCAGTGGATATCCGCTGCGCGGGTAAAGAGCAGATGATCCGCTATGCATCGATATTGTTAGATATCGCTGATGGTACCAAGCAAGACTTGACTTCCAGTCGAGTCTGCTCACGCTCGGCAGAGTCGATGCAAGCATCACGCTGCACTCGCTCACCCGCAGACTTTGATGAATTGCTATTGGAGCAACATGGAAGTGTCTGTTGGCTGCACTTCGCGGTGAGACCGCAAGGGAATCGAAGGCGTATTGAGTTCCTGAAAGCTTAGCGACGGCCGCAGATGGGGGCGAAGGGGCAGGCGTGACAGCGGTCGAGGTCGTCGGTGGGCGACAGGGCGAGGTCTTCGTTGAAGATCTCGCTTATTGTTTGCTTGAGCAGCTGCATGTATTCGTCGGCGACGGTGGCGATGTCGCGCACGGGTTCGCGTCCGAGGCAGAGGGTGGGGTCGTAGTCGTCGGTGCCGGCATGCTGGATGAAGAGCAGGGCGGGAGAGACCTCTTTACTTTTTAAAGATTTATCTTTAACGATGATGCTGTAGAGGAAGGCCTGGAGATAGTAGTCGCTGTGGTCGGGGATGTTGGCGGGATCGAAGATGGCGGCGACATCGGGGAGGGTTTTCAGACGGCGGGAGCCGGTCTTGTAGTCGACGACGCGGATGTGCTGGTCGCCTGTCTCGGGGTCGGTGATGCTGTCGAGACGGTCGATGATACCGCCGATTCTTAGTTTTGACAGATCCATGCTGACGTATTGCTCGAGGCCGAGGATGGTGAAGGGTGTCAGGCGACGGTCGATCTCGACGAGCTGGCGCACGTACTTGATGATGACCTCGCGGTTGATGAGCTGCAGACCGTCGAGGGGCGGCATGGGGCGCGTGGGGTCGTCGAAATGGAAGAACTCGGTCTTGATGGCATCGTCGACGGCCCGCTCGATGTCGACCACGTCCTTGAGCAGCTTGTCGAGGTCGAAGGCGGTTATCTCCTGACGTCCGAAACGCTGGTAGAGGTTCTGGGCGGCCTTGTGGAAGATGTTGCCGAAGAGGCGGTTGTCGATGAGTTCTTCTTCGTTGTCGACTGCATCTTCAAGGTTGCAGACGTAGCGGTAGAAGAAGCGGAGCTGACAGCGGAGGTAGTTGCTGATGGCAGTGGGGCTGATGCCGCCTGAGAGGCGCTCGCGGAGGTGCTGCATGACCTCTGGGGTCTTGGTGACGGGGTGCGGGGTGCGCAGCAGGGTCTTCTGTCCGGCTCGTAGGGTCTTATAGTTTACGGCTGACAGTTTGGAGTTTACGGAGGAGCGGTCGACCATGAGCTGGAGCATGAAGCGTGACATCTCGCCTGTCTGTCCGTCGTTGGTGGAGTTGTTGTAGACGATGGTGACATCCTTGGCGCGTTGGAGCAGACGGTGGAAGTAGTGCTGGTAGATGGCTACCTTCTGGTCGACGGTGGTGAGTCCGTAGGCCTTGCGGATGGCATAGGGGATGAACGAGGTGTCGTTGACGCCTCGTGGCATATTGCCCTCATTGCAGGAGAGCAGCAGTACGTGGTCGAAATCGAGGTTACGCGTCTCGAGCACTCCCATCACTTGGATGCCCTCGGCGGGTTCGCCGTGGAAGGGGATGGTGGTGGACTGTATGAGCTGGGCGACGAGGCGCTGGAGGGTGATCGTGTCGACGGTGAGGACGCCGCTGTCGACGAGGTCGCTGACACGGTTGAGGAGGGTGTAGGTGCGGAAGCAGCTTTCTGCATCGAGCGGGCCACTGGCGCGCTCGTCTGCAGAAGCGATGGTGCGGATGATGACGAGGAGCCAGCGGAGGAGTGGACCGTTATCGGTATAGCGGTGGTCGGCGAAGTCGTCGGGCAGGTAGGGGGCGTAGGGATGGCGGCGCACGGTGTCGAGCCAGTGGCGGCGGAAGCTGTTGGTCTTGGGTGACCAGCCGTTGACCTGCAGGTTGATAAGCTGACTGACGAGTGAGGCGATGGACGTCTGGAGCAGGGGATAGCCCGTGGTGACGTTGACCTTCCCGACGGTATCGGGGAGGCAGTGGACGACGGCCTGTAGGAGACTTTCGTCGCAGAGCACGATGGCGGTGCGGCGCCCGTCGGCGATGCGCTCAGGGGTGAGCCAGTCGCTGATGTAACGGGCCTGGATGTTCTCCGTGGGGGCTGAGATAAAGGTGAGGTCGCGTGGCGGCTCTTCGTCGGTATCCTGATAGAAGATGGCCTTGCCTGCCTCGTCGAGGCGACGGAAGAGGGCCTGTTCTACCTGATGGAGGTGGTTGAAGCCGATGAAGGCGTAGGTGTCGTATTCGAACTGGATGTCGGGGTCGCTGACCACCTGACGGTAGAGTGCTCCCTCGTAGGCGAGCTGTCGGCTGGCGAGCTGGTCGTTGTAGTGGCGGTAGATGTCGCCGATGTGGCTCCACAGGCGGAGGAACCGTTCCTTGAGTTCGCTGTTATGGTCGTCGGTGAAGTTGCTGAAGAAGCGGCGTATCATCTCGCGTTGCTCGTCGGTGAGGTAGGACACATCGTCGAGTTCGTGGATGTCGCGGAGGTTGGCGAAGATCTTATCGGCTGGCCCCATGTTCTTGTCGAGGTCGTCGAAGTCGGAGAGCAGTAGCTGTCCCCAGCCGTAGAAGTGGTCGAGGGTCTCGTCGATGCCTGTGCAGTGGGTGAAGCTCTTATAGAGTTCGCAGACGAGCAGGATGGGGTCGGCAACCTTCAGCTGTGAGTGGCTGCGGAAGAGGTCGCTGATGGTGATATAGGCTGGGCTCCAGATGGGGCGTCCAGCGAGGCGCGCGAGGTGGTCGTTGAGGAAGAGCGAGGCGCGCTTGTTGGGGAAGACAACGGCTACCCGGGAGAGGTTGGTGCCATATCGTGAGAGCAGATCTTCTGCGACGTATTCGAGGAAACTTTTCATCTTTGAGTTTAAAGTTTAGAGTTTAAAGTTTATTGTTTAATCTCTTCGATGCGGTTGGAATAGACGTACCAAAGGTAGCCGGTGATGTGGTGGTGACCCATCGAGGCGAGGAGCTGCATGTACTCGCGCACCTGGTCGTGATACTGGGGCTTGGGGGCACCAAACTTGAAGTCGACCACAATCCATTCGTGGCCATCAGTCATCACGCGGTCAGGGCGACGCTCCTTCACCTGACCATCCTCAACGGAGAGAATGGTGCATTCGTTGAAGAGTGTCCAACGTTTTGAAAACCAATCGTGTACACGCGGATGTTCAAGTCGTTTCCTAAGCATGCTGGTGATGCGCTCGGCAGAGATCTGCTCGTCGTAGAGCACGCCCTCGAACTGAAGTCGCTGCAAGGCATCGGGGATATCGTCGACGGTGCGGATGGTGGAGAATATCTCGTGGAGGATGCTACCTGTCTGGATGTACTGGTGGCGCTGACGGCTGTCCTCGTCGTCGCCCTCAACGAACTGTTGGCTGCGGTTGCTCTGGCGGAACTCGACCTTGTTGCTGAAGGTTCGCACAGACACGGACAGGGGTTCGGAGGGTTGGAGGAAAGGATTATTGGATTTACGATTTACAAATTTACGATTTACGGATTTATGATCTGCGGACGAAGAACTATCTTGGCCGTAGGTGAAGGTGAGGACGGTATCCTCGGCTTCCTGGCCTTCGAGGGTAGCGCCTTCGAGTTTGTCGACGATGAGGGGGAGGCACAGCTCGATAAGGGCAGAGCGGGAGTTCTTGGCTCCTCGACGGCCGATGACGTGGAGGCTCTTGCGGGCACGGGTGAAGGCGACGTAGAGCAGGTTGAGGTTGTCGACCGTGTTCTGCAGGTGTTCGTGCAGATAGTCGGCTTCGTAGATGGTACCCGTCATCTGTTTCTGACTGTAGTCGATGGGGGCGATGGGCAGGTCGCTGAAGGGTTGCTCTGTGGGGGTGCACCAGAGGATGTTGCCGATCTGCTTCTCGAGCTGCCAGTCGCAGAAGGGACAGACGACGTGGTCGTACTCGAGTCCCTTGGACTTATGGATGCTGAAGATGCGCACGCCCTCCGTCTCGTCGCTCTGGATGGTCTTACCGCAGAGGGTCTCGTCCCACTCGACGAGGAAGGCGCTGATATCCGTTGCGTTCTCGCTGACGTAGTCGGACAGACGGTCGTAGAAGGCGCTGACGTAGGCACTCTGATCCTGTAGGCGCTCCAGCTTGAAGATGGCATAGAGTCGCTCCACGAGGTCGTAGAGTGGGAGGGTGAGCAGTTCGCTGAAGTGGGCGGTATAGTCTTCGGGCAGCTGGCTGTCGAGCTCGACAGGTGACATCAGCAGTTCGTTGTTGTCGTCGTGCTTACCCAATACGTCGCACTGGTAGCTCTTGACGAGGGCTGCCTTCGTGAGCATGTCGTCGGGATGGATGAGGAGCCTCAGGGCGCCTATGAGGATGCCGACGGCATCGGAGGCATCGAGGCGGAAGGCTTCGTCGGAGACGATGGTCACCTCAGGCATCTGCTGCATGAAGTAGTTGGCAATCTGGGGAATGACTCCGTTGGTACGCACGAGGATGGCTATCTTCTGCTGGGGGATGCCCTGGGCGATGAGGTCGCCTATGGTCTGGGCGAGCAGCAGGAAGGTCTGCGCCTGATAATCGTCGGCAGGCAACAGGCGGATGTCTACATAGCCGCTGTCGTCACGATGGTCTGGGATGAGTTGCTCGACGTCGTCATAGGCTCGCTGGAGCTGTTCGGCCTCCATGCTGTTGAGTTCCTTCTGAGCCGCGTATTCGAGCTGGGCGGCATGGCGGAAGAACACGTTGTTGAAGGTGATGATGCGACGGTCGGAGCGGTAGTTGGTCTTCAGGGGCAGCGTCTCGATCTGTCCTTGTCGGAATTGGTGCTCGATATCGTTGAGCAGCCGCCAGTCGCCTGAGCGCCAGCGGTAGATGCTTTGCTTCACGTCGCCCACGATAAGGTTGGATGTGTCCTCGTGACTCATGGCCTCGGCGAGGAGCACGCGGAAGTTCTGCCACTGGACGGTGGAGGTGTCCTGGAACTCGTCGATCATGATGTGCTCGAGCTGGGTGCCGATCTTCTCGAAGATGAAGGGTGAGTCGCTCTCGCCGATGAGGGAGTGGAGCAGCTGCTGGGTGTCGCTCAGCAGGAAGCGGTTGGCGTTGGCATTGAGCTCGTGTACCTTCTGTTCGATGCTGCTGAGCAGGCGTAGCTGGTTGAGGTGGCGCAGGGTGAGGTCGGCACTCTTATAGAGCTTCCACTGACGTGGGCGCTCCTCGACGGCATAGCGGAGGATGTCGCCCAGCGTGGTCTCTGCGAGTGAGACGATGAGTTCGCGACGTGAATGGGTCTTGGCGCACCATTTCTCAGGATTTTCCAGACAGTTGGCCACGGTGGCATTCTCGATGCCAGGGTCGAAGACGCCTTTCTGCAGCTTGAGGAAGAAGCCCGCGATGCCTCTGTTCTTGTTGGCGAGGTCGTCGATGGTGAGCCCCTCGCCGTCGAGGGTGTCGAAGAAGCTCTCCGCAATCTCCTTCATATGTTCAATGGCCATCTGACGGAGTTCGCGCAGACGGCGGGTGTAGTCGTCGAAGAAGCCCTCTTCCTGCATCTTCTGTTCGAGTTCGCGGCTGACAGCCTTGTAGTCGTCGCGGAAGATGGTGTGGCCAAAGTTCTTGATCTGGTAGATGATGTTCCAGGCCTTGTCCTCGGAGATGTTCTCCATGATGTACTTCAGGATCCACTGGAGCATGATGTCGGTGGTGCTGAGGTCGGCGATGAGCTGGTCGACAGCCAGTTCCTCGACCTGGTAGTCGTTGAGTCCGATGCGGAGGTTGGTGGTGAGGTCGAGCTCACGGGCCATGTTGCGCAGCACACTCTGGAAGAAGGTGTCGATGGTCTCGACGCGGAAATAGTTGTAGTTGTGGAGGAGGTTAGCCAGTGCGATGCCTGCGCGCTCACTGATGAGGCGTGGCTCGAAGCCCGTCTTCCTGCGGATAGCCTCGAGGTAGTCGTCGGAGTCGGGCAGCTGTTTCCAGATGCCATAGAGTTGACTGAGGATACGCATCTTCATCTCCTCGGTGGCCTTGTTGGTGAAGGTGACGGCGAGGATGTTGCGATAACTGAGCGGGTTTTCCACGAGCAGGCGGATGTACTCTGTGGCGAGTGTGAAGGTCTTGCCACTGCCTGCGCTGGCTTTGTAGACTGTCAGGGGTTTTACCATCGTTTAAAGAGTTCAAAATCAAATCCTATGCCAATGCTTTGGAAGCTGAGGTTGTGGAAGCTGGCGAAGAGTCCGACGGAGAGGTAACGGTTGGTGAAGCCGTAGCCGATCTCGAAATAGGGTCGTGTGTGCTGCACGCTGACGGCACTGATGTAGAAACGTTCCTTCTCGATGTACTTGCCGAGGTAGGGTGTCCAGGTGGCTAAGAGCATGGGCGACTCGTAAGAGATATTGCCACGGATATAGTAGTCGGACTCGTTGTAGAGTCGGCTGTCGAGCAGCTGGAAGTCTCCGCTCCAGTCGTCGTCCCAGCCCTCAGGCAGGTTGTTGTCGCGGAAGTTGGAATAGTCGAGGAAGAAGTCTTCGGACTTGGATGTATAGAATCCTCCTCCTGCCCTGAGGTTGAGGAGTCGCAATCCAGGGATATGGTGTTTCCATGAGGCATCGATCTCCCAGCGTTCATAGCTGATGTTGGAACCCTCGACGCCCTTGATACCTCGCTCCCAGTCGATGGAGATGAGGGGACCCTTTTCGAGCCAGGGGAGGAACTTCAGTCCGATCATCGGGGCGAAACTCTTATACACCTCTGGCATCCCATATTGGCGCATGATGTCGCGGTTGACGGCGCTACGCTTGTGGAGAACAAGACCCGTCTCGATGTCGAACCAGTCGAAGAGCATGATGTTGTTGAACACACGGAGGTAGTTGTCGTTGAACATGTCGATGTCCGTATTGTCGAAGTCGATTGTGTCGCCGTGTTCGTGGTTGATGATATCGGCTACCGTGGAGTTGCTGATGCGGTTGCCGTTACCGTACTCGATCTCCGCGTAACCATTACGCTTCGGGTTGTAGGTCATTCGGAGTGGCAGCTCGAAGAAGAACTGATTCAGCTTGAAGTTGTAACCTAAGGTGGGCTCGAAGGTGAGGTAACGGTATTGGTTGAAGCTGACAGTGGTGTAGAGGCGCATCTTATAGGATGTACCCTTGCTCCCGCTATATCGTAGGTAGAGGGGGTTGATGATGGGCGTCAGGTAGAAGTCGAAACGGCCTGCCTCAGCGGCAATAGGTGTGACGAGGTTGTCGCCCGTTTGCCATAGGAATTCCCTGAGCGTCTTCTTATGGGGCACGGTGTCGACCTGCTGCACGCTGTCGGGCTTGTGGGCCTCGTCGTACTCGTGGTAGATGCGCTTATCTGTCTCAGAGAGGGGGATGGGGCGGATGGAGTCCATCAGAGCGCGGCTGGTGGTTTGCTCGATGCTGTCGGGCAGCGTGATCGGACAGCTATAGGCGGCATCGAACATGGCTGAGATACGGTTTCCCATGAATCGGAAGGTGGCAGCAGTGGAGCACTTGGAGGGCATGATGGAGCGTGCGCCCTCCTCGCCCTGCGTAATCTCCGTGCGGAAGAAGAGCATGTCGTACTCGCCGTTGAGCAGGGTGCGGATGATGCGCCCTGTATTCGTCTCCACGATGGCGTAGCCGTTGAGCAGCTGCGTGTTGTAGAGTTTCGGACGGAAGTCGAGGCGCGTGGTACCGTCGTTCTGCTGTTTCTGCGTGTATTGATAATAGCGGCGGTTCACCTTGTTGAAGGGCGAGAGCATGTGGCCTTCGTAGAGTGCGATGTCGTAGATGTTTGGCGTGGCGTAGTCGATCAGAGTGGGCAGCGCCTTGCGGTTCTTACGGATGGTCCCTGAGAGCACCTGGCTGTTGATGTCGAAGTCGTGGGCAGAGTTGAAGGTTACCTTGTTGTAGGACTCACGGATATACTCGCGTGGATCCTTGCAGAGCACGTCCATCGTGGGGATGAGCCATAGGGTGGCGTTACGCCTCTCGACATTGAAGCGGAACTTGGCATAGACATTGTCCTTGAGGCCCTTGATGGCTGCATTATGGGTTTGCTGATACTCATAGATACGACCAAGGATGAGCGTGTCTTTCTTTGAGGCTGACACGCCAAACGCCACACTGAAGAGGAGTATGGCTGTGAGGATGGTTCGTTGGTTGAATAGTTGATCGTATCTCAATGTCGTATGTCTTATGTCAGTTTATCCTTGAGGTAGTGTCCTGTGAGACTGTCGTCGCATCGTGCCACCTCTTCGGGGGTGCCTGCTATTACGAGGTTGCCGCCCTTGTCGCCTCCGTCAGGTCCGAGATCTATCACATAGTCAGCGCTCTTGATGATCTCCATGTTGTGCTCTATCACGAGGATGGTGTGTCCTCTGGATATCAGGGCGTCGAAGGCATCGAGCAGCTTCTGGATATCATGGAAGTGGAGACCTGTGGTGGGCTCGTCGAAGATGAAGAGGGTGGGCTCCTGCTGCTCGCGTCCGATGAAGTAAGCAAGCTTCACGCGCTGGTTCTCACCACCTGAGAGCGACGAGCTGTTCTGTCCCAGTTTGATGTAGCCCAGTCCCACATCCTCCAATGTCTTGAGGCGTTTGACGATGGCGTCATTGCCCTCAAAGAAGGTGATGGCCTCAGAGATGGTCATATTGAGCACATCGTCGATGTTCTTGCCGTTATACTTCACCTCGAGGATATCGTGCTTGAAACGATGCCCGTGACAGGCCTCGCACTCGAGCACGAGGTCAGCCATGAACTGCATCTCGACGGTGATGGTGCCAGCGCCCTTACATTCCTCGCAGCGGCCTCCGTCGGCATTGAAGGAGAAGTACTGCGACGTGAAGCCCATCTGCTGGGACAACGGCTGATTGGCATAGAGATCGCGGATGGCATCGTAGGCCTTTACATAGGTGGCGGGATTGGATCGTGTGCTCTTGCCAATGGGATTCTGGTCGATGAACTCCACATGCTTGACGGCATCGATGTCGCCCTGGAGCCCGAGGTATTCGCCTGGGGCATCGCAGACCTCACCAAGATGACGTTTGAGGGAAGGGTAGAGGATGCCCTTGATGAGACTCGACTTGCCTGAGCCTGAAACACCTGTGACCACCGTCATCACGTTCAGGGGAATCTGGACATCGATGCCTCGCAGGTTGTTCATGCGGGCTCCCTTGATGTCGATATGGCGGTTCCAGGGCCTGCGGCTTTTGGGAACAGGGATATCCTCTTCGTGCAACAGATATTTGACCGTATAGCTGTTGGGGTATTTCTTCAGCGACGATTTGTTGATGTCGCTTGCATCGCCATCGAAGACAATCTCGCCTCCCAGACGGCCTGCATCGGGGCCGATATCTATCAGATGGTCAGCAGCACGCATGATCTCCTCGTCGTGCTCAACGACCACCACCGTATTGCCTAATGCCTGCAGTTCCTTCAATACATGGATGAGGCGATCGGTATCGCGGGAGTGGAGTCCGATACTGGGTTCGTCGAGGATGTAGAGAGAGCCTACGAGAGAACTTCCGAGACTTGTACAGAGGTTGATACGTTGGCTCTCGCCACCAGAAAGTGTGTTCGAGAGACGATTTAACGTCAGATAGCCAAGTCCCACATCCAGAAGGAATTGCAAGCGGTTGTTAATCTCCGTCAGAAGACGTTTCCCCACTTCTGCCTCATGGGGCTCAAGCTCCAGGTGTGAGAACCATTCCTTCAGTCTGACCACTGGCATCTGTACGAGATCCGTGATGCTGCGACCGCCGATCTTCACGTATTCGGCCTCAGGCTTCAAGCGTGTCCCATGACACTTCGGACAGGTTGTCTTGCCCCTGTAGCGAGCCATCATCACACGATACTGGATCTTATACTGATTGGCCTCGACCATCTTGAAGAACTCGTCGATACAGGGTTTCTCCTTCGCCCCTTTGTCAGAGGGCAGACCGTGCCACAGCCAGTCCTTCTGTTTCTGAGTCAGATTCATATAGGGTTCGAAGATGGGGAAATCATCTTTGGCTGCATGGCGACAGAACCACTCGAGCCACTCCTTCATCTTCTCGCCATGCCAGCAGACCACACAGCCATCGTAGACGGAGAGCGTCGTATTGGGGATGACCAGCTTCTCGTCGATACCGATGATTCGTCCGAAGCCCTGACACATAGGACAGGCGCCTGCGGGGGAATTGAATGAGAAGAGTTGGTCGCTGGGTTCTTCGAACACGATACCATCAGCCTCAAAACGGGTGGAGAAGTCGTAGCAGATGTTCGAAGGCGGGAACATCAGACGGAGTTCGCCATGTCCCTCGAAGAAGGCCGTCTCCGCAGAGTCTACCAGACGTGCGATGGCATCCTTCGAATCGTCGACACTCATACGGTCGATGACCAGATAGACCTCAGCAGGCTCCTCTGAAGGCGGGGTGTCGAGCACATCGTCGATGCGCATGGTCTCTCCTCCCTGGGAGGGGCTGGGGGAGATCCAGATGCGGGCATAGCCCTCCAACTGGTAAGCCTTCAGCTGTTGCTCCAGCGTGCGGCTCTCAGGCAGATGGATGGGGGCCATCACCAGGAAACGCGTACCCTTCGAATATTCGAGTACCTTCTGGACCACGTCCTCAGTAGAGTGCTTCTTCACTTCCTCGCCACTGATGGGGCTATATGTGCGCCCTATGCGCGCGTAAAGCAATCGGAGATACTCGTATATCTCCGTTGAGGTTCCCACCGTACTGCGCGGATTGCGCGATATCACCTTCTGTTCGATGGCGATGGCAGGTGGGATGCCGCGTATGAAGTCGCACTCGGGTTTGTTCATCCTGCCCAGAAATTGTCGGGCATAGCTCGAGAGCGACTCCACATAACGGCGTTGGCCCTCGGCATACAATGTGTCGAAGGCTAGAGAAGATTTGCCGGAGCCACTGACTCCGGCAATCACTACGAATTGGTTTCGGGGTATCTTGATATCAACGCTTTTCAGGTTATTGACTCGCGCCCCCTTGATTTCTATGCAATCGCTCAAATTATACAAATTTAGGCACGGATTACACAGATTAAAACTGCTTTTTATTATTTAGCCGTGACTCTCGAAGAGAGCCGTGTAATCCGTGCCAATAAAAATATTACAGAATTGACTTGACGGCCTCGAGCATGCCTACGCTCTGGATGAGGTCGAGATCCTGCTTGATCATCGCATTCAGACCCTCGATCTTGTTCAGGTTCTCCTGCCAGATGAACTCTGCGCCTAGTACACCGTCGGCCACCTTCTGTGTGTCGCCAGTAGCCCAGAGCTGCTTCAGCAGATCCATGATCTTCTGGTCGTCGTTGGGAACGATCTCTACGCCGTCCTCACGCTTGCCACCCTTGTAGTAGGTGATGATGGCAGCCAGACCGAATACGAGGCCCTTAGGCAGCTCACCCTTACGCTCGAGGTAAGTCTTCACACCTGGGAGGTCACGAGCCTGGAACTTCGGGAATGAGTTCAGCATGATGCTGGTTACCTGATGGTCAACATATGGGTTGTCGAAGCGCTCGAGCACATCGCCAGCGAACTTCTCCAGCTCCTCCATCGGGAGGTCGAGCGTCTGCATCAGCTCGTCGAACTGTACCTTGTGGATATACTTGGAGATCACCTCATGGTTGCAGGCGTCACGAACGATATTCACGCCACTGAGGAAGGCCACAGGAGAGAGAACGGTGTGAGGACCATTCAGCAGTGTCACCTTACGCTTGTGGTAGGGCTCCTCAGAAGGAACGAAGAGTACGTGGAGACCAGCCTTGTCTGCGGGGAACTCCTTGGCTACTTCCTTTGGAGCCTCGATCACCCAGAGGTGGAAGGTCTCGGCCTGTACTACGAGATTGTCGCGATAACAGATCTTCTCCTGAATCTCCTTGATCTCGTTGCGGGGGAAGCCTGGCACGATACGGTCTACGAGTGTAGCATAGACGCCACAAGCCTCCTCGAACCACTTCTTGAAGTCGGCACCCAGGTTCCACAGGTCGATATACTTATAGATGCAATCCTTCAGCACGTGACCATTGAGGAAGATCAGCTCACAGGGGAAGATGATCAGACCCTTGGTAGGATCACCGTTGAAAGTCTGGAAACGACGATAGAGCAGCTGAACCAGTTTGCCAGGATAAGAGCTGGCGGGCGCATCTTCGAGCTTACAGCTTGGATCGAAGGCGATACCAGCCTCAGTGGTGTTAGAGATGACAAAACGGATCTCTGGCTGATCGGCGAGTGCCATGAAGGCAGCGTTCTGTGTATAGGGGTTGAGTGCACGACTGATCACATCGATACGCTCTAAGGTGTTCACGGGCTTACCGTTCTCACGACCCTGGAGGTTGACGTGATAGAGACAGTCCTGGGCATTGAGCCAGTCAACCATACCTCTCTCAATAGGCTGTACAACGACTACAGAACCATTGAAGTCAGTCTTCTGGTCCATGTTCCAGATAATCCAATCTACGAATGCACGGAGGAAGTTACCTTCACCGAACTGAATCACCTTTTCAGGCATCACGCTCTTAGGAGCAAATTGTTTGTTTAGTGGTTTCATCTTTAAATATTGTTTTATTGTTTATATTTGTATTTCGCGGAGTTGCGACTGCAAAGATAGTGCAAAAATCCGAAACTTCCAAATCTTTAGTGTCATATAACGTTAAAATCTACGAAAACCTTTGCGCTTATTTATTAATTTCTTACCTTTGCAGCCTGTAGATCAACTATAAAAGTATTATCCCTAAAAAATGTTTTATTCTTAATTATACGTATAAAGATGAAAAAGGTATTCATGTTTTTCGTGGCTGCACTGTTGATGACAGCTTGCGCCACACCTGAGGAAAGAGCTGCCCGTGAGGCAGAGAACCTGAAAGTTGTGAAGGAATGTGTTGGTGCCCAGAGGTACAAGATCAGCGTTACCTCGATGACGCCTATGCGTAGCACGTCGGTTCCTGTGACTTCTCGCTATCTGACTGTTGATGGCGATGAGCTGAACTGCTATCTGCCTTATGCAGGACGTGACGATATCCCCCAGATGAAGACGCGTGGAGAGAGACGTATGGATGCCAAGCTCGAGTTCCGTACCACTATCGAGAACTATCTGTTACAGCTTCAGCCGAAGAAGAAAAGTGGTGTGGTTACGTTTAAGGCTAAGTCTGGAGGCGACGAGATGAAGTTTACCATCACGATCGACAATCACGGTAAGGCCCGTATCCACCTGGAGCCCGAAGGTCGTGACTATATAGACTATGAAGGAACCGTCGTTGCATTATAAAAAGATTCCCCGCTCAAGCCGAGCGGGGAATCTTCTTTATCGTGCTGAAACGTATTTGTGCAATGTGGCACGTACAGCTCCAGGACCAGCGTAGAGTTCCTTGACGTAGCCCTCAATCTGTTCGCCAAGACCAGCCTCATAGAGGTCGAGACCAAAGACATCGGCACGAGAGAAGAGCTTCTTCAGCGGACTCCAGTCCTGATCTGCCTTACCGATCTCCAAAGGAGCCACGATAGCCTGCAGTTCTGCGAGCATGGGGTCTGGAGAAGGCTCGAAGGCACTGCCATCGTCCTTGATACCTTTCAGATAGCGTGCATAACCAGCAAGTGTCAGAGGAATCAGGATGAGGTTTGACTTATCGAGACCACGGGCGATGTACTTCTTCAGCGTCTCTCCGAAGCGGATAGGCAGTTTCTGTGAGGTATCCATCGCGATACGCTGAGGTGCATCAGGCATGAATGGATTTGGCAGACGACGGTTGATGACTGCTCCGATAAACTCGTAAGGATTCAGCACACCTGGGTCTACTACTACAGGCATTGCCTCCATATAGCCGATCTTCTGGATGAAGGCACGCAGGTCTTCGTCGGCCATCTCAGCAGAGATGAGCGTATAGCCCAGCATGCAGCCATAGATAGACATCGCTGTATGCAGAGGATTCAGACAGGTGGTAACCTTCATGGTCTCAACCTTATCCACTGTCTCGCGGGTGGTATAGAGTGCACCTCCGAGATCGAGTGGGGGACGACCATTGGTGTAGTTGTCCTCGATGACGAGATACTGAACCTCCTCAGCATTCACGAAAGGTGCCGTGAAGGTATGTTTCTCTGTCTCGATATAGTCGTTATCCTCAAAGCCGTCAGCAGCCAGGAGCTCCTTTACCTTCTCGTGTGGACGGGGGGTGATCTTGTCGATCATAGACCATGGGAAGGTGATCTTCTTCTCATCCTTCAGATAAGCGAGGAATGCCTCAGGAACGAGACCGTCCTTCACCCAGCGCTCTGCATAGGCGAAGACACCAGCCTTAACCTTGTCACCATTGTGAGAACAGTTGTCCATGCTCTGAACGGTCAGAGGAAGCTGGCCTGCGTTGAAACGCTCGAAGAGCAACGCACAAACCTTACCCATCGCGAACAGAGGACTCATGCCACGTGCAAGGTCTGCCTCATTATAAGTGTAGCCTTTCTCTGTGATGGTGAAAGAGATCATCTGAAGCGACGGATTCTTGAAGATCTCCACCAGACGGTTCCAGTCAGGGAACTGTGGATCAGCCTTCAGCGACTCAGTAACAGAAGCAATCACCTTCTTCTCGATCGATCCGTCAGAACAGAGATTGACGCACAGTGAGAGATTATTATAAGGAGCGTAAGCCTTATCCACTACCTCGAAGTCGAAGGTCTCTGCCACGATGACTCCACGATCATATTTGCCTGTGTTCAGGGCGTCGTTGAGGATAGCTGCTGGGAAAGCGCGGAAAATGTTACCGCCACCAAAATGTACCCATGTGGGCTCCTTGGCGGTCTTATCGCGTAATGCCTTGATGTCAAACTTCGGAAGCTCATAACCTTTGGCTTCCCATTCTGCGGCGTTGAAACTGCCGCTTAAAATATCATTCAGTTTCATAACTTCAATTTTCAATTTTCAATCTTCAATCTTAATCAAAGAATCCTGGCTGCTTATAGGGGATGCCAAGCTCGCGGTCAACGGTGGCGAGGATACCTTGTACCTGTCCAAGGGCGAACATGCGTCCGAGGAGCGTATAGCCAGAGTTATGGCCATGATTGCTCTCGTCCATTACACCACCAGGCTCGTCTGTGAAGGTCATACCATGGTCTACGCGCATAGGCAGTTGCGGGTTCTCCTTCTCAAAGATACGGCAGAGCTCGACGAGGTCAGCACGTCCTCCGAGGTGTGATGCCTCCGTGAAGTCGCCATTGGGGAAGATATGACAGCTGCGCAAGTGGACGAAATGCGTGCGGGAAGCAAACTTCTTGGCCATCTCCACCACGTTGTTA
>JAEEGJ010017670.1_pt1 | contig 16084 bp, 10 predicted proteins | sample 8958761 | NCBI WGS metagenome assembly JAEEGJ01 (sample SAMN16246546, study PRJNA631951) | gut metagenome | biome: gut microbiome; feature: rumen; material: RS-attached | host: Bos | place: Iran: Karaj | collected 2018-10
GGGCATGCATGGATGAGTGTCTTCAAACGGCTGTCAGAATGGCTGATGAAGATCCCAACGTTTATATTCCGCAGCAGTTCACCAATGTCAACAATCCGAAAGTACATAAATACCATACGGCTTTGGAAATCCTTGAGCAGGTGGAGGGACCGATCGACGGTTTCTGTTCCGGTGTCGGGACCGGCGGTACGATCTCAGGGATCGGAGAGACGTTAAAGTCCCAGAACCCGGATATCCTGATCTGGGCAGTTGAACCGGAAAATGCAGCGATCCTTTCGGGCGGCAGTATCGGCACGCATCTGCAGATGGGGATCGGTGACGGGATCATTCCGGACAACCTGAACACAGAGATCTATTCCGATATCTGTGTGATCTCGGATGACGAAGCATTAAATACAGCTAAAAAGCTGATGCGTGAAGAAGGGATCATGTGTGGGATCTCTTCCGGTTCCAATGTGGCAGCAGCACTGAAGATGGCGAAAGTGCTGGGACCCGGTAAAACGGTCGTAACCATTTTACCGGATACAGGGGAACGTTATTTTTCAACCGTTTTATTTGACTGATACAGGCGACGCGAATATTTCGCGTCGTTTTAAAAATAAGGATCGATACGGTTTAAGGAGGCTGCAATGAAAAAGAGAGATGACATCAACAAAATCCTGATCATCGGATCCGGCCCGATCATTATCGGACAGGCCTGTGAATTCGATTATTCGGGAACCCAGGCTTGCAAGGCCCTTAAGAAGTTGGGATACGAGATTGTTCTTGTTAATTCCAATCCCGCAACCATTATGACGGACCCTGAGACAGCCGATGTGACCTACATCGAGCCCCTTAACGTAAGAAGACTTGAGCAGATCATTGCTAAAGAGCGTCCCGATGCACTTCTTCCCAATCTCGGAGGACAGTCAGGACTTAATCTTTGCGCAGAGCTTAATAAGGCAGGCGTACTTGATAAATACGGAGTAAAAGTTATCGGTGTACAGGTTGACGCCATCGAGCGTGGTGAGGACCGCATCGAGTTTAAGAAGACCATGGACAGCCTCGGAATCGAGATGGCAAGATCAGAGGTTGCTTATTCCGTAGATGAAGCACTTGCAATTGCAGACAAACTTGGATACCCCGTAGTTCTTCGTCCCGCTTATACCATGGGCGGAGCAGGCGGCGGCCTTGTTTACAACAAAGAAGAGCTTAAGACGGTTTGCGCAAGAGGCCTTCAGGCTTCTCTTGTAGGTCAGGTTCTTGTTGAGGAATCAATCCTTGGCTGGGAAGAACTGGAGCTTGAAGTTGTAAGAGACAGCGAAGGCAATATGATTACCGTTTGCTTTATCGAGAACATCGATCCCCTCGGAGTTCATACCGGTGACTCCTTCTGTGCAGCACCCATGCTTACCATCTCAGAAGAGTGTCAGAAGAAACTTCAGGAGCAGGCTTACAAGATCGTTGACAAGGTACAGGTTATCGGCGGAACCAACGTACAGTTCGCTCATGACCCTGTTACCGACAGAATAATCGTAATCGAGATTAACCCTCGTACTTCACGTTCATCAGCTCTTGCATCAAAGGCAACCGGATTCCCCATCGCTTTGGTATCCGCTATGCTTGCATGCGGACTGACTCTTAAGGACATCCCTTGCGGAAAGTACGGAACACTTGATAAGTATGTACCCGATGGTGATTATGTAGTAATCAAATTTGCTCGCTGGGCATTTGAAAAGTTCAAGGGCGTAGAAGATAAGCTTGGAACTCAGATGCGCGCGGTTGGCGAAGTAATGAGCATCGGTAAGAACTTTAAGGAGGCATTCCAGAAGGCTATCCGTTCCCTTGAGACCGGAAGATACGGACTGGGACATGCCAAGAATTTTGATTCCTTAAGCAAGGAAGAGCTCCTTAAGAAACTTGCATACCCTTCATCTGAGAGATACTTCATCATGTATGAAGCATTAAGAAAGGGCGCAACTCCCGAGGAAATCTTTGAACTTACCAAGGTTAAGCACTACTTCCTTGAGCAGATGAAGGAACTTGTAGAGGAAGAAGAGAAGCTTATGGCAGTAAAGGGCCAGCTCCCTTCAGACGAAGCTCTTACCAAAGCTAAGAAGGACGGCTTCTCAGATAAGTATTTAAGCAAGATCCTCGAAGTATCCGAAGAGGACATCAGAAACAGAAGAAAAGCCATCGGCGTAGTAGAGACCTGGGAGGGAGTTCACGTTTCCGGAACCAAGGACAGTGCATATTACTTCTCAACCTACAATGCACCGGATAAGAACCCTGTTTCAAACAATAAAAAGATCATGATCCTTGGCGGCGGTCCCAACCGTATCGGTCAGGGAATCGAGTTTGACTATTGCTGCGTACATGCGGCTATGGCTCTTAAGAAGCTTGGCTTTGAGACCATCATCGTTAACTGTAATCCTGAGACTGTATCAACCGATTACGATACTTCAGATAAGCTCTATTTTGAGCCCCTTACCCTTGAGGATGTTCTCAGCATTTACGAGAAGGAGAAGCCACTTGGCGTAATCGCTCAGTTCGGCGGACAGACTCCTCTTAACCTTGCGGCAGACCTTAAGAAGAACGGCGTTAAGATCCTTGGTACTTCTCCTGAAGTTATCGACCTTGCAGAGGACAGAGACCAGTTCAGAGCAATGATGGACAAGCTCGGAATTCCGATGCCCGAAGCAGGAATGGCTGTTACCACAGACGAAGCGCTTGAAGTAGCCAATAAAATCGGTTACCCCGTAATGGTACGTCCTTCCTACGTTCTCGGCGGACGAGGAATGGAAGTTGTACATGACGACGAAACTTTGGTAGAATATATGAAGGCGGCTATCGGCGTAACACCCGACAGACCCATCCTTATAGACAGATTCTTAAAGCACGCAACCGAGTGTGAGTCCGATGCAATCTGCGACGGCGAGCATGCATTTGTGCCCGCAGTTATGGAACACATCGAGCTTGCAGGTATCCACTCCGGCGACTCGGCCTGCATAGTTCCTTCCATGAACATTTCAGAAGAGAACTTAAAGACTATCGAGACCTACACTCGTAAGATTGCAGAAGAGATGCACGTTCAGGGACTTATGAACATGCAGTACGCAATCGAGAACGGCAAGGTATACGTTATCGAGGCCAATCCTCGTGCGTCCCGTACGGTTCCGCTTGTATCCAAGGTCTGCAACATTCAGATGGTGCCTATTGCCACCGAAATCGTTACAAGAGAGATTACCGGAAGACCTTCACCGGTACCCGCTCTTACCAAGAAACATATACCTTATCACGGTGTCAAAGAAGCGGTATTCCCCTTCAACATGTTCCCTGAAGTGGACCCCGTACTCGGACCCGAAATGCGTTCCACAGGTGAAGTACTCGGTATCTCCGAGAACTTCGGTGAGGCCTTCTTCAAGGCTCAGGAAGCTACTCAGACCAGCCTTCCTCTTGAAGGAACAGCACTTGTCAGCGTCAATGACAACGACAAGCCCGAGTTACTTGACGTAATCAAGCCTCTTTCTGAGTGCGGATTCAAGTTCGTGGCTACAGGACGTACTTACGAGCTTATCAAGAACGCCGGATATGATGTTAAGAAGGTATGCAAGATGTACGAAGGCCGTCCCGATGTAGCCGATTACATCATCAACCGCGAGGTTCAGCTTGTAATCAATACACCCATCGGCAAGAAGAGTGCACAGGATGACTCTTACATCCGTAAGGCAGCCATCCGCGCCAAGGTTCCTTACATTACTACCATGGCAGCAGCCAAGGCTACAGCCGAAGGTATCAAGGCAGTTAAGAGCGGCGCACACTCTGCGGTTAAATCCTTACAGGAGCTTCATGCATCCATCAAATAAAAAGGATGTAATCTATGGGAAAAGCAGTTAATGATTTATGGGACAAAATTGTAGATTGGTTCAAGAACAGTTCCAAAGACCCATGTGAAGATTCATACGAAGACACAAAATCTCCGTCGTATGCGGCTTACGTCGCATGCGGCGGATTTGCTGTTTTAATTTTTGTGGCATATTATCTCGTGGCATTTGTATTCTGCAACGACCCTGGTCGTCAGGATATGAAAGCTCACGCATTGTTTGCTCAGGAATTCTATATGCGAGGCGACCTCTTCTTAAAGGCGTGGCTGAGACTTCCGTATATGATGTGGCACCTGATTGTTAAGACTTTAGAGTCAAGATGCGGATTCCCGCTTTGGGATGCGGCTTCTTTTACCTTCGCATCCTTTGGAGTGTTTAACTTCGGCATTACTACATGGTTCTTAAAGGCTTTAATCGAGCGCTATACCAAGAAAAATGCATTTATGTTCTCGACAGTAGGCTCGTTATTACTTAGCTTTGTGGGGCCGCTTTCCTGCTGGTGGGTAGGCGACGCATACGGTACGGCAATGTCGCCCAATCCGCTCCATAACCCTACGCACATGGCTGTTAAGGGCTTCGGACTCTTAGTACTCATGGCCGGTATCGACATTATCAGAAGATACCGTGGCGAAGAGACGGTATTCTTCAAGAAAGAAAAGAAACTTTACCTGTATTTCGGCATTTTCCTTTTCTTATCGACCATTACGAAGCCTACGTTCATGTACATGTTACTTCCTGCAGGATTTATCGTAGTGCTCATAGATCTTGTAAAGGGGCTCGTTAAGAAAGACGGTACCGCAGATAAGATAGGCGGCGCAATCTGGAAGATTGCCTGCGCATCGATTCCCTCGATAGTATACCTGCTTGTCGAATACTTTGCCTTTTATTACTGGGGCGATGCCACCAACGCATCATCGATTATCATTACCAAGCCACTTACCGTATGGCACATGCTGGCCGAAGATGTTCCGACGGCAATACTCCTCGGAATGTGCTTCCCACTCTACATGCTGATTACGCACCCCGGCTACTTCTTTAAAACAATCGAAGGCAGACTTGCCCTTGTATGTTACGCCGTCGGCGTAGCCGAGTTCACGCTTCTTGCTGAATCAGGCGCGCGTATGGACGCCGCTAACTTCGCCTGGTGCATGATGTCCGGCATGGTAGTATTCTACGCAGTAGCAGTGGTAAGACTGATACTTACGACACTCCTCAGCAAAAGAAACAAGGCCCACATAGCCAACGTTATGATAGGATGGTTCCTTCTTTTGCTGCATGTGTACTCACTGTTTTCGTATTATCACATATTTGACGATATTCTGTAGACTTAAAAAGCTCCCCGCGATGGGGAGCTTTTATTATGCCTTTTACAACAGTCTTCTTAACATCGATTCCAGCAGTATCGGGTCGACGGGCTTGCCGATGAAGTCGTCGAAGCCAATGGATAGGTAGGATTCGTGAGAGTTGGAGGTGACGTTTGCGGTCATCATAATCATCGGAGTGGTCGAGTTGGGATTGCTCTCGTCGCCTCTGATGCCGTTGAAGGTCTCGATTCCGTCCATGCCGGGCATCATGTGGTCGATGAAGATTGCGTCGTATTTGTTTTCTTTGGTGAGCGCTATACCTGCTTCGCCGGAAGGCGCGGCATCAATCTTAACAAGCGTGCGCTTGAGGAGTCCCTTGAAGATGCTGATATTTACCGCGGTATCGTCTATCACGAGCACCCGCGCATTGGGAGCGGTAAAAGAAACCTTGTACTCCTTAATGTTCTCGCGCATCTTATCGAAGCTGTCCTGAATATCGCCGACGGTTGAGCTGCCGGAATAAGGGAGCCTTAAGACAAAAGAAAACTCCGAGCCCTTGCCGTACTCGCTGGTAACTTCGGGACTTGTGCCCATAAGCTCGAGCAGCCTGTGGGTAATGGACATTCCGAGTCCGGTTCCCTCAATGTAGCGGTTTTTCTTTTGGTCAAGGCGCTCGTAAGGGATGAACAAGTGCTGCATGGTCTCGGGTTTCATGCCAATACCGGTATCCTTGACTTTGACCGTGAGATTGATGTTCTTGTCGCCGATTTTCTTGTGGGACATGGTCAGGGTTACGGTGCCCTTCTGGGTGTATTTGACAGCGTTTGAAAGGATATTCATGAGAATCTGCTTGATTCTTATTTCGTCGCCCACAAGCTTTCTGGGAATATCGGGATCGATATCGACTTCAAAGTTTAAGCCCTTGTCCTGTGCACGGACACTGTTCATGCTGATGATTTCATTGAGCATGTTAACAAGGTCGAAGGTGACGGGAACGAGCTCCATCTTACCCGACTCAATCTTGGAAAGATCGAGAAGGTCGTTGATAAGATTAAGCATGGTGGAGCCTGACTTCTTGATATCTACGGCATAGTTGCGGATTTTTTCTTCCTGAGATTCTCTTATTACCATCTCGTTGAAACCAAGTACCGCGTTGATGGGGGTCCTGATTTCATGAGAAATATTGGCGAGAAATTCACTTTTATATTTATTGGCAGCTTCGGCTTTCTCGGCCATTTCTTCGGCCAGAGCCTTACTTTCTTTTAACATTGAAATGTATTTCTGCGTGTGAGTATCATCGCTTATCTTGACGGCATAGCCCATAAGCTTTTTGCCGTTCGCAGAGAAAAAAGGTTTGATGGTGATGCGAATAATGTCACCCGAACGTTCCATAATCTTGGGCTCAACATCACCCCCAAGCGATGCAAGCACCCAGTCGCCGAATTCATGGCGAAGATCGTGGTCGGTTACTTTCTTGTCTATTTCAAGTTCGTTAAGCTCTGGGAAGTATTTCTTCGCAACCTCATCCGCGCCCACATATCTTAATTCGGAGTCGAGCATTACGTAGCCCGTGTCCTTGTTTCCAAGCAGGGAGAGGTGTACGTTAGCGTTGACATCGTAGATTGCGGAGCGGCGCATTATCATGTATATAATGACTTCGACGAAATCATATGCAAAAGGAAGAAGCTCTACCTTAAGACCGATTGCACGCTCGGTAAAGTAAAGTAATATAATGAATGCTTCGGCGAGACCGAGCCAGAAGGCGTATAGCCATGATACCTGTTTCTTGTGCATGAAAGCCCACACGATGGCCAAAACCGGAAGCAGCATATTGATGGCAAGAACAACAAAATAAAACGTGTGATGAGGACCGTAGCCCTTTACAAGATATTTAAGCCCATTATCGTTGGTCAGGTATACCCATCGATAATGTAAGTGTGTTGTTTCGGTCAGAAATACCGAGATTATGACCTCTGTATCGAGCAAGATAAGAGGAATGAACCACCAGTGTTTGGTCTTGACATTACATATCTGGAGTATGCACTTAAGCATAAACAGGGTAAGAAAAGTGCCGCTGAAATATGTGAACTTGGTGGCAAGAAGCGCTTCCTGAGTAGACTTTGAAATGCTTACACAAAAATAAGACAGATTAACAAAGAAAACTGTCAGAAATAAAAGGGTACGATAAGTATTCTTTTGCTCCTCGGTGGTAATAAGGAGGAGCCAAAGCAGGAATGCTGCTATTAAAGTCGGTAAAAGGTAAACGAGAATCGGTATCATGAGTGTCCTCAAAAGTATATTTAACCCTATCATTCTACAATATAGCAGGCAAAAATCAGTAAACGGGAGGGGAGCGTTGACAATTGCGCGCGCCTGTGCTATCTTGATAGCTACAAAGACAAACGCGATGATAAAGAGAGTACGTATAGGACGCATTTACAGAGAAGGGTTGTAAGCTGAGAGACCCGGATGAGGAATATACCGAAGATGGCTTTTGAGCAGCGCACCGAACCGAGAGGTAAGGCTGCGACGGGATTCGCCCGTTAAAGCGACAGGGTATTATTCAGTACCCGCTAAGGTCATAATCGTGAGGTTATGATAAAGAGAAGTGGTAACACGTAATTTTACGTCTTCTCGCAGAAATGCGGGGAGACTTTTTTATTGGAAGTTTGAAAGGAGTTAAGCGATGAATAAGGGAAAATATTACATCACAACAGCAATTGCTTATACATCGGGCAAGCCTCATATCGGAAACAGCTATGAGATAGTGCTTGCGGATGCTATTGCAAGATTTAAGAGAAAAGACGGATATGACGTATTCTTCCAGACCGGTACCGACGAGCACGGTCAGAAGATTGAGATTAAGGCCGAAGAAGCCGGCGTTACACCCAAGGAATTCGTAGACGGAGTCGCAGGCGAAATCAAGGGCATCTGCGATTGTCTTAACTGTTCATACGATAAGTTTATCCGTACCACAGACAAGGATCACGAGGGACAGGTTCAGAAGATTTTCAAGAAGTTATACGATCAGGGCGATATTTACAAGGGTCATTACGAAGGCCTTTACTGTACACCCTGCGAGTCTTTCTGGACAGAGTCGCAGCTTGTTAACGGCAAGTGTCCCGACTGCGGTCGTGACGTTAAACCGGCCAAAGAAGAAGCATATTTCTTCAAGATGAGCAAGTATGCCGACAGACTTATCGAGCACATCAATACTCATCCCGAGTTTATACAGCCTGTATCCCGTAAGAACGAGATGATGAACAACTTCCTTCTTCCCGGACTTCAGGATCTTTGCGTATCGAGAACGTCCTTTAAGTGGGGCATTCCGGTTTCTTTTGATGAAAGACACGTAGTATATGTATGGCTTGATGCACTTACCAACTACATCACCGGTATCGGCTATGATGCAGACGGAAACTCCACCGAGCAGTACAAGAAATACTGGCCCGCAGACCTTCACTTAATCGGTAAGGATATCGTGAGATTCCATACCATTTACTGGCCGATATTCTTAATGGCTCTCGGTGAGCCTCTTCCCAAGCAGGTATTCGGACATCCCTGGTTACTTGCGGGCGACGGTAAGATGAGTAAGTCGAGGGGCAACGTAATGTATGCGGACGACCTTGCTAAGTTCTTTGGCGTGGATGCGGTAAGATACTTCCTTATTCACGAGATGCCTTTCGAGAACGACGGTGCAGTTACATGGGACCTTATGACTGAGCGTATCAATTCCGATCTTGCTAACGTTCTCGGTAACCTTGTAAACCGTACCATCTCCATGAGCAACAAGTATTTCGGCGGAGTTGTGGAAGATAAGGGTGCCACCGAGGCTGTTGATGCAGACCTTAAGGCAGTTGCCACAGACACTTACAGTCGTGTAAGTGCCAAGATGGCCGATCTTCATGTTGCCGACGCTATTACAGAGATTTTCGCGCTCTTTAAGAGATGCAACAAATATATCGACGAGACCGAGCCATGGGTACTTGCCAAGGATGAGGCCAAGAAGGACCGTCTTGCGACAGTTCTTTACAACCTTTGCGAAAGTATCAATATCGGTGCAAGCCTTTTATGGCCTTTCCTTCCCGAAACAGCCGAGAAGATTGCGCGTCAGCTTAATACAGAGCTTAGAGACTTTGACACTCTTGATAAGTTCGGTGCTTACAAGAGCGGCAATAAGGTAACTGATGCTCCCGAGATTTTGTTCGCTCGTCTCGACCCCAAGGATGTACTTGCCGAGGCTGAGAGAATCGCGGCTATTCAGAAGGCTGAAGCAGGTGTGACTGAGGAAACTCCTGCAGATGAGAATGCTATTAAGCTAGAAGTTCGTCCCGAGATTACTTATGATGATTTTGCTAAGCTTCAGTTTGCTGTAGGTGAGATTATCAAGTGCGAGGAAGTTCCGAAGTCTAAGAAGCTTCTTTGCTCACAGGTTAAGATCGGTGATACCGTTAAGCAAATTGTTTCCGGTATTAAGCAGCACTACAGTGCCGAGGAAATGGTCGGCAAGAAGGTAATGGTGCTTGTTAACCTTAAGCCCGCTACGCTTGCAGGCGTTGTATCCGAAGGTATGTTACTTTGTGCCGAGGATCAGGACGGTAGGCTTGCGCTTATGACTCCCGAGAGAGAAATGCCCGCGGGCGCCGAGATTTGCTAATATCCTGCAAGCCTCGGACAGGGGCGCGGGTACTGTATAAGGAGAAATAAAATGTTAAAACAGGTTTCTATCTACGCTGAGAACGTTAAGGGTAAGATGCTTGAGATTACAAGCATTCTTGCAGACGAGAACATCAATATATTAGGTTCCGTCACCAACGACTCGGCAGAATACGGAATAGTAAGAATGGTGGTAAGCGAGCCCGACAAGGCTTGTAAGGTTTTATCCGACAAGGGTATCATCTGTAAACTTACCGATGTAATCGGAGTCGAGATTAAGGATGAAGTTGGTAACTTAAAGAAGCTTCTTCAGGCTCTTGACGATGCTTACATCAATGTGGATTACCTCTATCTTTCTTTTAACCGTGAGAGCGGTTGCCCCATCATGATTCTTCATACCGAGGATGCGAGGGAAGTAGAGAACAATTTAAAGAGCAAGGGATTCTCCCTTTGCTAGAGTGATTAAACGAGCCGAAGTGCGCATGCGCTTCGGCTTTGTTGTTATTGCGAAAATAATACCCTTGCATTATAATTAAATCTGTATAAGTGTTTATACGTGGGAGAAGTTAATGATTAGAGAAGATTTTCAGTTTGAGTCGAGAGATAACCTTACTAAGCTTCACGCGGTAAGGTGGATTCCCGATGATAGGAAGCCTAAGTATATCCTGCAGATTGTGCACGGTATGGCTGAGCACGTGGACAGATACGAGGCATTCGCTGAGTACATGACCGGCAAGGGCATCATGGTTACAGCCGAGGATCACTTGGGACACGGAAAGAGTATCACCGATAAAGGCCCCGGTTTCTTTTGCAAACAGGATCCCGCAACGGTTATAGTGCGAGACGTTCACAGACTTAAGAAGATGAATCAGGAGGCTTATCCCGGGGTACCTTATTTTATTTTGGGTCATTCAATGGGTTCGTATATGCTTAGAAATTATCTTTGCAGATACGGAAAGGGCATAGACGGAGCAATTATTATGGGCACGGGTATGGAACCTAAGCTCAGAGTAATAGGACTTAAAGTGATTATTGCGGTTTCGACACTGCTTGGAAAGTATTACAAACCCTGTAAGTTTGCGGACAAGGCGACTACGGGCGCGTACTTAAAGCGCATTAAGAATCCTCGAACACCGGTTGACTGGCTTACCAAGGACGAGGCCGTAGTAGATAAGTACATTGCAGATCCTCTTTGCGGATTTACTTTTACCGGTAACGGATTTAAGACTCTGGCGGAGACTGTTTGGAGACTTTACAAGGATTCCTATGTTTCCAAGATGCCTGTTACATTAAGGACATTTATCGTGAGCGGTTCCGAGGATCCCGTAGGTAATTACGGCGCAGGTCCTAAGAAGGTTTACGAATCCTTCCTGGCACAGGGCATGCAGCGCGTTCAGTTCAAGCTCTATGAGGGCGATCGTCACGAGATTCTCAACGAGACGGACAAGGCAACTGTTTACGAAGACATATACAATTGGATAGTCGGAGACGGCAATGAGTGACATTGTTATAGACATCGCACAGGCTGAAGACTGGGAAGATGCCATGGAGCTTGCATGGCGCACTTTTCTTAAGTTTGAAGCGCCGGAATATTCTCAGGAAGGTACAGATAAGTTTCTTGAGTTTATATCGGGTCAGGAACTTTACAAGATGTTTCTGTGCGGCGAGTATAAGGTTGTGGTGGCCAGAGACGATTCAAAGATTGTCGGGGTCGCAAGCATAAGAGCAGGTAATCACATATCCCTTCTTTTTGTGGACGAGAAGTATCATAAGAGAGGAATCGCCACGAGGCTTGTTGCGGCGCTGCAAAGAGAATTTATAACGGGTGAATGCGTACAGATGACGGTTAATGCGGCACCGTACGCTGTAGGATTTTACGAGAAACTGGGGTTTATTAAGACAGACGATTTTAAAACTGCCGACGGCATTACTTATCTACCCATGCGATGCATGACTAGATTGGACGAGCGGTACAAATAAACGCAAAAGGCGGGTTTGTTCTATGAATCTGGTTCATAGTAAGGACATCTACTACATTTTCAGAGACGTAATGAAGTGCCTTGATCCCAAGGTAATGAATCACGGCGCGAGAACCTCTTACATCCTTTACCGTATGCTTCAGTGCATGGAAGGTAAGAAGTTTGAGATGTACGAGATAGCGGAGTTTGCTTTTCTTGCGACACTTCATGACCTTGGCGCATATAAGACCAATCCCGGTGAGGATCAGCTTGCATACGAGACCAAGGACTTTATGCCGCACTCCATTTACGGATACCTGTTCCTTCTTTATCTGACACCCTTTAAGGACAGAGCCAAGATTATTCTGTACCATCATACGGATTATCAGAGAGTTCCCAAGCAGGCGTACGAATTCAATGATATAATTCATTGTCTGAACGTTGCCGAGAAGATGGATATGTATTCCAATATCCTGGGTTCCAAGTTCGATTACATGATGTTCCAGAAGCATGCGGGTACCAGGTACTCCGATAAGGCTTTGGGCCTTTTGTATCAGGCAGAGAAGAAGTACAACATATTCAGCAAGCTTTCTTCCGGCGAATACAAGAATGAGCTGGCGGAGCTTTATGAGTATCTTATTTTTACCGACGAAGAAAAGAAAGAATTCCTTGTTGGACTTATGTACATCGTAGGTTTCAGAAGTGAGTACACCATGCTTGACTCGGTTACGGCTATTCAGATTGCGGAATCGCTGAGCGACAGACTTATGATTTCGGAAGACGAGAAGGAGATACTGTTCTATGCAACGCTTCTTCACGATGCGGGCATGTGCGCGATTTCCAAGGACATAAGCGAGGCTCCCAGAAAGCTAACCGACGAGGAAATGCAGACTCTTCGTACACACGTTGAGGTTGTTGAGTCTATCCTTAAGGGAAGAATTGACGAAGGCGTTCTCGATACGATTATGGCTCACCATGAAAGAGGTGACGGCAGCGGTTATCCCAAGCGCTTAAAGTCCGATCAGATGAACCGCCTTATGAGAATCTTGCAGGTGGCCGATACCATGACGGGTCTTACCAATCCCCGAAGCTACCGTGATCCCAAGCCCAAGGAAGTTGTAATTAACATACTTAAAGAAGAGGCTGAGAAGGGCAAGCTCGGTAAGGAAGTAGTAAGAGCGGCTACCACTTATTATGACGAGATTATGGCCGGCGTTAAGCAGAAGTCCGATGAGATGCTTTCCATGTACAGAAAGCTTCAGGACAGCTACGAGGCTACGTACAAGCAGACCAACCAGTAAGGTTTTGACAGTAAGGTCTTATATTGAGAAAGAAAGCGCATCGTATACTTAGGTGTGCGCGGCATACTATGCCGTTTACATGGAGGAAATGGAGTAATGAAACTTTTTAACTTAGACAGTCCGCTGATGAAATTTTTAAGCAGGATGACGGACATTTTGTGGCTTAATATTCTGGTACTTATTTTCTTTGTGCCTCCGGGAGCCGTGTACTATCTTTTTGCCAGTGCTGTTGTTAATAGTGGCGCTATGCCTTCTGCAGGCATGGAGATTCTGATTATCTTACTTGTGATTCTTGCCGCTACACCGATTGGCGCTGCGTTTACAGCTATGCACTATGTGCTTCTTAAGATGGTAAGAGACGAAGAAGGCTACATCACCAAGGATTTCTTTAAATCATTTAAGCTTAATTTCAGACAGGCAACCATCATCTGGGGTGTTGCCATGATTATTATAGGCATTTTGATCTTTAACTTTACCAATATTCAGGGGATGAAAGCCGGAACGTTGTTCTTTGCCGCTTCAGCCGTTGCGGCGATATTTGTGTTCGGAACGCTTCTTTATGTATTCCCTGTTCTTTCACACTTTGAGAACAGCATCAAGGGTACCGTGAGGAATTCTTTCTTTATGAGTATTCTGGCGCTTCCGAGAACTGTGGTCATGATGATTCTTACGGCAGTTCCGCTTGTAATTATTTATCTTGTGGAGAGGTTTGAAGTTATGGTATGGCTTATTCCTCTTACAATGTTATTCTGGTTCTCGCTTCCCGCATATTACTGCGCGAAGTTATATGATAAGACATTTAAACGTTTTGAGCCCGAAACCGCTAAGCCTGCGGATGACATGGAATGGACCGTGAGCGCATCGGAAGAGGGTGAAGAGACAAAAGCTGAGAGTGCGGACGAGAATGCGGATTCTTCGACAATTGAAGCCAAAGGGGAAGGCGATAAGGAGAATTCATCGGAAGAATAAAATATCAGGGGTGGTATTTTACATTAGGGTTAAACACATTGTGCTGCATGGGAGGTATGCTTAGCTATGGAAGACAATAAGCAGGCGAAGGTGACGCTTGTCTCCTGGTCGCTTATAGGGGTTGCGTTTGTAATTATCATAATGTTTATGCTCTTTAAGTTTATCAATGACGGCAAAATGATGTCGTCCGACTTAAGTAAGGACAGACTTGAGGGCTATGCCAGCACGTGGGCGGGGCAGCTTAATTCCCGCGTGGAGCACATTATAGGCGAGACAATGGCGCTTATAGAGTTCTCCAAGGGTCAGAACTTTGAGCTCGGCGGAATCGAGACGTGTGCTTTTGCCGACGATATCGTATCCAAGACGGATGTGAGCCACATATATTTCTGCAGAGGCAATAAGCTTATCTGCAACGAAAAGGGTGAGCAGGTCGAGACGTTTTCGCTTGAGCCTTTTGCCAATTGTTCGAGCGTAATGGCTACGGTTATGAAGAGAGACGGCAAGCTTTATGAAGAAGATATGCTTGTTGTGGCAATACCGTACAAGAATAAGGATTATGCAATTTCGGTTACCGATTTGAATACACTCGGTGAGAAGTTCATGGTATCGCCTTATGATACGGTTTCTTTTCTTGCGGTTATGGACAGCCAGGGACGCATAGTCGGTAATTACAACAAATACAAGGATACCGACAGCAAGTTTTTGATGAGCGAAAATATGATGAAGACCATCAAGGAAGGCTCCAATCTGGATGACTATTATCTGTTTGACGTAAGATACAAAAACGGTCTTTGCTCCTCGATTAAAGTGGTATATAACGGAGATGTGCGTACCGTTGTGACTGCGCCGCTTGAATATGCGGGTCTGAGCCTTGTGTACGGTGTGCGTCAGGCATATATAGACAGGGTTTCCACCAAATACTTCAGCGTGATTAAAGGTACTGCGGTTAAGATAGGTATCATAATCGTGGTGTTCATAATATTCGTTATCAGTGTTGCGGTATTCAATTCTCTTAAGTCAAGAGAGCGCGGTCGTGTTCTCGAAGATAAGGCTGATACAGACTTGCTTACCGAACTGTACAACAAAGCGGCTACCGAGCGTAAGATCAAAGAATACATTCAGGACAATCCTGACTCGCGAGCAATGATGTTCATTCTCGATATCGATAATTTCAAAAAGATTAACGATACGATGGGGCATGCTTTCGGCGATACGCTTCTTAAGACTCTGGGCAAAGAAATCAGGATGGAATTCCGTATGACGGATATCATCGGAAGAACCGGCGGCGACGAGTTTATGGTATTCCTTAAAGACGTTACCGACGATTTGATTATTGAGAGAGAGGCCAATCGTATTACAAGGTTCTTCCATGACTTTAAGGCAGGCGGCGAGTACGTTAAGTATTCCGCATCCGCAAGCATAGGAGCGGCTATATTCCCTGATGATGCCAAGAACTTTAAGGACTTATACATGGCTGCCGATCAGGCACTTTACAAGGCCAAGAAACGTGGCAAGAACCAGCTTGCATTCTACAATGAGGAAGGTTAAAAAGCCTGCAACTTGCTTTTTGTGACACTTCCGCCATACCTATGGTAAATATGTACACTCAAAGGCTCATCCTTTAGAAAAGATGCCCAAATGACTTATATAAGGGTCTGAAAATCGGCAATATTAACAAGGATGAGTCTTTTTTTTGGGCAAATATGGTATGGCTATAAAGTAAAGTTTTTAATATACTGTTAACAGATTGATTGGGGACATCCCCGTAATTTTTTAGGAGGATTATTATGGCAAGTTTATCAATGAAAAACATCTGCAAAGTATATCCCAACGGTTTTGAAGCTGTTAAGAACTTCAACCTTGAGATCGCAGATAAAGAGTTCATCATCTTCGTTGGACCTTCAGGTTGTGGTAAGTCTACTACACTTCGTATGATTGCAGGTCTTGAAGATATTTCTTCAGGTGAGTTGAAGATTGGTGACAGAGTAGTTAACGACGTTGAACCCAAGGACAGAGATATCGCAATGGTATTC
>JAEEGJ010017671.1_pt1 | contig 16083 bp, 10 predicted proteins | sample 8958761 | NCBI WGS metagenome assembly JAEEGJ01 (sample SAMN16246546, study PRJNA631951) | gut metagenome | biome: gut microbiome; feature: rumen; material: RS-attached | host: Bos | place: Iran: Karaj | collected 2018-10
ACCGCCTGTCTCGATTTCTTTTTGCCTTTTGCGTTACCAATCTGTTTGCTTGGTTGGGAAGAGCTCGGCTGCCGATATCTCGTTATCCTCGCCGAAATTCGTGAAGTCCTCAACCTCAAAGCTTACTATCTCAAGTTCCGGCTCTTCATACTTCTTCATATCGTTATTCCTCCTGTAAATTGTCATAGTACACCTTGAATTAATCGCTGCTCAGCGCGCCGTTTACGGAGTCGGTGATACCGTTCCCGTTAACGGTCGCCGGCACTCCATCGAGCGAATAGGTCATATACGGTACGGCAGTAACGTCGGCGTCGAAGTTTTCGGGTCTCATGCCGACGAGCACAGCCGTAAAGGTGAAGCAGTTGGCATCCTCGCCTCCGTCCGCATCCTTGTACATAGCGAAGATATTCTTACCCTCAACCGTGACCGAGCGTCCTTCTGCCGAAAGCACGCTCCAGATGCGTTCTATCTTATAGGCGTTCTCGTTGGGACCGTAGGTGTTTCCGCGGTAATCAATGCAAGAATCATTGAAGTGCACCGTGTAGATAAACCTGAGATCGGCACGGGAATCGGCCTCGGGGCGTGCGCGCAGCTCCGCTCTTGCAGCTTCTATCGTCGGGGGGATGAGCGTGAACTCGTTGATAATATTAAACCCGTCGACCCTTGCAGAGTAGTGATCGACCTCGTCCTCGGCGACGGTGTACACTATCTCATGCCCGTCCTCGTTTTTCTTGGGCATTGCGGGGAAGAAATACTTCCACTCGCCGGCAGCGCTCGTCACAGCGGAGGCGACCTCCTCGCCGTCGGCGTAAAGGCGCACGGTGATGCTGTCGGGGCGGCAACCGAATTTATCGTTCTCGTCCTGCCAGATCTTTTGTCCGGATATCGTAACGGTGTCGGGGATATCATCGCTCCATGTATTGATGATATCGAGCCCGTCGATCTCGGCGGAGTAGTGCTCCGCGTTCTCAAAGCCTTCGGGGTATTCCTCGGATACGACGTAGGTCGCGCCGCTCAACAGCCCGTCGGGATCCTCGGGCAGATACAGCGTCCAATCCCATTCGTCCTTACCCGCAAAATCGGATTTGAGGAGTATTATCGGCGAACCGTTAAGCTCCCTGTCGCCGTCCTTAACGTGGATCGTGATATAGTCGGGGCGCTTGCTCTCGTCGTCGTTCTTCCAGATCTTTGCGCCGTGCAGCGTGTTATCGTCCTCGGTCTCCCAATCTATCTTGACGTTGATGACGTTCGCCATCAGGTGGTAATCGTCGAGCAGGGTGTCCCAGCCGAAATTGCTGATATCGTCCATCGTCAGGGACTGCGCCTTTTCAAGCGCCTTGCCGGTAAGACCCGAAAGGTCGAAGATATCGGAGGGGTTTTCGATACCCGCGATGGTCGGGATGGCCTTTGTCGGGATGCTGAAATAACCATCGAACGGGTTGAAGGATACGGGAAGCGGGAACCCGATAAGGTACTTGATTATCTGCCTGATGACCTCGCTCCAAAGCTCGGCGCCCTTATAATCCATGGGAACGCCCATGTTGTACTTGCTTATTACGAAGTTTGCCGTCCAATCGCAGTCCTTGTCGACCTTGGCTACCGCAAGCTCCGGGATCTTGACGCCGAATATCTTCTCGGCAAGCGTGCCGATCATGCTTATATCGAGGCCGATCGTCAGCTCGCTCAGGAGCGTTAGCGCGTCCTTGCCGCCCTCTTCGGGATTTATGACGGGGAACTCGTAATCGAGCACGCCGCCAATATCTATCCCCGCGGCACTTGCTAAGTCCGCCGCGTTATCGAGCGCGCCGGATTTCGGCGAACACATGAGCACGACCCACGCGGAATCGGGCATATCCTCGTCGTCCACGCCAATGCCTATCCAGCGCTTTATAACGTCGATCTCGAGAATCGCCATGTTCTTGATTGTATAGGTATTGCCGCTCTTATCGTAGGAGACCTTGTATTTCGTGACGTGCGCGTCCTCGGTGCCGCCGGAGAGCACGGAAACGTATTCGCCAACGTGGAAGGTGACCTCGTTGGTCTTGCCGGACTTGTCGCTGTCGTCCTCATCGTAGACGATACGGTTCTCAGCCGAGGCGAGACATATTCTCTCCATGAGCTTATCGAAGAGGTCCCCCTCCTCCGCGTTCAGGGCTTCCTTGAGCTTATCGATCCCCTGATCTGCGGCGGACTTTATGGAGTCGGGCAGCGCGTCGTAATAGGAGCCTGCGGCCTCCTTGATCTGCGCTATCCACGAATCATAGGTGCCTTCCGTGACCTGTGCAAGCGTCTGCTTCAAGGTGCTTATAAGCTCCTGAAGGGCAGTCTCCTCGCGAAGCTCGCGCACGCGGATCTCGGCGTCGTCCATGCCGTCAAGACGTATGCCCTTCTTCCAATCGTTGTCTTCATTCAGCTCAACGAGCTTGACAGTCTCCCACTTGGAGCCGTCCTTCTTCTGGATGACGACCTCGATGCTGTCCGGCCTGTCCTTGCCCTCAAGGTCGACGTCCCACTTTTTCTCGATGTATAAGCCGGGGTAACGGTTGGTAAATTCGACCGTATTCGTTGAGTTTTCATCGTTGGGTACGGTATCGTCGCCCTCCTTGGTCACCCAGCTCTTGAACTCGACTGTGCCGTCGGGGTTGGTGCTCTTGACCACCAGCACCTCTCGCACGGCCTCGTCATATTCGCAGCTTTCGTCCTCGCCCTTTATTTCTTTAAGGGAGTAAATGTAAATGCCGTCCTCGTCGATGAAGAACTCGGCCTTGGTCTCGCCCGCGCCGGTAATGCTGAGGTCGTTTTTGAGCGGCTGTGGGTAGGTCTGATCCTCGCCCTCGTAGCCGAATTTCGGCTCGAGCTTGAAGTTGTAAACCTCCTCCTCGTTATCGGGAACGCCCTCGACTACCTTCTTGACGGTCATGGGGTAATAGCCCGTCAGCTTGTTCGTGACGTCGCAGGTCCATGTGCGGGTCTCTTCATCGAAGACGGGCTCGGAATAGGTCGAGGTATAGCCGTAAACGTGGCTTTCGATGACGGAATAGGTAAGCTCGTTGCCCTTCGCGTCGTGACCGGGGAGGTACTTGGCCTCATAGGTGCCGTCGGAGTTTACGGGAACGGTGATGGTCTTCACGTATTCCTCGTGCTTGTTGACGACGGAAAGCTGCACGCTCTCGGGGCGGAGGCTTTCATGCCCCTCGTCGCCCTCCCAGTTGACTGTGCCGGCTACGTTCATGTAGTCGGAGCCGACCCATGTGTAGGTCACGCGGAGGAAGATGCAATCCTGAGTTTGTGAATCTATACTTATCGTTGCCTTAAAGCCATCGAAAGCTTGCGGTCTTAAGGTATAAACGTATTTGTTTCCGTTGCTGTCCGTGCGACTGAGAAGATTTCCCTGTGCGTCCGTCCGAACAGGCACATTGATTGTATGTATTCCGCCGTGAGCCAACTGCTCAGTCGCTATTTTTTCTTCATTGCGGTACACGTCCACAAAAACGTCCTGCGGCACGGCTTCGCTCAGGTATTCCTCACCGTTAAACACAAAATCATGGTTTATTAAGAGCATGAGGTGATCGCTCTCGCGCAGATAACGAACGGTGAAGTTGTAGAAAAGATTTCCCCAGCCCGGGCGGGTATAAGCGTAAGGCACTTCCTTTACGGTGACGTAGCCGGGCAAATCAGGTGCAGCGACCGAATAGTTCGATATTTCCGCTACCTCGGTCTTATTCAAGCTTGGGTCGCGGTTCCACCAACCGTTATCCTTGCTTAAAATAAATCTCCACCCCTTTTTCCCGGTGACGTTGTCCTCGACACGGAACATAAGCTGCATATCTTCGTCGGGCTCTATGTCGAATACCGCCTGTGCTTCCGCCTGGACCGAATCATACACGATAATGTAATTAACAACGTCAAGTCCGTAAGGCACACCGACCCATGCGGGGCCTTCGTCGCCAAACGGGATGGTCTCGGTTACGGTGTATTCCGCTTCGGGATCGTAGTCTTCAAGGTCGAGCTGCCAGAACCATACCCTCGAGCTGCCGAAATCCTCCTTGTTGAGCGTGATATCCTTTATCGGCACCCCGTTCTTTTTAATATGCAGAACAACATATTCCGTAGGTTCGTCCCAATAGGATTCCTGCCAGCGCACGGTGCCGTGCAGGGTATGCTCGGCAGGATCGGTGTTTATCACCTCGGCTATCTGCGTATAATAGTCGTAGTCAAATGTCGCAACGCCGGGAATGCTGAGATAATCGCCAAAGGACGCGACCCTTGCCGATACGTTCAGGTCGTACTCGTTTTTGAGGAAGGTCTCGAAAACGGAGTTGTCAAGCTCATATCCCTCGTACTGCATCCTAATGCCGCTGCGGTATTTGCGCACCATAAAGGATCTGCTCCAGTCGTTGGCGGCGTTGAATATATCGATCGCAAGCGGCACGTTCTCTATACGGCTGAGATCGTCCCTTGAATAAAGCACCTCATTCTGAACAAGGGACTTAAGTGTGTTCTCCCCGCCGCTTAGGGGGTTCATGATGAGAGTCCAATCGGTGGGCACGCCGCGCTCGATCGCGATGTTTTCCCAACCTGTCGCGGGCTTTTGCAGCAGCGCCAGATAAACGTATTCCGGCTTGCCTTCGGGGTCTGCAAGCATCCAACGCTTGTTGATCTGGACATCCATCACCGCTGTACCGACGACGGTCGTCTCGATCGTTTCATCGGTGGCGTTTTCATCATAGCTTATATAGTACTTGTTGGTATGTGACTGTTCCGCGTTGCCCGCAGCGTCGGTAAAGGCGTCCACTCCGCGCAGAATATAACAGAAATAATTTTCAGGAGAGATAATATCGTAGCCATGATAGTCGTTCTGCTCCATAATGCGCACACGATATTCGTAAAGGAAGGCTGTACCGTCGGAAATGCCGAACTTGGGAACCTCAACGTCGTCAACGTTCCATCCGGTCGTACTGTCAACGTTCCAATAATAATCGGTCCTCTCCCACTCTGCATCGGTGCCTGCTTTGCGCCTGAAAAGCATCAGGAATATGCCGTTGTAGTAACCGGTGGGTTCCTCATGTTTATCGACGTCCACCTCCCAAACGACATTCGTCTTTACCGTGATCTTTTCATCGGGCTTCAGGACTATGTTCACGGTCTCGTTTTCGTCCCTGATAATATTATGCGGCTGACGCCCGGTGCCCGCCATGGTCAGGTCGTTGTACGTTCCCGTGGCAACGAGCATATAGCGGTAGTCCGCCCTGTAGGGCAGATAGATATAAGCCATGCCGCCTTCCCCTGTGACAGAGGTGACGAGCGCGCGTTCGGGCTCCGCAAGCTCCAAAGCATCCGCGGGGCTCACGGTCATATCCGCAGCGGGCATCGTCCTTGCGTCGTCGAGCCAAACTGCGGCGGGCACCTTGTAGAAAAGGTGCGGGCAGACGCCGTCACGCATTCCCGAATCAAATGTGAGGGAATTATGGAAGTGCGTCGTGCCGTCATCTACCTCACCGGAATCAACAAAGTAGAAAGACCAATCGTCGAAATAAAGATCGACCTTGAAATAGACGGAACTTCGGTGCACCTCGCGTATCGTGATGCCAAGACAGCCCGGCTCTCCCACAGCCGCGCAGGTATGTATCGAAACCTGTCCGGTCTGTCCGGAGTCGTACGTATCCTTTTCAAGCCTGGCGGTAACATAGCATCCGCCCATGTTGTCGTAATTGAGAGAAAGCACCGGGCCTATCTGCACGGTATAGAACCATAGATTGATGCTGATCTCAAGGAAACCGCCCTGAATAAGAAGCTGCGAGCCGATATAGAAACGAACGTCCCTGTTTACCCAGCTTTCATCCAATATGTTGAGCCTGTTCAATACGACGGGGTTCCTGTACTTGGAGATGCGCGTACCGAAGAGCAGGCTCATCGTGATATCGATATCGGTCGAAATAGTACCCTCCATCTCAAGGGGCACGTTGTCATAGAACTCCGTTTGCAGCTTGTACAGCACGTTGATCGTAAAGAGCTTTATCGGTACGTGAACGCCCGCGATGGTAACGCTCTCACGACCGCCGCTCGCGCCAGTCGTATGGAGTCTGAAGTCCATATCGAACTTGAGATTCAGAACAAGCTCAAACTTGAGCTTCCATACGTTTACATAAACGCTTGCCGAGGGCCAGGAGGGCTCAAAGCTCGTGATCTCGCCCTCCCAGTTCGTGCCGCTCGGGGTCCTGTCGAAATCCACGCTAACGCCCTGATTGCCGGGCGCCTGCGAGCCGTCGCCTTTATACTCCAACTTGCCGTCGGAAAAAAGCTCGGTCACGGCTATATCCTGCGGGCTCTTTAAGCGAAGAGTCACAGAGTCTTCGGCAAGCTTCGGCTCTTCGGCAAATACCAGCACCTCGTCGCAGCCGATATTCTCATGCAGGAAGACTATACCCGTCCTGTCCGCAAGGGCTTCTGCGGGAATTGCCGGGGTGATGATGACCGTCAGCCCGTCCTCGGAATAGGCTGTCTCGTAGTCTGCGCTCTGCTCCTCGGGTATAATAAGGAAGCTGTCCCTGTAAACCAGATAATTGGGCTCGTCCCCGCCGTCAGCAAGGTAACGTATCCTGAGGGAAGCCTCATAATACTCGGGTTCGTGTTCCTCCGTGGGGTACGATTCAAGCAAGGATCTTGTCCTTTCGGGATCCTCCTCAATGCTGTTGAATGCGTTTGCCAGCACCTCGCCGACAATGTTATAGGTTCCGGACACGGCTTCGTATTCCACCTGGTCCGACGCGGCGGGAGCGGCCGCTGTTTCGGCGGGCGAGGATGCGGGCACATCGACGATCTCTGTCGTCACGACAGGCTCGGACGAGTTCTTGCCGACGGCTTCGATCATTGCGCTGACAGGCAGAGACGCAAACAGCATTATCGCCGCAAGGAGCAGCGTGAAATATTTTTTTAGCATGTTGGTTTTCATTTGCTCGCCTCCTGCGCTTTACTTCGTTATGACCCGGTCGCTGCCGATCGTGCAGCCCCAAACCGCCGTAACGGTCGGGGTATCGTCATCGTCCGTTGAGCCCGACTCCTGGATTATCTCCGCGGAGATATCGAGGGATAGGCTGCACCCGTTCGGCGCATCCGTTAGCACCGTGAAATCGGTTATGAGCGCGCTCGTTTCGCCCCCGCTTTCGACGGGATTTGAATAGTAGTAATACCCGTCGCCCGCCTTGAACCAGCCGCTGCCTATGGTAAAGGTGTAATCCGTTCCCTTTTCGGCGTTTATGCCATATATGCTGCCGTCCTCCGTCTTCCAGTTTGCGATGACCGCCGCACGCACATAGACCGTGTAGCCTATATCGCCGACGACCGCCTTGCCGTCACGGACAGCGACCTCGCCCTGAGGCGCAGGAGTGTATTTGCCTGTGTCGCCAAAGCCGATCATATTCTTATCGAAGCACTCGGCTGCGGTCCTGTCCTCATCGGCCCTCGCCATATAGGGATAGAAGCTGAGCTCGGTCTCGGCTTCGTCTGCGGCGATATAGGTATGGCTGACTGTAACGATGCTTCCGTCAAGCAGCGGGATCGTGATATCCTGACCGTTATCAGATGCGACCGTATCACAGTAAGCGTAAATCTCGCCGCCGTTCTGCCCGGTAACGCCGTCCAGCTTTTCCCAGACTTCGTCGATCAGTTCAAAAGTCACCTTTTTATCGAGCGTGCTGACGACCTCAATATAGACGTATGCGGGAATATCGGACTTGCCCTCGATACGTATGAACGGATCCCGCGCCGCGTCCACGCCCGGCATGAGCACGAATTCGCTTTCCGAGACCTCGGTATATCCGAGCAGATAGGCGCCGTCGGGTTGGCGCAGCGGCTCATGCTCGAGCACCGCGACCCTGTCAGCAAGGTTGGCCACGATTATGAGCCTGCACGGTATGCGGATCTCCTTAACGTATTTCGCGCCGACGGTCGCGCCGATCACGGCGGCGGCAAGCAGCGCCGCGATACCGATCAAAAGCACCGTGCGCAGCCTTGCGCTTTTTCCCTTAAAAGCCCTCATATACGCTCCTTTCACGGATCCGCTCCCGGATCCGTCGATGAATATACCTATACAAGTACAATAATATCAGGGGCTGTCCAACAAATGTCCAACATAAAACGGATTAAACCGCAGATTTGACAACCGAACAGGCATAGTGTATCATTTAGCCGATATAGATTCATTAAAAAGAGGTGTGATCGCTATGGTATGGAATATCAACACGCTGATGCTGCTGTTCCCGGTTTGCTTTTTGCTGATCGGCCTCACCGTCACCGTGGTGCTCGATCCCTATATCAGCAAAAAGCACCGCGTCATAATGTTTATTATAATCGCGCTGAGCCTTACCCTCGTCGCTCAGAATATCGTCGAAAACGCCCTTGCGGCGGGTCCGCTCCGCCTGTTTTGGCGTACCACCGCATCCGTTTACGGCTACACGGTGCGCCCCGTAATCTTGATACTGTTTCTCTATATCATCTGCCCGGATGAAAAGCACCTCGGCTGCTGGGCGCTGGCGCTCGCCAATTTTCTCATACATATCACGGCCTATTTTTCGCATATCTGCCTCTGGATCGACAATACAAACCACTATCATGGCGGCCTCCTCTCGAAGACCTGCCTGTACATCAGCCTGCTGCTCCTCGCCTACTTGCTCTATCGCAGCGTCAGGAATTATTTCTTCAGCGCCAAATCCGAAAAGAGGGGCATCCTCATCCATGTTTTCGTGGTGCTTATGATACTCGCCGCCGTATTCATGGACGGAAAGGTGGGCGGTGAAGATCAGCCCGTGACCTTCCTGACCTGCGCGATAGTGATCTGCAGCGTGTTCTACTATATCTGGCTGCATCTCAGGTTCGTGCAGATGCACGAGGAAGATCTTAAAGCCCGGCAGCGGATCAAGATCATGATGAGCCAGATCCGGCCGCATTTTCTCTACAACACGCTCTCTTCGATCCAGGCGCTCTGCCTGACCGATCCCGAAAAGGCGTTTGACGTAACGGAAAAGTTCGGAACGTATCTTCGGCAGAACATCGACTCGCTCGACCGGCCGGAGTTGATCCCGTTTGAGAAGGAGCTCGAGCATACGCGCGTGTATTCGGAGATAGAGATGATCCGCTTCCCGTCGATCCGAATGGAATACGATACGCCGGATACGGGCTTCATGATCCCCGCGCTGACCGTCCAGCCCCTCGTTGAGAACGCGATCCGCCACGGCGTGCGCAGCGTAGAAAACGGGCTCGTCCGCGTTTCGTCGAAAAAAGCCGGGGGCTTCCATGAGATCGTGATAAGCGACAACGGAAAGGGCTTCGACGCGGCCGCCGCCGAAAACGCGGACGGGACGCATATCGGCATCAGGAACGTTCGTGAAAGGCTTGCGAGCCTGTGCTGCGGGACTATGACGATCGAAAGCGCGGAAAACGCCGGAACGAAGATAACGATCCGCATCCCCGCGGAGGACGGAGGCTCCGGACCGCTTGCATAAAAACACGTGCCCATTGCAGATTTATTACCGCGATGGGCATTTATTTATCTGCTCCTCCGAAAAATCAAGCAAAAAACCGTTTTCTCCCTGCTTTTGTTGGACATTTGTTGGACAATGATGTTTATACTATTTTGAGAATTGTAATGACTGCAAGAGGCTGCAACATGAGGATCATCTGTATTGACGACGAACCGCTCATACTGAACATGACGGTTGAGCTGTGCGAAAAGCTGCCGGAGGCGCCGGAGGTCACGGGCTTCACGAAGCCGGGCGACGCCCTATCGTGGCTGGAGGGGCATTCGGCGGATATCGCATTGCTCGATATCAACATGCCCGAAATGACCGGCCTCGCCCTTGCAGAGCGGATCCGCGAGATCGACCCGGCGACCTCGATCGTCTTTCTGACGGGGCATTCCGAATTTGCGGTCGACGCGTTCAGTCTGCATGCCTCGGGCTACCTTATGAAGCCCGTAAACAGGCAGCGCCTTGCCGAGGAGATCGCTCACGCGGCGAGACTGCACGAAAGCTATGCAGCTTCCCCTAAAGGCGGCGAGACGCGCATCTCGGCCCGCACGTTCGGCGAATTCGATCTTTTTGTGGACGGCGAGCCGCTGTCCTTCCCGCGCTCCAAGGCTAAGGAGCTTCTTGCCTATCTGATCGACAGGAAGGGCGGCGGCGTAACGAGGGCGGCGGCCGCGGCGGTGCTTTGGGAGGATCAGCCTTACGATCGCTCCCTGCAGAAGCAGCTCGACGTTATCATCCGTACGCTCCGCACGGCGCTCGAATCCGCGGGCGCGCAGGATATCTTCGAGCTTAAAAACGGCACGATGCGCATTTTAACCGAAGAGCTCGACTGCGACCTTTTCCGTTTTCTGAGCGGCGATCCCTCTGCGGTCAATGCATACCGCGGGGAGTACATGAACGCCTATTCCTGGGCAAGCTTCACCGAGGCTTTCCTGGACAGGATGAAAAACAGAAAACAATAAACCGCTATAAGGAGGTTATTAATTATGGAGAACAAATTCGCACGGTTCATGCGCAACACCGGCCCCGCAAGGTTCTTGGTCCCCGCAGGACTAATACTCATCATATTCGGCATTATCCTGCTCGGTTTCAAGACGGATAATTACGTTGAAACTGTGGGCAAGGTCACCAGAGTCGAACAGTACATCGACCACAGCGGCGAAAATGAGCAGACCGTTTATGACGTCGACTTCGATTACACCGTAGACGGCGTCAAGTACACGGGCAGCTTCGGCGGGCTCGGCAAGTCCTATAACGTCGGCGACGACATCAAGGTCTTATACGATCCCGAGAACCCGCAAAAGACCACCAACGCGAAGACCGGCATATTCGGGCCGATCGCCATCGGTCTCGGCGCGCTCGCGCTGGTCGGCGGCGTGCTTACCGCAGTAAAGGCCTTCAAAAAGTCCAAGGAGCTTGACAATGAGATCAAGGCCGCGGGCGGCTCGCTGAATATCGAGCCCCTGCCCAAGAGCCAGCTCACCGAATATTACGTCAGCTACGACGGCCAGATGCTGAGGCCCGGCTACATAGTCGAGGACGGCGCCCGCAACGTGGTTTACGAGGCCAAGATGGAGAAAAACGCCCTCGTCGGCGCAAGGCAGTTCACCTTCACCGACGTCAGGACGGGCAGATCGGTCGATCACGAGGTCGGCCATACCCTCACCCAGAGCTTCAACGACGAGCTGTTCTCCGCCAAATCCACCTTCAAGTTCGACGGCGAGAAGATCTGGGACGTGCTGCACTCCCGCGGCATCCGCATCCAGACCAACCTGACCAGCAAGTTCCCCAACATGGTCTATACCATCGGCAGGAACGGGCAGTTTATGGCCACCGTCGAGACCAGCGGCAAGTACGTCCACGAGGAGGACGCCGCCGAGCATACTCTCAACATCCCCGTCGGCCGGTATTATTATCGTGTCTGGACGAACGAGACCGATCTTGAGGATCTGTTCCTCACCGTCTTCGCCATCTCCGAGACGGAGCAGACCGTAGTCGAATAATCGTCAAAATACAACTGCCCCCGCAAACAGTTCGGGGGCAGATGTGTTTTGATCGGTGCTGCTTCAGGCGCTGACGTTCTTTTTCCTGCGGATAAGCAGTGCGCCTCCCGCGCACAGCACGAGCGCGGCGGCCGCTGCGCCGACGATCCACCAAACGGTATTGCGGTGCGCCTGCTGCCGGGCTTCCAAAAAGGCGTTCACGCGCAGCGATACGTTTTCTTTGAGATTTGTATAGAAGAACATGTTGTCGTAAATATGGAAGCAGCCGTCCGGGAACACGTCGAGCACCTTGGGATAATCCTCCGTGCTGACGCCCGGCACGATGAGCGAGCCGCGCGCCTCGTCGATATAAGCCCCGCAGAAGCCGGGGATGGGCCCTTCCTCCCCGGAGAAGACAGCGCCTTTATTGAGCGAGCTGTCGGCGGCGGTCCCGTCGGTCCTCCAGTTCAGGGGATTGATGGAATACGTCTTCACGCCCTCGGGGATGATTATCGAGCCGGTCACGGTGCCGTCCTCGCACTCATAGCAGATGACGGAGCCGATGTCGCTCCCGCCTTTCGCGGGGACGATCTGGGGGTACTCCTTTATATCCTCGTCCGTGATCCTCCAGCCGATAGCGTAGACGGCGACGAGCCGGTCTGAAAGCTTCCTTCCCTCGGCGGTACTCCCGAAGTATTCCTTCAGAAGCTCGATGCACATCTCGGCGCCCTGCGAAAAGCCCGCGAGCACGATCGGGCGGCCGTCGTTCTCATTGTCGAGATAATACGCGAACGCGGCGGAGACGTCGAGATACGCGTTCTTCATCGCCTTGTCGAAATCCTCCGCGCCGAGCGTGTACGCGTTTATGGACATCTGGCGGTAGTAGGGCGAATACAAACGGCAGGCGTCCGCATAAATGCCCTTCTCTGCGTCGAGCGCGCTCACGAACCGGCCCTTGAGCTTATCGTTCAGGTCCTCGGAGTTAGCGTAGCTTCTCGTATCCACCGTCGGACAAACGATGAAAAGATCCGCGGGCTTGTCCCCGCCCTCGCTGAAATACGCCCAGTTGGCAGCGTCGGAATAATCGAGCGGCCCGGCAAAAGCCGGCACGCTATCGTCGGGTTCTGCGAAAACGGGCAGGGCGAACGCCAGCAGCATTATAAAAGCAAGCAGTAAGACGGTTTTTCTCATTCTCTGTTCCTCCGGGGCGGATAGGTCTAATTTGACAGCGACGTTATTATAATATGCCCCAACCGCTGCTGTCAACAGGAAGAGAAAGCGCCGCCGGCGGCTGTTATTCCCCGTTTTACTTGAAAAAGAAGAACGTTTATGATACATTCAGATCGATCGTCGGTCTTTGCGGAGGTTATTATGAAAAAGCTTTTTTATGCGATCATCGCGCTGCTTCTTGTATGCGCAATGCTTTGGGGCTGCGCTCCGAAAAACGATGCCAAAGGCGGTACCGGGCCGCAGGAGGACGAGTATGCTTTCAACGTCGAAAACCAGGCGTACTGGCGTGAAAGGCTTCAGTACTACCGCAAGGACGACGGCGTTCGCCAGGTCATGCTCGTTCGGTGCACGGAGGGCAGCAATGCGACCGTTCAGTTTTATACCAAGCTCACCAATCAGAACAACGCATGGACGCTCCTGTTTGAAACGGACGCCTATATCGGCAAGAACGGAGCCGGCAAAACTCAGGAGGGAGACGCCAAAACGCCCTACGGGGATTTCGGCGTTTTAAGCGCGTTCGGGATCCTGTACGATCCCGGAACGAAGCTCGATTATATCAACGTGACCGAGACCACCTATGCCTGCGATGAGGAGTGCGAATATTACAATCGGATCATCGACACCCGGGAGACCGGCCATGACTGCAATGGCGAGGAGATGTTCATCTATTCGCCCGAATACAATTACGGCATCGCGCTTGATTATAATCCGGCGTGCGAATGGCCTCTCGGCTCTTCCATCTTCCTCCATTGCAAGGGCGCAAAGGTCTTCACCGGGGGCTGCATCGCCATCGATGAAGAGCTGATGAAGCTCGTTCTTATGAACGCGGAGCCCGGCATGCGCGTCATTATTCATGAAGAATGAGCAATAAATACTGCATTATTGGAGAAACAAGTATGAAAAGGCTGCTTTTCTCGATCATCGCGCTGCTCCTTGCGTGCTGCATGCTTTGGGGCTGCGCTCCGAAGAACGACGTCCCGGACGCCACCGAGCCGCCGGAGCCCGCGAGCACCGACGCCGCTACAGCGCTTCGCTTGAAAGGGCTTCCGAACCGGATGAAAACTGGGAGGAGCTTGAAAGATCCGTTGTCGCGAACCTTGCGGACGACGTGAGGATCGGCATAAAGGGCCGCGACGTCGAGATCACCATTATCAAGAGATTCTGAAAGGAGCCACCATGGAACTGAATTTTGAAAGCAGCAACAGTGCCGCCGTCATCGGCATCACCGGCAGGCTGGACACCGTGACCGCGCCGGAACTGGAGGAGTACATCAATTCCAGGCTCGGCGGAGTCGAAACGCTGACGCTTGACTGCGCAGGCCTTGAATACATCTCCTCAGCGGGGCTTCGCGTGCTGCTGCGCACACAGAAGAAAATGGCCGCGCGCGGAGAACTGAAGCTGATAAACGTGAGTCCGATAATCATGGAGATCTTCGAGATCACGGGCTTTAATGAGATACTGACGATCGAATGAAGCCGGGACGGCGGGCATGACCCGCCGGAGGTCCGAGCACTGAATAAGTGATGAGCATCGAGCTCATCGGTAAAGCGTGAGCCCAAAGCATGAAACACGTATTTCGAGTTCCCGGTCGCTTCCGCGTATCTGAAACGATAACGGAAGCGGAGCGATTCCGTACAATTATATTCACGCAAAAAGCACCGCAAAGAACGGTGCTTTAATTTATTCATGTGCCGACTTGATACTCAGCTCTATGAATGGCGTTACAGGTCAGCCGCGGCTTCGATAGCCGTTTCAGGCGCTTGATCCTTTTTGATGCATCCGGACTTTTGCGCGCTCATGAGAAGCTCGAGCTGCATGCAGTAGCCGTTCAGTGCGGGCATCAGATATCCCACCGTGGAACCGATGATGACTGCGAGCGGCATCATGGAAAGATCCGTTCCGCAGGATGAGAACATGATCGGCAAGACCGCAAAGGCCGAGCCTGGGATGGGCGGAGCGGCAATAGCAACAATGACCGAAACGAAAACCAGCTTTGCAAGCATAATCGTGTCGACCGATCCTGCGGACATATATGTGAGGACCCAAACTATCGAGCCGAGCATTATCGCGCCGCAGGGCATATATATGACGATGCCGAGCGGCAGTCCGAAATTGACAAACTTTTCGTCGATACCCCATTTTTGCTTGCAGCATTTCATGCTCTCGGGAAGAGCCGAAACCTGCGAGCTGGTGGTAAGGTTGATGATAAGCGCCGGAAGCTGTGCGGAGAAAAGCTCTTTGAACGGACGCTTTGTGACGATCAGAGCCCGGACCAAAGTCACAGCGACGGTAATTGCGGAGGCGCCGAGGCAAATGATGACGATCTTGGATACGCCGCCCAGCTCCGAAAGCTTTCCGCTCAAAAGCAGATTCGTAAAGCCGAGGTAAACGAACAGCGGAAGCAGCTTGCAGACCGCCGCCATCATACGGTTAACGAGCGTTCCGGCTTCGTCGATGAACGTGCGTAGATGTCCCACCTTGTCGCCAAGGCCGAGCATGATCACGCCTATGAAGACGGCGATAACTATGACCTGCAGGTCGTTGTCTATACGGAAGGGCTCGATGAGGTTGCCGGGGATGATATCGAGGATGAGATTTGTGAGGTCGCCGAATACGTTTCCTCCGCCCGCCGATGAGGTCGGGGAGATGATGCCCATTGGCAGACCAACGGCGATCATAGCGATCATAGCGATCCCATAGGTCACCATCATTCTTTTCAGGAGTCTTCCGCCGAGTTTTCCAAAAGAGGAAACGTCACCGATCCCGCTTATCCCAAGAATTACCGCACAGAACACCAGCGGAGTTGCCAGAGCCGAAAAGACGGCGGAAAGCTTGGTGAACAGCCCCGAAACGAGCGGGATCATATAATCATTAAGAGCTGCCTCGGGGAGAAGTCCCGATACGAGCCAGGTGACGACCGACAGCACTGCTGCAAGAAGAATCCCGATCAGCATCGAGTTTTTTCGTTTCCTTAGGGGCGCCGGGACCGTTACGACGTTAAGACCGCGGTTCTGGCGGTAGGCATATTGCGGATCAAGATTGAGTTTGGCAAGAATGCTATACGATAAGCTTGCTTCCGGATCTGTCTCAAGAGGATTTCGCGGAGCGCCCTTTTGCGACAGTTCAAACGAGATGCTCCCGAACCTGCGAATACCTTTAATGGTGCATGGCTCATCTGTTCCGTACAGATCACGAAAACGCAAAAGCAGCTCCTCAATGGTAAGCCGCAGCTTTACCGTACTTTCCGCACGCTTACCCGCGATTTTTTGATACGCTTTGACGGCATTCTCGGACCATGAATCTATCACCTCATTCGTCAGGCGTTTTGTATCTTGGAAGAATATCAT
>JAEEGJ010017673.1_pt1 | contig 16081 bp, 13 predicted proteins | sample 8958761 | NCBI WGS metagenome assembly JAEEGJ01 (sample SAMN16246546, study PRJNA631951) | gut metagenome | biome: gut microbiome; feature: rumen; material: RS-attached | host: Bos | place: Iran: Karaj | collected 2018-10
AAGGCGCATAATGGTTGTACACGTTCTTGTAAGCAACCTGGAGAGTACGGATATCCTTCAGGATAGTGATAGCGTCAGCTTCTCTGGCGGCTCTTTCTTTGTTGAACTGTACGGGTTGCTGAATGCTCTTTACGATCAGATACGCCAATGCGATGATGATCAACGGGCAAATGACGAAAGTAAGAAGTTTTCTCATGTTATTGTTATATTTATTTTTTACTAATAATCCGTGCTTACACAGAGATTCTAATCTGATTTACAAAAGTAAAAATAATATTTAGTCCTTGCAATATATTTTTATTTTTGCAGAAAATAATTTTTCAGAGGTGAAGACACTTAAAAATTCGGAACTACTATGGAGTTCAATCAGCTCTGGCAAAAGCATAGTCCTGGTTGGCCACGCTAACCCTGATGGAGATGCAATAGGCTCTGTATCTGCGATGTACCATTTTCTAAAGCAGCTCGGGAAGCAGGCCTGCATGATCGTTCCGAACAGTTTCCCGGATTTTTTGTCCTGCCTTGATCCAGATACCGATTCCTTCATCATATACAAGAACGAGACTGAGGTCTGCAAGCAGAAAATCTCCGGCTCGGACCTGATAATCTGTCTCGATATGAGCGGTCCGGGACGTATCGACGATATGGCAGAGGCTATCTTCAAAGACAGCTCAGCAAGAAAGATTCTGATAGACCACCACCTGAATCCCGTGGTCGAGGCCTTCGATATCGTCATTTCAGACACCGAAGTGTCATCCACCTGCGAATTGCTGCTGTCGCTGATATTGGAGTCTTCCGCCATCGACGGGGACATCTCGAAACTCAACCTGGACTGCGCCACCTCGATCGCCGCAGGATTCCTCACCGACACCAACAATTTCGCGAACTCGATTTTCCCGGCCACACTGGAGCGTTTTTCACAGTTGCTGAAACGCGGCGTAGACAGGGACCGTCTCTACAATGAGATATTCTGTTCATACTCTGCCTCCAGGATGGAGCTGATGGGGCACCTCCTGTCCAAAAAGATGACCCTGATACACGATGGCACCGTGGCGTTCATCATCCTGGACAAGGCAGAAAAGGAAAAATATGCTTTCCGCACGGGAGACTCCGAGGGTTTTGTCAACCTGCCTCTCAAGATTCGCAAGGTTTGTATGTCAGCCCTGCTCACTGAAGACGACGGGTTCGTTAAAGTATCCCTGCGTTCAAAAGGAGATCTCGATGTGAACTGCTTCGCAAGGGAATACTGCAACGGTGGCGGCCACCGCAATGCATCCGGAGGAAGGTTGTACATCAGCATCGACGAAACGCCTGACTATTTCACCAATAGCATAGAGGAATATTTCAAAAAGGCATAGCTTTTGCTAAATTTGCGTTTTGTATCATGAAGAAACCGGTCCTCCTCTCAGCTTTGGCCCTGATGGCAGCAATCGTATCAGCTTGCACGCTGAACGACAAACTTGCCTTGTGCGTCACCCAGGAAGAGGCCATCGAGAAATACATAGCAGATAAATTTGCCGATTCAACTGTCACGGTCACCGAATCCGGAATCTCCAGAATCCTTATGGTGCCCGGAAGCGGAGCGGCAGCCAAGCCCGGAGACAGCGTGATCGTATTATACCAGGGATATACCTTCAACAATGGCCCCAAGACACAGTTCACGGAAGGCATCACCAAAACGAAACTTGGCGACGGCCTTCTGATCAAAGGACTTGACGAAGGTATCGTCGGCATGTCTCTGTCAGAGGAAGCATTTATTCTCTTTTCGGCCAGGAACGGATTCTTCAACGAATCAGTCGGAGCCGTTGCGCCTATGACTCCTCTCATCTATTACGTCAAACTTGAAGACATCTACAAATAATATGAAGAAGTCCTTGTCCTTCACACTCATCGGAGCCGTCGTTGCAGCAATGCTCGCATCGTGCGAGGTCGCTCCCGTCGACGATGCCACAAGCCAGCAGAAAACAGTAAGGGACGCCTGGGTAAGGGTCAACTACGGCAAAGACTATGTAGCCCTGACCGAGTCCGGAATTTACATCCTCGAAGAAACTCCAGGTACCGGCGCAAAGGTGAAGGACTCCACATACTGCTTCGTGCACTATTCTACAAGAAGCCTTGACGGCACATATCTGAAAACTTCCGATCCGGAAGTGGCCAAGAGGAATCTGGGAACTTACAGTGACACCCTCTACTGGTGTCCTGAAATATGGAGGATAGCAAGTTATACTGAGAACGACGGAGTCCGCGAACTGCTGTCGATGATGAAAACAGGCGGCAAACTCAAGGCAATCGTCGCTCCCGAACTGTCTGCGATAACATACCCCAAGGACATGCACGTAATCACGCAGACAAGCATTAAGGAATTCAAGGAGAACACCATCTACGAGATTTCCCTCGAGAAAACGGTTGATGATATTACGAAATATGAAATCGACCTGCTCGAGGCATATGCCGACAAATACTGGAACGGCCTGGATTCGACGTTGAGAGGATACTATTTCAAGAAACTGAAAGAGAACCCCGCGGAAGGAGATACTCTTTATGATGGCGCTTCGGTAGACGTATACTATTCCGGCCACATAATTGACGGCATAACCGACAATTTCCTGTTCGACACCAACGTTGCCGACACAGCCAGAATATACAGGAAATACAACAAGGACAAACAATACAATGCCCTGTCCGTCACTTTCAAGAAAGATCCGGAAGAGTCCATCTCTTCAAACTCGCTTGTGGACGGATTCGCAAGGGCAATGTCTGAATTCAAATATGGGGAAGAGGGCGTCGTATTCTTCTCTTCAGGATTCGGATATAAAGACGAAGGCAGCGGCGAAATTCCTGCCTACTGCCCTCTTGTCTTCTACATCAGGACTGCCGCCAAGAAATAGCGGGTTTCTCCCTTTTATCAGAAATTAGGACGCAGAGCGTATCTGGTATAGAAATCTTCCACGATATTCACTGCTGCTGACACCGTGTCAACCACTTTGAACAGCTGCATCTCGTCGGCGCCGATGTTGCCTTCTTCGACCATCGCAGTAGAAATCCAGTCTATCATTCCCTGCCAGTATGATTTCCCTACCAGAATGATGGGGAAGTTGGCAAGTTTCTGTGTCTGAACCAGCGTCAGCGCCTCGAAAAACTCGTCGAGCGTGCCGAAACCTCCGGGCATTACGATGAACCCCTGGGCATAGCGTGTGAAAATGGTCTTGCGGGTGAAGAAATACTGGAAATCGATACACTTGTCCCTGTCGATGTAGGGGTTGCTGGTCTGTTCCATCGGAAGAACGATATTCAGTCCCACGCTCTTTCCGCCACCTCTGGAAGCTCCCTTGTTGCCGGCTTCCATAATTCCGGGGCCGCCTCCGGTGATGACACCGAATCCACGCTGGGTCAGCTCATATGCGATCTCCTCAGCCATTATGTAATACTTGTTGTCTGGAGCAGTACGCGCCGAGCCGAAAATGGCCACGCAGGGGCCGATGGCCGACATCTTCTCATAGCCGTTGGCGAATTCGCCCATAATCTTGAAGATGGACCAGGCATCTTCTGCCTTGGTTTCACTCCAATTCTTGATCTTGAAACTTTTACGGATCCTGTCCTTTTCTTCCTGAGTCAGCATATATGTGTTATTTTAGTTTTTTATACTTGAATCGTTTCGGTTCTACGTCGCCCAGACGACGTTTTTTGTTCTCTTCATATTCCGAATAGGTGCCTTCGAAGAAATAGACGTTGCTGTCGCCTTCGAATGCCAGTATATGGGTTGCGATACGGTCCAGGAACCAGCGGTCGTGAGAGATGACCACCGCACAGCCGGCGAAATTCTCCAGGCCTTCCTCCAGTGCACGGATAGTGTTCACGTCCACGTCGTTGGTGGGCTCGTCGAGCAGCAGCACGTTTGCACCCTCCTTGAGTGTAAGGGCAAGATGCAGACGATTGCGTTCACCGCCCGAAAGGATGCCGCATTTCTTCTGCTGGTCTGCGCCAGAAAAGTTAAACCGTGAAATATAGGCTCTCGCATTGACCTCCCTGTTGCCAAGATAGACATACTCGGAATCGCCCGCTACCGTTTCGTAAATAGTCTTGTCAGGATCGATTTTCTTGTGCTGCTGGTCCACGTAAGCAATCTGCACCGTCTCTCCTATTTCGAAGCTTCCGCTGTCCGGAGTTTCAAGGCCCATTATAATACGGAAGAGAGTTGTCTTACCGGCACCGTTGGGGCCGATGACGCCCACGATACCTGCAGGGGGAAGTTTGAATGTAAGGTGTTCGAACAACAGTTTGTCGCCATAGGCTTTGCTCACGTCGTTGAACTCGATGACCTTGTTGCCCAGACGGGGGCCGTTGGGAATATAGATTTCGAGCTTCTCTTCCTGCTGCTTCGTCTCTTCGTTCAGAAGTTTCTCATATGCTCCCAGACGAGCCTTTGATTTGGCCTGACGGGCCTTGGGCGCCATTCGCACCCACTCCAACTCCCGTTCCAGGGTCTTGGCCCGCTTGCTCTGCTGTTTTTCTTCCAGGGCCAGGCGGGCTGTCTTCTGCTCCAGCCAGCTGGAATAGTTGCCTTTCCAGGGAATGCCTTCTCCCCTGTCGAGCTCCAGTATCCATCCGGCGACGTTGTCAAGGAAATAACGGTCATGAGTAACAGCTATCACCGTTCCCTTGTACTGGCGCAGATGGGCTTCGAGCCACTGGATACTTTCAGTATCAAGATGGTTGGTGGGCTCGTCGAGCAGCAGCACGTCCGGCTCCTGCAGCAACAGTCGGCAGAGAGCCACCCTGCGCCGTTCTCCGCCGGAGAGGTTGGCCGTCAGGGCGTCGGGATCAGGACACTGAAGGGCGTCCATCGCACGCTCCAGCTTGCTGTCAATATCCCAGCCGCCAAGGTGTTCTATCAGTTCAGTCAGTTCACCCTGCCTTTGGATCAGAGCGTTCATCTGATCGTCGTCCATCGGCTCGGCAAACTTCATATTCACCTCCTCGTATTCTTTCAGCGCGTCCATAACCTCCTGGACACCTTCCTGCACTACCTCACGCACGGTTTTGCTGTCGTTAAGCAGAGGTTCCTGCTCGAGATATCCTACGCTGTAGCCTGGAGCCCACACGACTTCGCCCTGATAGGATTTCTCAATGCCTGCGATGATCTTCATCAAAGTGGACTTACCTGCACCGTTCATACCCACGATGCCGATTTTGGCACCATAGAAGAACGAAAGGTAGATGTCCTTGAGGATTACCTTGTTGTTATGAGGCAGGATCTTGCCCACCCCGTTCATCGAGAATATTATCTTTTCATCCATAGCGGTTAAGGTGTCACTTGCCAAGCATACTGATGATTATATCCACGCAGCCTTCTATTCCGAAGCGGCTGCTGTTGAGACAGAGGTCGTAACTGCCGCTGTCTCCCCATTCCTTGAATGTATAATAGTTGTAGTAGGAAGCGCGGCGGCGTTCACCCTGAAAGATGAGCTTCTCTGCTTCCTTGGCAGCAAGGCCACGTTTCTCCACGATTCTTGCCACACGGTCTTCAATGTCGGCCGTAATGAACACGCTCAGCATCCCTTCCCTGTCGCGGAGCACATAATCGGCACAACGACCGACAAAGATGCCGGAGCCCTCGTCGGCAAGCTGGCGTATGATGTCGCTCTGTGTCTTGAACAGGTCATCTTCGGAGATTGCGCTGTCAGGACTGTAGCTTCTCGTGTCTACATAGTTGCTGCTGCGCTGCCCGAAGAAACGGGCGAAACGGCTCTTTGATGCCGGGACTTCGTCGGTCTTTTCGAAGACATCCGGAGCAAGACCGCTTTCTTCGGCGGCTATCTCTATAAGTTCCTTGTCATAGACCTTGATGCCAAGACGGTCGGCAAGCATATGCGCTATCTCCAGGCCACCGGCACCAATCCTCCTTCCGAGAGTGATGATGATCTGTCTTTCCATGGCTGATTATTCTAAGATGGCTTTTTCTTCTGTACCGAAGGATTTCATCAATCGGGATATCATCAATAACGCGATCAAGGCAGCTACGGTGTCAGAAGCCGGCATGCTCCACCACACTCCGTCGGTACCCCAAAGACGGGGGAAAACAATCAAGAATGGCAGCAGGAAGAGCAGCTGCCTGCTGAGTGACAGAAAGATGGCCTTGCGTGCATAACCGATGCTCTGGAAAAAACTGGTCACTACTATCTGGTAACCGACTATCGGGAACACCGCTACGATGATTCTGAGGGCGTGTGCAGACAGATCCCGGAGCTCAGGATCCCTGGTGAAGAGAGACACCATTGCATTGGGCGCCAGTTCTCCGACCAGGAACGCGAGGGTGGTTGTGGCAGTCGCGCATATGATGGTAAGGGTCAGGACCTTCTTGACCCTGGGATACAGCTTCGCGCCGTAATTGTAGCCCGCAATGGGCTGCATGCCTTGCGTAAAGCCCATATTGAGCATTATGAACAGGAATACTATACGGTTCACGATACCGTAGGCTCCGATAGCCATATCTCCGCCGTGGAACTGAAGCTGACGGTTGATGAGGATCACCACGAAGCAGGAAGCGACGTTCATCAGGAACGGAGCCATACCGATTGACAGGGATCGTTCCGCAATCTTTATATCGAAATGGAACACTTCCCTGCTGAAATGGACGACGTGCTCCTTGTCTGTCAGCATCTTCAGTATCCAGAGCAGGGAAACGACCTGTGCCAGGATGGTGGCAATCGCCGCACCCCGGATGCCCATATCCAGACCGAAAATGAATATGGGATCAAGGACAGTATTGAGTCCCACTGCGAGCAGGGTGGCCGCCATTGCTTTCTTGGGCAGGCCGCTGGCACGCACCACTCCATTCAGGCCGTGATACAGATGGGAGATCACATTGCCGGCAAGGATGATTACCATATACTCGCGTGCATACGGAATCGTAGCTTCACTGGCTCCGAAGAAATAGAGTATAGGGTCGAGAAAGACAAGTCCCAGTATGGTCACCAGGAGTCCTATCCCGACATTCAGCATCACCACGTTTCCCAGGACCCTGTTGGCCATATAGTAGTTCTTCTGGCCAAGCAGCATCGAGATGAGGGTGACGGCGCCCACTCCGACCAGGGTTCCGAAGGCAGTGGACAAGTTCATCAGGGGAAAGGTGACGGCCAGGCCGGCGATGGCCATAGGACCGACTCCCTGCCCGATAAAGATGCTGTCGACCATATTGTAGAGGCTGGCCGCAGCCATAGCCACAATGGCCGGCATGGCATACTGCTTGAGCAGTTTGCCCACGTTCTCGGTTCCCAGTTCGGTAGGGATCATTTATTTCGATTTGGCGGTAAGTGCTGCCAGCGCGATTGAGTTCAGTTTTGTGTCGATGCTGTCGGCACGGCTTGAAAGCACGCACGGAGCTGCAGCACCTGCCACGATGGCAGCCTGCTTGACACCCGTCATCAACTGTGAGTTGCTCTTGTAGAACACGTTCGCAGACTCTATGTTGGGGAAGACGAGGCAGTCAGCGTCACCGGCCACTTCGCTCTTGAGTTTCTTGATGGCAACAGCCTCGGGGCTGAGAGCCACGTCGAGGGCCAGAGGACCGTCACCGATGCAGCCTTTAATCTGGCCGCGGTCGCACTTCTTGCTGAGGATTGCTGCATCAACGCAGGCCTGCATACCTTCCATCATCTGCTCTGTGGCGGCGATGAAAGCAACCTTGGGAGTCTGGATGCCGAAAGCCTTGGCGGTAGCCACCAGATACTTGGTGATGGCTTCCTTCTGCTTGAGGTCGGGAGCGGGAATGACAGCCATGTCGCCGAGAATGATGAACTTGGGATAGTTCGGATTCTGAAGCACGCTGACGTGGCTCAGGACAGCCTTGGGAGGTAAAAGTCCGCGTTCCTTGTTGAGGATGCCGCGCATATATTTGTCAGTGCTGCAGAGGCCTTTCATAAGAATGTCTCCTTTGCCCTCGTTGATGAGGTCGATGGCCTGGGCGATGCTTGCCAGCTCGTCCTTGTTGTCCACTATTTCGAAGGCAGCCATATCGATGCCTTCCTTTTCGCAGACAGCCTTTATCATATCGGCGTCACCTACGAGTGTGGCATCGACGATGCCGAGCGAGCAGGCCTTGAACGCTGCGGTTATAGTATGGTCGTCAACAGCCCAGGCTGCAACAAGTCTTTTTTTAGGTTTCGAGCGCAGAGCCTCGAACATTTGGTCGAAATTCGTAATCATATCCGTAAATTGTTAATTGTTGTCATTTTCATTCTGCGCGGCCTTTTCCTTAAGGGCGTTCACGATGTTCATCGTATCTGTGGCGATGACAAGTTCCTCGTTTGTGGTCACTGCCATAACCTTGACTTTTGAAGTCGGCTTGCTGAGCACGACGTCCACTCCCCTGGTGCCTCTGTTCTTGTCGAAATCGAAATCGACGCCCAGATAATCGAGGCCGGTACATACGAGTTCGCGAACCCTGTCGGAATTCTCACCGATACCGCCTGTGAACACAATCATATCCACTCCGTTGAGAACAGCAGCGTAGGCACCGATATATTTCTTGATGTCGTATGCAAGCTTGGCAAGGGCCAGTTTGGCGCGGTTGTAACCTGATTTCTCGGCATCCACCAGGTCGCGGCAGTCTGAAGAGAATCCGCTCAGGCCCTGAAGGCCGCTCTGCTTGTTCACAAGGTTGCTGATGCCGGCTGCGTCAAGGCCTTCCTTCTCCATCAGGAAAGTGACCACGCCGATATCGAGGTTGCCGCTGCGGGTTCCCATAGTCACACCCTCTACCGGGGTAAAGCCCATCGACGTGTCTACCGAACGGCCGCAGTCGATGGCTGTGATAGAACTTCCGTTGCCGAGATGGCAGGTGATGAGCTTGGTTTTGTCGAGGCGCATTCCTGCGAGCCTGCAGGCCTTCTCAGCCACGTACTTGTGGCTGGTGCCGTGGAAGCCGAAACGACGGATCTTGTATTTCTCGTAATAAGAATAGTCGAGCGCATACATATATGCATAATCAGGCATGCTCTGGTGGAATGAAGTATCGAAGACAGCCACCTGGGGAACGTCAGGCATCAGTTCAGCCATAGCCTTGATGCCGGTGAGGTTAGCAGGGTTGTGGAGCGGGGCCAGTTCGCAGCACTTCTCAATCTTCTCGATCACATCGTCGTCTACGGCCACGCTCTTGAAGAAATATTCTCCTCCGTGTGCCACGCGATGTCCTACCGCATCAATCTGGGACAGACTGTACAGCACTCCGTATACGGGATCTGTCAGGATATCGAGAACGCTCTTGATGCCCTCGGTGTGATTGGCTATCGCTTTCTCAACCTTGTAGTCTTCCCTTTCATCGACCTTATGGGTATGGCAGGCATTCGGGCTGCCGATCCGCTCTACAAGGCCTTTCGCAAGAAGGGTATTCTCATTGGCACCCATCTCGAGCACCTGATATTTCAAAGAGGAACTTCCACAGTTCAGAACAAGAATCTTCATACTGTCAAAATATTATCATTAATCCTTCAAATTTAACAAAAATAAATGATAACTTCGTCGGCAGAGGAGGTTGAAATGGGGAAAGGTAGGGACATTATTTTCTATGCGCTTGCATACATACTGGGGGACGTGCTCTGGCAGGTCCTTCTGTCTTCTTCAGGCATCATTCCGGATATAATCCTTGCGGCTCTTCTCGCCGCGGCATCCTGCTTCTGCATCGTTACTCTCAGCGGAAGAGGTTCGGACTCCGCCCCGGCAGGAATCATTATTCTGTGCTTCGCGCTGCTCGGAGCGTCCGGTGCAGCCGTCGGAGGCATCCGGAGCGAAGGGATGTCCATCATCGAAAAGGCCGCACAGATCAAGACCGCAATATCCAGGTTGCTGGACGGCCTGACCGGGGACGGCAATGCTGCTGAAGTCGCCATTGCCAAAGCACTGGCAATCGGCGACAAGACGATGATCGATTCGGCCCTCAGGAACCAGTACAAAGCCAGCGGCGCGATGCACCTGCTGGCCCTGAGCGGACTTCACGTGGGTGTAGTATATGCCTTTCTGAGAGCGGTCCTGTCAATCATCGGAAACAGTCCTGCAGCAAGAATCATAAAAAGCATAGCGGTGCTCACCGTCCTCTGGGCATTTGCCTTTGTCTCAGGACTCAGCAGTTCTATCTGCCGTGCCGTCACGATGATAACCGTCTACGAAGCAGGGAGTTTCATCGGAGCAGGCCGCGACATGCTCCACTCTCTGGCAATCAGCGCCCTGCTGATATGCATCGTAGATCCCGACGCCCCGTTCGGCATAGGGTTCCAGCTTTCATACAGTGCTGTGCTGGGAATACATTTCATATTTCCCAGACTGAAGGCGCTTCTGAATTACCGCACTCCCCTGCTCGGTTACATATGGAACACACTGTGTCTTTCCATCAGCTGCCAGGCCGCTACAGCGCCTCTGTCTTATCTTTATTTCGGCACTTTTCCCAAATATTTCATGGTCACGAACCTGCTGGCCATACCCCTCAGTTCAGCGGCGATGTGGCTGCTTCCTATAACGATTGCCGCCCGGAACATCCCTCTGATAGGAGTACCTGGCGGCAGGGTTCTGCTGGGAATACTCAAGACCCTGAACGGGGTCATAAGCATCATAGCATCGTTATGAAGCCTTATTCTGCAGCAGGTCGATCGTTGGCTTTTGTTACGTTTATTGTACGACCCATATGTTCGGTGCCGTTGAGAGCTTCGATAGCTCTCTCTGCATCTGCATCATCCATTTCTACAAAACCATATCCGCGAGAACGGCGGGTTTCTTTGTTTACGATGATTCTGGCTGATGTTACTGTTCCGAACGGGGTGAAAAGCTCGATAAGATTTTCTCTTCTGGCCTTAAAACTCAGGCCATAAACGAAAATGGTCATATTTGTTAAACATTAATAGGTTAAAGTGGTATATCAAAGATAGCACAAATCCGACTAAAAATGTAACAAAATATGAAATTAAATGACACTGCTGTCGCTTCCGTCGAAGCAATGGGTGCAGATGCAGCTCTTGTCGAGTCCAACGGCTTTCACCAGGTTGTCGATGGTGTTGAACTTGAGAGTATTCATCTTCAGCTCCTTACGGATGGCGTCTACCATCGCGTTATACTTGTCGCTGCCATACATCGCATATTCGTTGAGATGCTTGTCGTGGCTGCCCTCAAGGTTCTTGATCACCCTGCGCGAAATGAATTCAAGGGGTGACTTCGATGCGGAGTAATTGAGGAAGGGACAAGGGAAGATCAGCGGAGGGCAACTGATGCGGATATGCACTTCACGAGAACCGTGACTCTTGAATGCCTGCACATTGTCGCGCAACTGGGTGCCACGGACAATCGAGTCGTCGCAGAAGGCTATGCTGCGTCCCCTCATTATGGAGTAATTGGGGATGAGCTTCATCTTTGCCACGACATCCCTCATACTCTGGTCCGAAGGCATAAAGCTGCGGGGCCAGGTCGGGGTATATTTGACCACTGCATTACGGTACGGTATTCCGCGTCCCTGGGCATAGCCCAGCGCCATACAGGTTCCAGAATCCGGAATGGAAGACACTATATCGACCGGCGTGTCATCCTGCTGTCCCATAAGATGGCCGAGATTGTAGCGGACATCGTCCACATTGACGCCTTCGTAAGTGGCTGAGGGGTAGCCGTAATATATCCAGAGGAAAGAGCAGATGTGGAGCCTGCCCCTGGGCTTCAGAATCTGCTTGAAGCCGTCCGCAGTGATAAGGACAGCTTCGCCGGGGCCCAGTTCATAGCACTTCTCATATCCCAGATTGCAGAAACTGAAATCTTCATTTGCCACCGCATATGCATCCTCCTTCTTACCGATGACTAGAGGCGTGCGGCCATTGAAATCCCTGGCGGCTATTATACCTTCCTGTGTCAGAAGCAGCAGTGTGCAGGAACCGTAGACTTTATGGTGCATATAGTCGATTCCTTCGGCAAAAGTCGCCCCCTCGGTGATAAGGTGACACACAAGCTCAGTGGCATTTGTTGTGCCATCACTCATTTCCGTAAAGTTCTTGCCCGAGTCAAGCACCTGCTGCTCGAGAGAGGCGATATTGCTGATTTTGGAAACGGTAACGGCGGCGAATCTGCCCAGATGAGAACTCATCACTATCGGCTGCGATTCGTTGTCGCTGATGACGCCGATGCCGCTGTTGCCTTCGAACTTGTAGAGCTCGGATTCGAATTTGACTCTGAAATAAGATTGTTTGAGACTGTGGATGGACCGCACGAAGGAACCGTCAGGGTTGATACCCGCCATGCCGCCTCTTTTTGTTCCCAGATGTGAATGATAGTCAGTCCCGTAGAACAGGTCAGTCACACATTTTCTTTTGGAAATGACTCCGAAAAGACCCCCCATTGTAATAGTTTTAGTTTAAAAAGGAAGGCTGCCGTTCGGGCAGCCTTCCATATTGAAGTGTTGATTTATTCGCCTTTCAGGAAGTTGTTGTACTTCTCGTAAGCTGACTGATAGTTTGCGCCTTTGTCCCTGAATCTGTAGTAGATATTCTTCAGGTAATCAGCGATGGCTGTCTTGATGTCGTTGTCCTTAGCCATTTCGAATGCTTTCTCGAAGGGCTCAATAGCTTTCTCAAGATAACCGTTGAGTTCATCCACGAGTTTTGCATACTTGGCGTCGTCCAGTTCGAGGCTGGCCTTCTCCTGAGTCTCGACAGCGCGGTCGTAGAAGAGGAGACCTTTGTTGAGGACACCGTAGATGTAACTGGGATCCACAGCGCTTGACTTGTCATACAGCTCGAGAGCCTTGTCGTAGTCACCGAGTTTCTTGTATGCGTCGCCTTCTACATAGTAGAGAGAAGCGTTGGTAGGATCGTTTGCCTGTGCGTTGTGAAGAAGGGTGAACAGTTTGTCGGGCTCAGTACCGGTCTCAAGATAGTGGTTGATGAGGCCGACGAGGATTGCCTGGCTGTTGGGGAATTTTGCGAAACCTTCTTCAAGAGTCTTCATTGCTGTTTCAGCATCACCTTCTGCCTTGTAAAGGTCAGCAAGGTTAGAGAATACGTTACCTTCATTGAAGTATCCCTTGTCCATGCAGGCTTTGTACTTCTGGATAGCCAGTGCCCTGTTTCCAGACAAAGCTGCCATAAGGCCGGCGTTGTAAGCGCTGAGTGAATCGAATGAGTTGAGGATCTTGCCAGCTGAAACTGAAGCGGCCTTGTCGAAGAGCTTGCTTGCCTCGGCAGCATTGCCTGACAGGTAGGTATTCACGGCCTCAGTGTACATATTGTCGTGAATCACATTTGCCTTTTCTGCATAGGCCTTGTTGGTAGCAGCCTTGGGATCGAGTGAATAAGCTTTTTCAAGAGCCTCGATAGCTTTGTCAAGGGGATTGTCGACAACGGGTTTGGTGATTACCCAGAAATCGAGGACACCGTCCCTGTAGTAGAGGTCCTTGTTGTCATATGAAACGACTTCGTATTCAGTTCCTTCAGCACCGGTCTTGTTGCTGATGCCTGTGGCTTTCTGGCCTTTCAGGAACACATTCACATCATTTGATGAGCTACCTGCAAGGATATTCTGTGCGGGAGCGTCATAAGCTTTCACATATGCATCGCTGAGTGCGGTCCAGGTAGCTGCCTTGGCAGCCTTGCCGGCATTCTGAGAGGCTGCGATAGCCTTATCCAGTGCTTTCTTGGCATCTACCACTGCCTTTGCTTCAGATGCGTTGGTACCTGCGCCGATAGCCGCAGAGATAGTGTTTCCACCACCCTGAGGACGGGCTCCACCGGGGGCGCCGCCGCGCATTCCACCGCCGCCACCCATAGGGGGCTGCGCCATTGTCATCATCGAAATTGAAGATGCAAGAACAAAAAGGAGAATCTTTTTCATTTTAGTGTAGATTAGTTGTTATTCTGTTTGTGTTTGCTGATTGTCTGTGCTCGGTTCTGAATCTGCAGCCTGTTCTGCCGTAGCATTGTCTTCGCTCTTGCTCACCACGCAGACAGCTGCGATGCTGTCGTTTTCCCTGATGTTTATCAGTTTGACTCCCTGAGTCGCCCTGCCTGCCACCTTGATGTCCGAAACCGCCATCCTTATGGTGATGCCTGACTTGTTGATGATCATCAGGTCGTTGTCGTCGGTCACATCCTTTATGGCTATCAGCGGGCCTGTCTTTTCAGTTATGTTAATGGTCTTTACTCCCTTTCCACCCCTGTTGGTAATTCGGTAGTCCATTATCCTCGATCTCTTGCCGAATCCGTTCTCGCTGACTACCAAAACCTGCGGCAGGTTCTCTTCCGGAATGTCACCTTCAACACAAATCATGCCAACGACCTCATCACCCTCTGCAAGGCTTATTCCACGCACTCCTGTGGCCGTTCTTCCTATTGCGCGGGCCTTGCTCTCGTGGAAGCTGCAAAGGTATCCGTTGCGGCCTGCAAGCTGCACGTAGCTGTTGCCGTTGGTCAGTCTGGCCTCGATCAGGGCGTCTCCCTCACGGATGTTAACCGCGATGACACCATTGGCACGGGGACGGGAGTATGCCTCGAGAGAGGTCTTCTTGATGATGCCTGACTTGGTGGCGAGGATTACGTAATGGCTGTCGACATACTCCTTGTCGTCGAACGACTTGACGTTGATGTATGCCTGCACTACGTCCTCAGGTTCTATGTTTATGACGTTCTGGATGGCGCGGCCCTTTGATGCCTTTGTGCCTTCCGGAATCTCGTAGACCTTGAGCCAGTAGCACTTTCCGTTCTTGGTGAAGAACATCATGGTGCTGTGCATGTTGGCCACGTATATATGTTCTATGAAATCTTCTTCACGTGTGGTGCTGCCCTTCGATCCGATGCCGCCACGGTTCTGAAGACGGTACTCGGTCAGAGGGGTGCGTTTGATATAGCCCAGATGGGATATGGTGATGACCACGTCTTCGTCGGCATAGAAGTCTTCAGGGTTGAAGTCTTCAGCGCTGGGAGCTATCTCGGTGCGGCGGTCGTCGCCGTATTTGGCGATGAGGTCCTGCATCTCGTCCTTGATGATGCCAAACTGCAGGCTCTCGTCCGCAAGGATGGCCTGAAGGTGGTGGATCAGAGCTTCGAGATCATCGTACTGGGCCTGGAGCTTGTCTCTCTCGAGACCAGTCAACTGACGCAGACGCATCTCGACGATAGCATCGGCCTGGGGCTCGGTGAAACCGAACTTCTCCATAAGGCCGTCGCGGGCTTCCTGAACGGTCTTTGACGCACGGATGTGTTCAATGATAAGGTCGATGATGTCCAGCGCCTTCAGCAGACCTTCGAGGATATGGGCCCTCTTCTGGGCAGCGTCAAGGTCGAAGCGGGTCCTGCGGAGCACCACTTCGTGACGATGGCGTACGAAATACTTGATGAGGTCCTTGAGGTTGAGCAGTTTCGGGCGGCCGTCGACAAGGGCGATGTTGTTGACGGAGAAGCTGGACTGCAGCTGTGTGTATTTGAACAGCGTGTTCAGCACGACATTGGCCACGGCGCCCATTTTCAGCTTTATGACGATGCGCATACCCTTTCGGTCGCTCTCGTCATTTATATATGAGATGCCGTCGATCTTTTTGGCCTCCACAAGCTCGGCAATCTTCTCAATCAGTTCTTTCTTGTTGATCTGATAAGGTATCTCAGAAACCACGATGGTCTCGCGGCCGCTTTCAGAAACCTCTATGTCTGTCTTCGAACGGACTACGATCCTTCCGCGTCCGGTCTCGAATGCGTCACGGATACCCGAGAGACCCTGTATTATACCTCCTGTAGGGAAATCCGGTCCCTTGATGTGCTCCATCAGGCCTTCTACAGTAATGTCAGGATCATCTATATATGCGCAGATTGCGTTGCATACCTCCGTGAGGTTGTGGGGAGCCATATTCGTTGCCATACCGACTGCAATGCCGGCGGCACCGTTAAGAAGCAGCAACGGAGCCTTTGCGGGAAGTACAGTAGGTTCCTGCAGGGACTCGTCGAAGTTCGGCATGAAGTCGACGGTGTCCTTGTCGAGGTCTTCAAGCACCTCTTCGGCCAGTTTTTCAAGCTTGGCCTCGGTATAACGCATTGCAGCGACCGGGTCGCCGTCTACGCTTCCGAAGTTACCC
>JAEEGJ010017676.1_pt1 | contig 16079 bp, 18 predicted proteins | sample 8958761 | NCBI WGS metagenome assembly JAEEGJ01 (sample SAMN16246546, study PRJNA631951) | gut metagenome | biome: gut microbiome; feature: rumen; material: RS-attached | host: Bos | place: Iran: Karaj | collected 2018-10
AAGGCTAATCCGGTATATTTCGATTGCTACGACGATCATTGGCTGGACAAGCCGGAGGTATATTTCCTCCAACCTGAAACTTCACTGCTCTATCGTGATATGATGGTATTCAGGGGAGCTTCTATGAATCAGCTCAAGCCTGTACGTGTTATCATGAATGAACGCCAGAGAAAGTTCTTCTTTGCTCTTCGTCAGGAAATGGAAGAATAAAATCACTCCCTGTACTGCTTCGGCAGTGCAGGGAATTTATATAACAAAACAGAAGATGCGGAGCAACGTTTTGTTACCGAGGAAACGCTGAAGGCGTTTTCGAGGCGGCTTTGACAACCAAGACATATTACCTATCATAATGACAAAATATAACTTCTTAGGAGGATCACGAATGTCCGGAACAGCTTTTTACAATGGCATTATATACACTGCTGATACGGAAATGCCGGTTGCTGAGGCTTTTGCTGTAAAAGACGGAAAATTCATTTTTGTCGGCAAGACCTCTGACCTTCCTGTATGTGAAGAACGTATCGACATTAAAGGCGCGTGCGTGATACCCGGACTGATCGATTCGCATTGTCATATGTTTGCCGGTATCGCACAGACGGCAGCCAATATGTTGTTCATAGACTCCAAAACCACTCCGGCGCAGCTTGCAGAAGCAATAAGCACGCAGCTGCATAATCTCGTTTCGGATACAGAAACTATTACTGTAATGGGCCTCGACCTGACCGTAGGAGAATTCAGTGCCGCGGATATCGACTCTGCCATACCGGACAGACCGGTCTTGGTTTTCAGCAACGACGGTCATGCTCTTCTGCTGAATACAAAGGCGATGGAGGAGCTCGGTATCTGCAAGGATACACCCGATCCCGACAACAGCAGCTATTACGTCCGCGACGAGAACGGAGAACCAACCGGACTTGTTATCGAGATAGCTGCTATGATGCCCTGCAAAGCGCTTATGAAGGAAAATAGGCCGGAAGAAAACGAAGAGATAATCCAACAGCTTGCGGCGAGCTATTCCGAGCTGGGATATACAGGCATCTTTGAAGCCATGTCATTCATTGACAACAACACTGACGTGCCGGAGATACTGCAGAAAATGGATAAAGCCGGAAGGCTTCCTCTGCATATATCCACAAGCTTCGGTTATTACGGTGATGAAATCGTAGACGCTGAAACAATGCTGGAACTTATGAAACGAAACCGAGATATGTATTCATCTGAAAATGTGAGCCACGACACGCTGAAAATTATTATTGACGGAACAGTTGAGGAGCATTCAGCTCTGCTCTATGAACCATATACCGATTCCGGAGATAATTACGGCTCGGAGATGATAAACGCTGAGGAAATGAAAAAGGCAGCAAGGCTTGCTGCTGACGAGGGCTTTTCGGTGCATATCCATGCTATCGGCGATAAGGCGGTAACAAGAGCTCTTGACGTTTTGTGCGGGCTCAAGGGCTGTGAGGGAACACGTACTGTCGCGCACAATCAGCTTTATACGGAAGATGATATAGCTCGTATAATAAACGACGGCGGTATCTTTTTCCAGACCACTCCTCAGTGGGCGAAAAACGATAATTATACGCTACAATACATTGGCGGGCAGCGCTTTGGCAAACAGTTCCGGACGGGAACTATGCAGCGCGGAGGTGTAACTGTAACCTTCGGAAGCGATAGCTGTCTTGAACCTGAAACTGCCAATGCATTTGTTGGAATGTTTTATGCCTGCGCACGAGGCAACTCTGCTGTTTGCGGGAAGGTATGTCTGCCGCCACAGAGTGAGAGTATATCTCGTATGGAAAGCCTTTTTGCATATACTATCAACGCTGCAAAACAGCTCAGGATCGAGAATAAAACAGGAAGCATTTCAGTCGGCAAGCTTGCGGATTTTGTGGTTATCGACCGTGATGTTATAAATTGTCCTATTCAGGAATTGAGAGACACACAGGTTATGCAGACATGGTTCTGCGGGAAAAGGGTTTTCATGAAACAACACTAACGGTGTTGTTTTTTTATTTGATAATTATATATTGATTTGATCGAATAGAATAGATAAACAGTTACAATATAATACGTTTTTAGTATATTGATACTACAAATTCCATTGTGATAAGATAACAACATTGACAATAATAAAGTTGCCATAAGATTCTGGTTAATATGGTGCGGTGGGGGGATTATGAAGAAAACATATATTACAACTATGCCCGATCATATCGGAGCATTTTTGAAAGCAAGTGAATGTTTCGCATCACTCGGAGTTAATATTACAAGGGTCAGTTATAATAAAGCTATAGATACACATACCCTTTTTATAGATGCAGAGGGTGATGAAGTACAATTATCTAAGGCGGATGAAGAACTCGGTAAAATCGGATATTTACTTTCTGAAAAGAATGAAAACAGTATCGTTCTTTTGGAATTTATGCTAAAAGATATTCCGGGAAGTGTTACTAAAGTCTTAAGGCTTATTCATGATTACAGTTTGAATATATCTTACATAAGCTCTCAGGAAAACGGTTCCGGGTATCAGGCATTTAAGATGGGGCTCTTCGTTGATAACGAGGAGAGACTTAAAGAATTTCTTGACGAATCACAGAAGATCTGTCCTGTTCGGGTTCTGGATTATAATCGTTCGGAGCGGGTATTTGATAACAGTATTTTTTATCAGTCTTTTGTTTCGGGCATAATGTCATTAATGGGATTGCCGGAAGAAAGCAGGGATGTCCTTCTGGTTAATTCGAACCTGGTTATGCAGATGCTTGACGAGAAGGGGCTTTCGCCTTTTAAAACATTTGAAAGCATCAGTAAATTCGCAGAACTTCTTTCCAAATGCAGGAAAGAAGAGTTTAGACCAAGAATAACACGGCATGACATAACGGAAAATACGGAAATCATTTTAATAGAACCTGCATGTGGTAGTAATACGGCTATAATAAAGAGTAATGATGAAATACTGTTTATTGACAGTGGCTATGCTCTTTATCGTGAAGAAATGACAGAACTGTTTAAGAAGTATATTCCCGGATTTGAAAAGATTAATAAAAGGATTTTCGTTACTCATGCAGATGTGGATCATTGCGGATTATTGTCTTTATTTGATGAAATATATGCAAGCGGAAAGACTAAAGAATGTCTGGAATTGGAATTTAAAGGTGAAAACGGATACAGGGAACAGAATCCTTTGCACAGGCCATATGTCAACATTTGTAAAGAAGTAACATTCTATAAGCCTGTTAATCCTGATAAAATACGGGCCCTTTGGGATGTTGAAAAAGAACAGGAGATCCCGCTTGCACAGATGGGAACATTTGATATCGGAGAGATGCATTTTGAAGTCTTTCAGGGGAAAGGCGGACATCTTCAGGGAGAAACCGTACTGATCGATTATGATAATCATGTCGCATTTACAGGGGATATATATGTTAATATCCACGGCATGACAAGAGAACAGGCAGAGTATAACAAATATGCTCCTGTCCTTATGACTTCGGTAGATACAGATCCGGAAATGTGTGCAAAAGAGAGGAAAAACTTTTTTCAAAGACTTGGAGAAGGTGATTGGAAGATATTCGGTGCACATGGTGAGATGAAAGAATACCGGCTTCATATTGATTAAAGCCCCCAATAATGGGTGTGTAGAAAAATGTTGTAGATTCAGCTATTATGTGTTATAATGCAAATTGAAATAGAAAAGGTGATAAAAGATTTTTTGAACTTTGCTTAAATTGAGGGTTGATATGAATTTTCAGAAAATAGTTGATGGAATATCAGGTATGGCTTGTGTGATATCAGTCGAAAAAATCACGGGCGATGACTATGGTACGATAAGGATCGTAACAGGAAATAAAGCATATATAGAATCTATAGAACTTAATCAACAGAATATTCATAAAAATAAAAAATTTATTCCTAACAGCGATTACAGATTATATCTTGACAAGGATTTAAATTTCGAACATTTTATATATAACAGTGCTGTTTTAAAGCGTTGTATGCAGACATATATAACTCCTGAACGGTATGATTATTGGTTTAACATGTTTGCTATCCCGCTTGACTTTGAGGACGACAGATTTAATTATTGCCTTTATATACACGAAATTTCCAATGAGCCAAGTCCCGAGACCATGGCAACAGTATCCGCGGATACTGCTTACAGAGTACTGAATACATGTATTAAACTACATGGAGTAAAGGATTATAAAGAGACTATCAATTCTATCATAAGGGATATACGTGATACGTGCAAAGCAAGCTATTGCTGTATATTGACTATGGATTTCTTAAAAAAGAGCTGTGCATTGCTATGTGAAGACAAAGCAGAAAACACGATTCTTGTGACAAATGATAACTGGTTCGAAAACTTCTATGATATAGCTGTGACCTGGTCTGATATCATATCCGGAAGTAATTGCCTGGTTTTGAAAGATGAGCATGATATGCAGCTTATCAAGGAAAAAAATCCTATATGGTATGATTCGATCAAGGCTTCATCGGTTGAAAGCATGGTGTTGGTGCCTTTGAAAAACGGAAGGGAACTTTTAGGTTATATATGGGCTACAAATTTTGAAATCAAAAACGCCGATAGAATAAAAGAGATACTTGAACTAACTTCTTACTTTATTTCGTCGGATCTGGCAAACCGTCAGATGTTCGACAGATTAAAGTATTTGAGTTCCATAGATCTTTTAACGGGTGTATATAACCGGAATGAGATGAATAACAGAATTGACGATCTGGCAAAGGCTGAAGAAGGAAAGCCGTTGGGTGTAGTATTTGCCGATCTTAACGGATTAAAACATCTGAATGACAGTGAAGGGCACCTGGTTGGAGATCTTTTACTGAAAAACGCAGCCATGAAGCTTCAAAATGTTTTTATCGGTTCTGATGTTTTCCGGGCCGGCGGTGATGAATTCGTGGTACTTATGAACGGTGTAAGCGAGAAACAGTTTGAAAAACTGGTTTCAAAGCTGGACAGAGTAATAGAACTTAAAGAAAATGGTATAAGCTTTGCGTATGGAACATGTTATCTGGAGGATAGCCGGGATATCCGCCGTGCTTTACAGTATGCTGATGAAGACATGTATAAGAATAAGCAGGAGTGCTACCTGAAAGAACAAGATCCAAGATATAAGCCAAGAGATTAATATTATCTGCATCACATGCAAAAACGCGGGAAGCGGTTTCGGGGTTACCTTGACCACTACAGAACCTCACTTTGACAGAAATGTCAGAGTGAGGTCTTTCTTTTATCTTTAAGCCTTAAAAAAAATTTTTAAAAAACCTCTTGACAAATTACATTGTATCAAATATAATGTTGTCAAAGATAAAAAACATATTTCAAAGGAGGTACATATTATGGGATTTTATGATCAGAGTGTAATGACAGCTAAAGGTGAAGAGATATCAATGAAGGAATATGAAGGAAAGGTTGTTCTTGTTGTAAATACAGCTACAGGATGCGGCTTCACACCTCATTACAAGGATCTCGAGGAGATGTATGAGAAGTATCATGACAGAGGATTTGAGATTATCGACGTTCCCTGCAACCAGTTTGCGGGCCAGACTCCGGGAACGGATGATGAGATACATGAGTTCTGCCAGCTTAAGTACAAAACTCAGTTTCCTCAGATGAAGAAGTCTGATGTAAACGGTGAGACAGCGATCCCGTTGTTTAAATATCTGAAGGAACAGAAGGGATTTGAAGGATTTGGCAAAGGTCCCGCAGCCCTTGCGATGAATGTAATGCTTAAGAAGATTGACAAGGATTATAAGAACAATCCGGAGATCAAGTGGAATTTCACCAAGTTCGTTATTGACAGAAAAGGAAACGTGGTAGCAAGGTTTGAACCCACTGAGAAGATGAAAAATGTAGATAAATGCGTAGAGGAATTGCTGTAAGGGGGATGTAGGCCATGGCCCAGGAATATAAACAGTTATTACTTGAAAATCAGCTATGCTTTCCGCTGTATGCATGCGGACGGAAAATCGTTGCCGCATACACTCCGTATCTGAAGCCCCTGGGACTGACATATACACAATATGTCGTCTTCATGGTGCTGTGGGAAAAGGAGAGTGTTAATGTCGGACAGCTCGGGAGCATACTCCATCTGGACGCCGGGACACTCACGCCGCTTCTCAAGACTCTTGAAAAAGAAGGTTATGTGACGAGAGAACGTTCAAAGGAAGATGAGCGTGTAACGTTAATAACGATAACAGAAAAGGGTAACGATCTTAAGGAAAAGTGCAAGGATATCCCGCTTGAACTTTCACGAAAGGGTTCCCCGCTGACGGCAGATGATGCAAAGGAACTGTACAGACTGCTGTATAAATTCCTGGAGAACTGACCGTGCCGGGTTGAAATTAAGGAGATTATCATGGATAAGAAGTTTGATATCCAATCATATATGACTAAAGGAGTGGAACGGGTAGTTTCCGATGTGCTGAGAGCAACCCTCAGGAATCCCAGGGAGAGCGCATATATGATGAAATTTGCCCTTGCCAGCAGGGCAGCCTCTAAAAAAAGAAGGAAAGCAGAGGACGCAGGGGAACATATTCCGCCGTTCCTCATAGCCAGCATCACCAGCCGGTGCAACCTGCACTGTGCAGGCTGTTATTCCAGATGCAATCATGCGACGACCGACAGCGAACCGGTAAAGCAGCTGTCCGGAGAGGAATGGGCAAAAATCTTTGATGAAGCGGACAATCTCGGAGTTAGCTTTATCCTTTTGGCGGGCGGAGAACCCATGCTTCGTTATGATGTGATAGAGGAAGCGTCAAAAAGACCCGGTATACTCTTTCCTATATTTACAAATGGGACATTCATGAGTGAGAAGTATTATGAGCTTTTTGACAGGTGTCGTAACCTTGTGCCCATAATGAGCATAGAAGGGGATAGGGAACAGACAGATAATAGACGCGGAGAGGGCGTTTACGATAAGCTGATCGCAGGAATGGACGAGTTTAAGAAAAGAGGACTGATCTTCGGCGCTTCCGTAACCGTTACCACCCGGAACATCAAAGAGGTTACGTCGGAGGAGTTTTTATCGGAATTGTCCGACAGAGGATGTAAAGCGGTCATATATGTTGAATTTGTTCCTGTGACCGAAGATTCCGCAGAATTGGCTCCCGGTGATGAGGAGCGCGAGTATATGAGTGAGAAGATGTCGCAGATCCGGGAAGAACATCAGGAAATGGTATTTATCTCCTTCCCGGGAGATGAGAAGAGTTCCGGTGGATGTGTGGCAGCAGGCAGAGGATTTTTCCATATCAACTCACATGGAGGAGCTGAGCCGTGTCCGTTCTCGCCGTATTCCGATATCAATGTTAGAGATACTTCGCTTAAAGAAGCCCTGAATTCAAGACTGTTCAGGAAACTTAGAGACGGAGGGTATCTTTTGGAGGATCATCCCGGTGGATGTACCCTTTATGAAAGAAGAGACGATGTTGAAAAGATCATGAAAGAAGCAATCTGAGGATGATATGAATCTGGCCACTCCGAAAAGGAGTGGTCAGATTTATTTTTTGATTTTGTCTCCATCCTGCGAGACAAATGAAAACGATTTCGGTGGTTTCCTAGTCCATAGTAATTTTATATCAAATTTATGTCTCTGTAAGGCATTCCTGAATTCTGTGGCCTTCATTTTGTTGACAGCCTTCTTAAAATTATCTACTGTTTTACACTTTGTCAGATCCTGAGCCTTGGTAACATCGGTGGAGCTTATTATTTCATCTTCAAAATTTGATACCTGTGGTATTGTTAGCACTTCAATTCTTGAACACTTAGTTTTTAGAAACTCGATATTCTTTTTAAGGTGTGTGGTTATGACAACATCCGTGTCAAAGACAAAAACCACTCTGCTTCCGGGAGATATAGTGATCAGTCTTGAGTTTGTTAACTCTTCGGTGATACCATTGAATTTTTTCACTTTCCCATTGATTATAAGAGAAGGGATTAGCTTCAAGGCATTAAGCAGTTTTTCTTCACATTCGCCTTCAACAAAGTAGATGCATTTCCTATTATCCATTACACTGTCACCTCCAGTTCATCCAAAAGTGAATCATCAGGCAGTGACCCGAATACATCGTTTTCTAATGCGCATTTGACAGAATCGGTATTCCTTTTCAGAATTTCTGATGCAAACGTAGCATAAACCTTGTATTCACCATCATCTACTTCTTTCCTTAAAAATGCAAAAGTGTGTTTGGGCAGGTTTAGTTCCAACATATCGGAATTGTGTGTAGTAAATATAAGCTGTTCGTTGGCTTTGAGTCTTCCTACCATAAGGCTGAAGATTCTTTTTTCAATATCGCTTTGGATATAAGAAAAATGCTCATCACAATAATAGAAACATCGTTTATCGGATAACATGGAAGCTAGAAATACTGCGACATCTATTCCCTCTGTGGTTCCGCTTGAAAGCACTTCTCTGTTTAAAAGCCTGCCTTCCTGAATTATAATCTCTTGACCCCTACGACGGATAATAAAAGAATCTTTTAAGTCTTTAGCAATTGTCACATCTGACAGAGTAGGATCAAGTGTACCGATTACAGCTCGTAAAGTTTTCAACAATGCAGTCTTTTTAACATTACCAACTCTTAAAGAGGATTCAATTTCAGGATAAGCAAATCTGAAATCCAGATCTCCGACAGATTTTCTCAAGAGCTTAAAATTTCCATTTATATCTTCAGACCTGTCAATAAGCTTCTGTGCAGTCATCTCATAAGAATCCATCTCATCAATTTCGGCACTGAAGTATTTGATATTGATGTTTTCATTGTCTATAGTCCCACAGAAACGATGAAGTGTAAATCCTTCATTAACAAAGTCAATCTGGAATTCTGCGGGTCTTTTGTCGGAATAAAGTTCACGTAATATTGCTTCGTTTGATTCTTTTATTGAACTGAATATCTTAAGAAGTGTTCGGCCCAGACTGGTTTTTCCTGTTGCATTACTGCCCATAAGAATTACAGCCTTTTTATACCTAAATCTCTCACGACCTTCAAGTGCTTCGCTGCCTATAAGGGAAACACTAAGTTTTCTCGGATAGGTAAAGCTGATATGGAAATCATCAAAGCCATAAATATGTTTAAGTTTTACATCCATAACTATCATATTATTCACCTCACAAATTCGCAATTTACGAAATTATAATATCATAGTGTTGGCAAATTGTCAATATTGTTTTGAATGAGACATATTTTATAACAAAACAGAAGATATCCCCCACCTCTTAGCGTAGCGAAGGTGGGGGGAGATCTTCGTTTCAGGCGGGGTTCAAGCCCCGACTGAAATGAGATGCGGAGCATCGTTTTGTTACCGAGGAAACGCTGAAAGCGTTTTCGAGGTGACTTTGACGATAAATTACAGGATAATGGTTTATGAAATTAAGAAGACTTAGAGACAATGAAATAAAATTATTACAGGATTTTCTGTATGAGGCAATCTTTATTCCGGAGGGTGTAGAGCCACCTGTCAGAGAGATTATTTATCAACCTGAACTGAAGATTTATTATGAGAATTTTGGGAAGGGTAAGGCAGATTATTGTATTGTCGCAGATGATGACGGCAGAGTGATTGGAGCGGTCTGGACCCGGCTAATGAATGATTACGGTCACGTAGATGATAATACCCCATCGTTTGCCATATCGCTATACAAGGAATACCGTGGACAGGGTATTGGGACACGGATGATGAATGAGATGCTTGCGCTACTTAAAGAAAAGGGATATAAGCAAGCTTCCCTTGCTGTACAGAAAGCCAATTATGCAGTCCGGATGTACGAGAAGGTCGGATTCAGAACCGTGAATGAGAATGAAGAAGAATATATTATGGTGTGCAAGTTATATTCGGCAGGATAATACATGAAGGAGTTTTGTAGAATGCGAGCTTTAATAATTAATTGCAGCCCTGTTCGTACGGGAGCTACTGCTGAAATAGTTAAGTTAGTTTCGGAACAGTTATCAAATAAATACGATGTTAAAAGTATCTGCATAGATGATTATACCTTTGGATTCTGTAGAGGTTGCCGTTCATGCCACAATACGGCGAAGTGTGTCATGAGTGATGCAGCGGTTATTGAGAGCATAATGGGTGAATATGATGCGGCGGATATTATTGTCTCCGTTTCTCCGTCATACTGGGCTGATATCCCAGGGCAGTTTAAGGCATTCATCGATAGATGTACACCTTGGTGCAATACACATGAACCCCATGCAACAATTAAACCCGGAAAGAAGGGATATACTATTGCTCTGAGAACTGGTCCTAACATGCCGGAGTGTGAGAGGATAATTGGCAGTATAGAACATTTTTATGGCCATTTGGAGATAGAGAGTGCGGGACATCTTGGGCTGACATCTATCGAATATAAATCGGATATAGAGTCAAGAAAACCAGAAATCCTGGAATTCTGTAAAAATATTTTGGATAAAAAAACAAGTGTTTTGCCAGAATGAGATAAGAAAAGCGTTGGTGGAGGGACAAATATTTCGTAGCGGAATATGGCTACATCTAAAGTTTATGTATCTTTGTTTCAATGAATGTAAATGATTTTGTGAGGAGCCGTATGCGGGAAAACCGCACATACGGATCTGTGAGGGGCTGGCGTCGTAAGGCGCCTGTCTACTCGATTAAAGCGGAAAAGCCACTGCATCTTTGTACAGCTTCTGAAGCGTCTTGATAAATGAGGCAAGGCTCTCACGACTATCCGTCTTGTGGGTGCATAGGACGCAGTGAAAACATTCCCTGCAGTCATAAGGGATCCACGCAAATTGTCCGCTATGGTCGTTTAAGAATCCGGGAGCAAGGCAGATACCTTTGCCGGATGCGACATTTACAAGAGTAGAGTCGTGATCGGGACTGTTAAAATACTCGATCTTCCCGGAGGAGATTAGTTTTTGCTGGACGGATCGTAAAGCGTTCGGAGAGCCGCCGCCTACCATGAGGGTGCGTCCGTAGATGTCTTCATCCGTGATGATGTTCTTTTTAGCCAGAGGATCGTTTTTATCGGTAATAAGGTAGATACCAGAATCAAAGAGTTTGTGGATGTTGATTCCCGGGATATGTTTAGTCTGTTCTATAAGTGCAAAGAGGATGTCGGACTCATCCTTTAAAAAGCTTTCCACACCGTTATCGTACTGAAACAGAGGAGTAACCTGGACACCGGGTTGCTCCTTTTCAAATATGCGGATAGCTTCGGGCAGAAAGTATATGGCTTGTCTGACCATCATGGAAACAGTTATGTTGTCCCTGTATCTGGCACTGAAATTCTGTCCCTGTTCGATGGCGCGTTTCATATCCTCACGCATACCGGAAAGATAGGTTACGAACTGCGCACCGGCCGGAGTGAGTGCAGCTCCTCTACCGTTTCTCTCAAATATCTTAAAGCCGACCTCATCTTCTAAAAGCTTTAGCTGATAAGAAAAGGTTGGCTGGCTTACGAATGTGTTCTCTGCGGCGCGGCTGAAGTTAAGGGTATGTGCCAGTTCTATACAGTAATCTATCTGTTTGGTTGTCATCGATAAATCTCCTTGAAAGTCGGCTATTTAAAAATTAAATCAATTATAGGATATTTGAATTGGATTATTCAAGTGTTTTGCGTGATAATCAAGTCATAGAAACAAAAATAAATGTAAACACCTGTAGATAAACGGAGGAGATTAAGATGGCAAAAACATTGATTACATTCTTTTCAAGAGCGGATGAAAACTATTTCGGCGGAGCAATGAGATACGTAAAGGTCGGAAATACAGAGATCGTTGCAGGTCTTATGAAAGAGCTGATCGACGCGGATACATTCAAGATCGAGATGAAGGATCCATATTCACCGGTATATATGACCTGCATCGAAGAAGCAAAGAAAGACAAGCAGAACAATGCACGACCTGAGCTTACAAATTATCTTGATAGTATCGATGAGTATGACACCATAGTACTTGGCTACCCGAACTACTGGGGGACCTTCCCGATGGCAGTCGCAACTTTCCTTGAGAGATATGACTTTACAGGAAAGACCATCCTTCCGCTTTGCACAAATGAGGGAAGCGGTATGGGTTCCAGTGAGAGTGATATAAAGAAATGTGCTAAAGGGGCAACAGTAAAGAGTGGTCTTGCGATCACGGGTTCAAAAGCCGCAGATTCCAAAGATGCCGTAAAAAAATGGTTTGCAGCAAACGGACTGGTTTAAGAAGAAGGATGGTGACGGAGATGGATTACGAAAGAGGATATGTATTTGATCTGATGGAACAGGGCGGTCCCACGGATGTAAGGGAGCCATACTTTAAGGATGCCGTGGATGAGATGATGAGAGCAAGGGTTCTCTGCGCAAAAGCGAATGCCTGTATGCCGGATGATCCATCTGAGCAGAGGGAATGAGCCGATGAATGAGGAAGAACAGATCAGAGAATTATACAGGCTCTATTGGAAATACATGATAGATAAGGATGCAGAAGGGCTTCATTCAATCCAATCAGAAGACTATTTTCTTTGCCATATGACAGGTGTAAGGCAAACGAGAGCAGAATTTGAAAAAGGACTTTTAAACGGCACCTTCAACTACTATTCGGCAGACCATGACAGCATTGAGGTCATGATAGATGGAGATACAGCAAGGATGATCGGATGCAGCACAGTGATCGCAGAGGTTTATGGCGGAGGAAAAGGAAGTTGGAGACTGCAGGGAGATTTTACCTTAAGAAAAGAAAATGGAACATGGAAATTGACGAGTTCAAAGGCGTCAACATATTATTGAATGGAGGATTATGCAATGGAATATGTAACACTTAATAATAAACTGGAATGTCCCGCAGTCGGGATCGGAACCTTTATGCTTTCGCCTGCCGATGCAGAGAACAGTGTAAGAGAAGCGCTTAAGATGGGATATCGCCTCATTGATACTGCCAATGCATATGTAAACGAGCGGGCCGTTGGAAGAGGCATGAAGGATAGCGGAGTAAAGAGAGATGAGATCTTTCTTTCCACCAAACTCTGGCCCAGTGAATATGAAAACCCGAATGCTGTGGATGAGACCTTGGAGCGCCTTGGGGTAGACTACGTAGATCTTCTTTATATCCATCAGCCGGCCGGCAACTGGCTCGCAGGATACAGACTGCTTGAGAAGGCTTATAAGGAAGGCAAGGCAAAGAGCATCGGTATCTCTAACTTTGAAGGAAAGTATATCGAAGAACTTGAGACGAAGTGGGAGATCGCACCGCAGTTTATCCAAGTGGAGGCGCATCCTTATTTTACCCAGAAGGAACTGCGAAAGACTCTTGATAAGTATGGGATCAAGCTTATGAGCTGGTATCCGTTAGGACACGGCGATAAGAGCCTGATAAATGAGCCGGTTTTTGCCGAACTTGGAAAGAAGTACGGAAAAACTCCTGCGCAGATCATTCTCCGCTGGCATACACAGATGGGATTTGTGGTGATCCCCGGAAGCAAGAATGTGGATCATATTAAGGATAATCTCAACATTCTCGATTTTAAGCTGACAGACGAAGAGATGAGAAAGATCGCAGAACTTGATAAGAATGAGAGATATTATCACAGGACAGATGAGCAGCTGGTTCAGTTTGCAGGCTGGAGGCCGACCTTTGAAAAGGCGTGATATTAAGAGTGCTGTTCTGATCATAATGGCTCTTCTTGTAATGATGGTTACCGCATGTGGTGAGGATACTGATACGGTCCCTGCTACAGAAAAAGAAGAGCCAAAAGCAGATAGTGGTGATGAGATGAAGGAATATGATTTTTCTGCATTTGAAAATGTGGAGATAAGCGGAACTGATCTTGAGTCATTGACAGATGAGGAGCTGTCTGTCCTGTTTGTCCAGGCAAAATATTGCCAGGCCATGACGGATGCGGACATTGATATCATGCGGGAATTAGTTTCGGAGGATATGATATATACCCATATGAGTGGCATGAAACAAACAAGGGAAGAGTATTTTTCAGACATTTCTGACGGAAATCTCAGATATTTTACCATAGGTATAGAGGATCCGGTCATTAAGGTGGAGGCCGACAAGGCTCAGATCACGTATACTTCAGTCTTAAATGCCAATGCATATGGATCAAGAGGAACGTACCGTATGAAAGGGACTCACTGCTACGAAAAGTCTGATGGTGAATGGATCCTTGTAAACAGGTGAGTGAAGATGAATAAAAGAACGATCATTACACTGATACTGGCCATGTGCATGATGCTTACAGCGTGTGGTCAGATAGAAAAAACGAAGAAAAATGACGTGACGGATACCGGTAGTATGCAGTCACAAGTGCCGGGAAGTGAAAGCGGTGATATCCTTGTAGTTTATTTTTCCCGTACCGGTGAGCAGTATAACGTAGGTGTCATTGACAAGGGAAACACTGCAATTGTTGCTGAGATGATCGCTGAGAAGACCGGAGCAGATCAGTTTGAAGTGATCCCGGATGATGATCATTACCCTATGACATATTCTGAACTGACAGATATGGCAAAGCAGGAACAGAACGATAATGCCAGACCTGCATATGCAGGGGAGGTACCTGATCTGTCACAGTATTCCACCATATTTATTGGTGCGCCTGTCTGGTGGGGCGACTGGCCGATGATCATGTACACTTTTTTTGAAAATAACGCGGACGGTCTTGCAGGCAAAACATTGGTCCCATTCTCAACGCATGAAGGATCGGGGCTGTCAGGCTTTGATAAGAAGCTCTCATCAGCATGCCCGGATGCAACGGTTTCAGACGGACTTGCCATAAGAGGAAACGACTGTCAGAATGATCAGGAGAGTGTAAGGAAAAAAGTCAGCGAATGGATAGGAGGCAAAAGGAGGCAGGTATAATGAGTAAATCTTATCCCTGCGCTTTTTTGTTTTCAGAGAAGGCTCATCCCTTCTCTGTTTTTATTTCTTGTAATCCCGTTGCTACAGTTTTACAATAAGTGGCTGTTTTATGTGTTTTATCCCCTTCATCTGATTCTGATCTGGCTCATTTTAAAAGCCTGAAAAAGTTTGACTGGAGAGTATATATTTGGTATACTCTTAATGGACCACTAACCCCGTCCCCTTGGTCCATTAGCACACTAAAGTGTATGTGACAGGAGACAAAAGCCAGCTGTTGCAAAAGATGAATGGCTAAGAAAGGAAAACAATATGTATAAAGAAATGCGAGAAAACCCGATGGAGTATAGGAAAGTATTTGATACGATCCCGGAGCAGTTTGATAAGTTTCGGCCGCGTTACAGCGCGGAGCTGTTTGCGTATTTTATAAAGAATGCGGGGATCGGAAGCGGAACGAGGGTGCTGGAGATCGGACCGGGAACCGGACAGGCAACGGATCCGATCCTGGATACCGGCTGTGATTATAATGCTATTGAGCTTGGGGAGCATCTTTATGCCAAGATGAATGAGAAATACGGTGCAAGAGATAATTTCCATATTGTGAATGACGACTTCATCACTCATGATTTCGGAACCCAAAAGTTTGATGTGATCTATTCTGCGGCAACGATACAGTGGATACCGGAGAGGATCGCATTTCCCAAAACACTGGAATTGTTAAAACCCGGCGGAACACTGGCTATGATGTTTTTGATCGGGGATTATAAAACACCCAATGAGGAGCTGTACAATAAGATACAGAAAGTCTATGAGGAATACTATAAGCCGGTGACGGAGTATAAGAAAATGAAGGAGCCCTTTGATTATCTGCACGCAACGGATTACGGTTATGTGGATATGACGCGGAAGGATTTCTACGGGAAGCGGGTATTTACTGCAGATGAATACGTGCAGTACTGCGGTACCCACAGTGATCATATACTGATACCCGAACCCTACAAGACGTGTTTTTTTGAGGGACTTAGAAATGCTGTGCTTGACGCCGGTAATAAGGTCGAGTTCATTGATACCTATGTATTGTATCTGGCGAAGAAAAAGCATATAACAAAATAGAAGATATCCCCCACCTCTTAGCGTAGCGAAGGTGGGGGGAGATCTTCGTTTCAGGCGGGGTTCAAGCCCCGACTGAAATGAGATGCGGAGCATCGTTTTGTTACCGAGGAAACGCTGAAGGCGTTTTCGAGGTGACT
>JAEEGJ010017677.1_pt1 | contig 16079 bp, 8 predicted proteins | sample 8958761 | NCBI WGS metagenome assembly JAEEGJ01 (sample SAMN16246546, study PRJNA631951) | gut metagenome | biome: gut microbiome; feature: rumen; material: RS-attached | host: Bos | place: Iran: Karaj | collected 2018-10
CCGCTGGTGGTGGAGGATTACCATCACTTACAGGCGTAACTCTAAGCGCGCCATAATTAACTGTAATGTTGTAGATTCCAGCAAATGTATTCTCACTCTTAAGAGTATAAGTAAATGGATTACCGCTGCTACCAACTGCAGTCTGAGATCCTGTTACGTTGTATGTAGCGCCTTCCTGACCTCTTATGTTTCCATTAGCCCATCCATCACCTGAAACACTGACTCCATCCTTTGTAAGAGCTGTTCCATCATAAACCTTGCTTGCGCTGCCTGATGAAAGAACTACATTTCTCTTAACCACATGAAGCTGTGCAACAACCTCTGTATCCTTCTCTTTTGCCTTCTCAGGATTACTCTCTGTTTCAGTTTCTTCTCCGGTTGACTTCTTTCCTTCGATTTCTACAACAAACAGATCTTTAACATCTACTGTCTTTCCTTCATACTGTGTAGTAATTGTCATACCACTGTAATCGAGATTTACATCGTAATCGCCAACATCAAGACCAGGATCAGCTATTTCCTTAATTCCTGCAACGTGTACTGTAAGACCTTCAGTTACCTCAATATCAACTGCATCAACAGGAGTCTCCTCTTTCGGATAATCAGCTGCATGAACTGTAAGTACTCCAAGACTTAATAATCTGGATACAGCCTTCTTAACCTTTGATGAAAATCCTTCATCTGCGATTACATGAGCATCTACAGTAACCTTTACTCCGCCGTAATGTAAGCTTCCATCGTAAACGACTGTCTTATCAACATCATCACCCTCGGAACCAGACTGAATCTTGATTATAAGCTTATAAGGTGCATCAGCCTTTTTCCAAATTCCATAGAGATGAACTTTCTTATCAAGAAGTACTGTTGGCTTAACTTCTCCTGCAAGATCAGCAACAGTGTATTCCGGTGTCTCTGTCTCCGGATCAAGATCAGGGTTTGTATCCCATCCTAAGAATTCATAATTAGGATTCTTAGCAGTAAACCAACTATTCTCAAGAACAATCTTATTAGTACCAAACCTTGCTCTCTCATCCTCATGAGTAAGCTTATCTTCATAAATCTCACTTGCAGGAAGATTAGCATGATATGTTACGAATGATGATACATAACCATCGATGTGATTTCCATCACGATGCTTTTTGAATACATACCAAATAACATCATTGAGATCAAATTCATCGCCGTATTTATTCTTTACGTATGAAGAAATCTTATCATCGATACCCTCATCATATGAGTATCCTACAATATTATTGTCAATACCGGTCCAGTTATATACAGATTTGTATCCATCTGATTCCTTGTAACTAATGTACTTTGGATCTATTGCATCGATATCATTTGCTTCTCCTGTCCAAATGTACTTATGATGCTGAGCATTATTCTTGTCCGGATAATAATCTTCAACCGGCTGACGTCCCTCATTAGGATCCTTAAGTCCCATATGAACGCCAAGAAGGAAGTAATAAACTTTGTTATCATTTCCCTTTCTAAATCTTGCATGTAAAGTCTGATTTGCCTTTACAGAAGTGATACCCTGGAACTCTCTGGTAAGACCTGAATCTACATAAATTGAATCAAATTCATAGTCTTTACAATAGTCAGATACAAAATCAATCGCATCATCTACAGTTAAAGTCTCACCTTTATAGAACTTGAGTGTTCCTAATGTTTCAACTTTTTTCTCCTGAGCATCTTCATAATAATACCCTTTAAAGGTAATTGTGTATTGGGGTTCCTCATTCCATACAGCATAAAGATCAATCTTATCATCATTGTTTACATCAACAGATGCAGGATTGAATGCTCCATTTTTAAACTCATATGTAAGAGTAACAGTTTCGCCATTCTTTACACCCCAGCCAAGGAATGTACCATGAGCATTTGCAGGAAGCTTGGTTGCATCATAAGTAAGTAATGTATGACTTCCCTGACCATTCTGATCTTCTGTTTCCCACTTAACACTATAAGGGTCTGTAGCTACATCATCACCAAAATTACTATGGTAAGTTACAGATGCACCATAATTAAAATCAGTTGCAAAATTGAATTTATAATCAAATCCAAATTCATTCTGTCTGTAGGTATGTGCATTTATGCATCTCTCATAAGCATTTTTATTTTCTGCTTCTGTGGATTCATGAATATAAGGCTTTGAATTTCCCTTAACATATACAGTAAAGATAATCTTATTTGATGAAGATACTTCGCTTATATAACCATCTTTGCCTCTTGCAGGAAGTGATAATCTAAGTTCTTTAACTTTAAGATCTGATTCATCAATTCCTTTAACAAGATCAAATTCTTTTCCTTCAATAGTAATAGTTGCCTTTTCTATTGAAGGTAATTCAGCATCAGTAAATCCAAGGTCAATATGATTAGAAGTTTTATATTCACCCAGATCAGCCTTTTTATAAAAGAACTTTATAGTTTCGTCAGTACCAGCAGGTATGCTTACCAAACTATTATCTTCAAGTGCTACTCTTGCATCCGTTGAAACGAAATAAGTTACATTCCTATCGCCTAATGTTGCATGATCAAAAGTATATCCATCCATTACAGGAGCTACTTTTGAAGCAGCGATACATCCGACACTCTGAATATAATAGTCGTATTCAATGTATCCTATTTCATCCATCCTAACCTTACGAATGGAGTTTTCCTTTGTTATAGGTGTACCATCATCAACATCATATACACCTGCATAAAACTCATAATGACTATTATTGTTATTACCAAGTCCGAAAACAGTTACAGTATAAATTGAGAAATGCGCTGCATCAATACTTACATCTGTAGTATCTTCACTATTAGAAGGAATTTCAGTAACATTGGTTACTTCATCTCCGGAAGTCTCTACATGGTAAACAGCCAGAGATGTGTCCTCTGACTCAGCAGCCACGATATTCTCGAATGTAACCTTTACAGTTCCATCTTCGGGCTGTACATATCCGCCTGCACTCTCTGACTTGATGTTGATGTCATAAGAGTAGGTCTTCTCTACTTCTAAATCATCTCCGGTTTCGCCATCGATAGTCTCAGCAATTTTCTCTTCAAGGCTGCTCTGAACCTTAACGACTTCAAGTTCTGCGTCGTTAGGAAGAACGTTCTCTGCTGCATAAAGAGAGATCTTGATTCCATCCTCAGCGATTGTAGTATCAGCAAAGAAAGGAAGATCCATCGCTACTTCTTCTTTAACTTCTTCTGTAACTTCTTCCTTAACTTCCTCAGTCTCTTCCTCAGTTTCAGCTTCCTCAGCTTCTTCCTCGGCTACCTCTTCGGCAACTTCTTCCGTGTTTTCGTCTTCGTTGTTCTCCTCGACGATTTCTTCTACCTGATCGTTCTGGTTCTCAGAATCCGTTACCACCGCATCTTCGGTAACAACAGGTGTTTCATCAACCTTTTCAAAGATTGATGGAAGCTCTGTCTCTTCTGTCTCTGGAGCATCTACGGTGATCTCATCTCCCTCATCCGCAAATACCCTAAGTTCGTTGAAATCACTCTTGAATGTAGTGATCACAAGAACCAGCGCCAGAAGAAAAGCCAAAATTCTATTGCACTTCTTCAACATACACGTTCCTCCATACATAAGAAAAAAAATAAGATGTGAAATTTTTGTGAAAAATTCCCACACCTTATTGTAATATTTTTTCAATCATAATGTCCATCATAATTTGAAAAAATTTTGTATTTTTTTAAAAAAGTATAAAGAAACTATAATAATTTTATTTTCTTCAGAAGTCTTGCGATACTTGCACCTTTTGGAAACCGTTTAATGTCGTCTTCGGTAGCTCCTCCACTTTTTATCAAAACAGCGAAATAAACCACCACAGCTGCTACAACTGCGACCATTGTCGCGATCAGATTAATAAAATATTCTCCTTTTTCAAGATGTCCGAGCAAAAGCATAAATACAAAATGAATTCCGTAAGCTACAGCCCCCATGACTATTGCAGAAATTGCCGGAAGTACAAAGGTCTTTTTAATATCTGTAGTAACATCCAGGCTTCTCTTCATAAAGAAGTTATTGAGAACGCACATCATCAGTGAATATGTGATCGTCACGATACAAAGCGCTATATCGTTCAGATTAGTATACAGAAGCAATAAAACCAGTAAAGCCGCCTGAACAATCAGTGATATACCGGCATTTATTACAGGAATATATACCTTGCCAATTCCCTGAAGTACAGCGTTAGTCACAGTTGAAAGCGAATAGAATACAACAGTGATTGCAAGGAACATCAGCAGCATCGATGCCTCATCAAGAGAGGCTTTCTGTGGGAATAGTATCATCATGACAGGTTTAGCCAGTGCAAAGAGTCCCACAGCACAGGGAATAGAGATCATCAGAATAACTCTGTTGACCCTTGCTACAGTTTTGGCTGCTTCATCCATGCCATCCTTAGCAAGAGTAGCGGATATCTCAGGAATCATGGCAGCTGCAGCAGCACTGGCAAGAGCAATCGGAAGATTTGTGATGACCATGGCCTTACTGGAGAAGATTCCGTACTGATAAGCCACAGTGCTCTCTTCCATTCCCTTAACATTGATAAGTATTCTTGTAAAGAAGGTTGAATTCAGCGTCGTTGATACATTATAAATGAAAGTACTCAGGATAAAAGGAGTAACAACCATTAAGATCAGCAAGAAAGCCTGTCCATAGCCCATATCCTCGCTCTCATCGCTCTCAATTCTTCTATGTATATTGCTGCTGTTGAACTTATAGACAATAAACATAAAGATCAGCGCGACCAGAACGCCCGAACCTGTTCCCAGGGCACTACCTATAGCTCCGTAGACAGCTCTTTTAGATGGGTCGCCTTCGCCCACCATTCCGGTAAGTATAACAGCGCCGGTAATACTTACAATTGCGTTAAAGATCTGTTCCACCAGCTGAGAAATCGATGTAGGCACCATGGTTCTGTGAGCCTGGAAATAGCCTCTGAGAACTCCCAGAAATCCAAAGAAGAAAATCGTTGGTGCAAAGAACCTAAGGACCGTCGCACTTCGTCCCACAACCAGGAAGTCTGCACCAAAGAAAATAAGAAGTGCGCCCAAAAGGCCTACGATTGAAACATAGACCAGAGCTGCCCTGAATATCTTATGGGCATTTCTATATTCTTTTACTGCCAGTTTGCCTGAAAGGATCTTGGAAATAGCTGACGGAATACTATAAGAAGAAATAAGAAGGACGATGCTATAGAAATTATAAGCGGTCGAATAATAGCCATTACCTTCGTCTCCGATAATGGCTGTGAGTGGGCTTCTGTAAAGCAGGCCGATAATTCTTGATATCACGCCTGCAATAGCAAGAATCCCGGCCTGTACAAATAGTCCTTTTTTAGAGTTTTCGTTTGTCTTGTTACTATCCATGTAGAAAAACAGTTATGGCCTGAGCCAGTCGTACATCTCCTGATATTTTTCTGCGGAAACCTTCCATGAGAAGTCCACAGCCATTGCTCTGTCGATCATCTTGTTCCACTCGCGCTTCTGATCATAGTAAACATGCTCAGCTTCACGGATGGTACCAAGCATCTCATGAGCGTTGTAGTTAAGGAAGCCGAATCCTGTTCCTGTTCCCTCAAACTTGTTGTAAGGCTCAACGGTATCGATAAGGCCGCCTGTCTGTCTTACGATCGGAATAGTTCCGTATCTGAGAGCCATGAGCTGTGAAAGTCCGCAGGGCTCAAAGAGTGAAGGCATCAGGAATACATCTGATGCTGCATATATCTTGTGTGACATAGGCTCTGAATAGTAGATATTGGCAGAAACCTTGTCGTTGTACTTCCAGTCAAAGTGTCTAAAGGAATTCTCGTACTGTTCAGAACCTGTTCCGAGAACTACCAGCTGGATCGCATCCTGACACAGCTCATCGAGAACATAGTTGATAAGGTCAAATCCCTTCTGGTCGGTAAGTCTTGAAACGATACCGATCATCATCATCTTGTCATCTTCCTTAAGGCCAAGCTCTTTCTGAAGAGCGCGTTTATTCTTAACCTTCTCCTTACGGAAGTTGATAGCATTGTACTTGTAAGGTATATACTGGTCTGTCTCAGGATTGAACTCGTCGTAGTCAATACCGTTGACAATGCCTCGAAGGTCATTAGCCCTTGCTCTTAAGAGTCCGTCAAGCTCTTCGCCGTAGAACTCAGTCTTGATCTCCTCAGCATAGGCCTTACTAACTGTTGTAATGGCATCTGCATATACGATACCGCCCTTAAGGAGGTTGGCATCCTTGTAAAGTCCCAGTTTATCCGGTGTGAAGTAGTAATCCGGAAGTCCTGTGATCTCCTGAACCTTCTTGATATCCCACTTGCCCTGGAACTTCAGGTTGTGGATGGTCATGATGGCCTTGATTCCTCTATAGAACTCACTTCCCTGGAATCTCTCCTTGAGGTAAACAGGGATAAGACCTGTCTGCCAGTCGTGACAGTGAATGATGTCAGGTCTGAAATCAATTGCCGGAAGAATTGACAGCGCAGCCTTTGAGAAGTACGCAAACTTCTCAATCTCAAAGATAACATCATCACAATAAGGCTTCATGCCATTGAAATAGAACTCATTGTCGATGAAGTAATACTTAATGCCGTCAACCTCAGCCTTAAAGATTCCTACGTACTCGTTCTTCCAATGGAAATCCATGTAGAAGTTGGATACGTACTCCATCTTGTCCTTCATCTGCTGATTGATGCACTTATATAAAGGCAAAATAACCCTTACATCAAAGTATCTCTTGTCGATGTTCTTGGGAAGTGATCCCACAACGTCGGCAAGTCCGCCTGTCTTAATAAAAGGTACTCCTTCTGAAGCCACAAACAGGATGTTTTTCATTAGCTGTCATCTCCTAACCTATGCAGAATATTTAACTAATTTATATAATAATAGAATATCTTATTTCATCTTAAGTGACAATGCATATTGTTCCTGAGAAACTTTCATCAGGACATTTCTTGTATCCGAGGTCTGACCCAAGAGCCCAAATTGTTCGGAAAACAGTGCGACTCCAAACTGCAATTTGCCACGGCATCTTCTTCTGACGCTGTTTTCTATCTGAACCATTATGCTCTGCATAACCATGTCTCGAAGTCCCCATTTATCTAAAAGAGATAACATCTCATCGACAGTTACACAGCCCATCAAAGTCTTTGCTTGAGTGGAAGTTCCGCCAACAAGGGCTACATGCGCTGCAAAAATCTCTCTCCTTGCATCCGAAGCGGATGAATTGGTATTCATGATGCCTGCAGCAAGTTTAACCAGCTTACCTGCATTTCCTACAAGAAGGAAGTTCTGGACTCCCTCAGCAACTGCTTCATCAATAGCTTCTCCCGGGAAGTTATAGCAGAAAATACTGGTCTTGAGGTCAACATGCAGGCTCTGATTTATCTTGTCTGCGCAGTATCTTCCGGGACTTACCAGAATTGATCTGATGCCCTGCCTCGTCTGGAAACGGATCTGCTCATCGATGGAATTGGAAATCTCCCTCATATGGATCGGAGGAATGCGTCCGTAGCTGCCCATGATGGTTATTCCGCCGGTAAATGCACTCTGTCCCATCGCCTGCTTGGCAGCGATCATCATTCCTTCAGGACAGGATACCGTTATCATCAGAAGCTGATAGCCATCTGAAGCCTCGCACACATCAGCAACTGCGTCAAATATCAGTGCTCTGCACTCCTTCTCGATAAGAGGCTGGCCTTTCTTTATTCCGTTCATATCTATAGCTGCAGTTCCGATGCCTTCTCCGCCTCGTAAAAAGAGATTTGGATAGCGAAGGTCTATATGAGAGTTATCTGCAGTTTCATTTATATCTTTGATCCTGGAAACACATACATGAATGTTGGCTCTTTCTCTGATATCGGGAGCCATTCCTCCCTCCATCAGGGCCACATACTCAGACTGGTCATTGTCACACTTATCATCAAGGCGCTGCAACATATAGGTCCTTGAAGCACCGTGTGAATGATTTATCGTTACATTTTCATTGTTGATCTTAAAGATAAGATCCGCAGCAGCAGCTCTTGCAGCTGCAGCAGCGCAATCTCCCGAAGTTATCTGACTTAGCGAAAATCCCATGTCTCTTGCAGAAAACCTGTCCATACAAATCCCCTCGCAATCGATGATGTCCTATAGTTATATTATAAATTATACTATATATCGTTAGACAATTATTTATTATTTCGAATTACTTTATGTTTTCTTTATAAATCGTCCATAATTTGTCCAAATTTAGCAAGTAAGATAATAACATATCAGAAGTAACAAACTTCTGACTCCCCCAACAAAACTTTTTTCATACCGGGTCGATTGGCTCCCCACTAATCGACCCCTCCTCCCAAAATCATGGCACCTGTTTAACAGGTGCCTTTTTTATTGGAAAGTTCGTTATGCGGGGATTGCTTCGCCCTCTTCCTTCTTCTCGGAAACCTCTTCTGTTGAGATCTGGTCTGACTTCCTTGGTCCCCTTACGCCGAAGCTTCCGTTGTAGCGAAGTTCTTTTAGGATCTTCTTTACATTCTTGATCTCTTTATCAATATCAAGTGGTGATACGCATACAACAGTAGGGACTCCGCTTCCGCTCATCTCAACGCGAAGGCCGGCATCCTTAAGAGCTTTAAGTGCCTTTAATTTGTCTGTTGTGCTGATCTGTTCCAATTCTTTCTCGTTCTTGTTCATATATCTTGTGCCTTTCTTTATTCTAAACACAATATAACATACTTTTTCACATATTTCAAACGTTTGTTCCTACAATATGCACAAATTCATGTTCGTAATATCGTTTATTTTTATTTAAAATCAACTATAAAGATTAAACTAAGTTCACCGATATATATTGTGAGAACAAAATTCTCACTCCCCCAACAAAACTTTTTTCATACCTGGGCAGTTTAACTCCCCATTAAACTGCCCTCCTCCCAAAAAAATCTTGTGAAACCATTAAAAAAGAAGACTCTCCCTAAGTCTTCTTTTTTAGTGTCTTTATTTATTTGTTATTGGTGTAGGCCTTAACAAAGAAGTCCTTGTCATCCTGACTTACCATGTAGTTTCCATCATCTGAAATATAATAGCTTCTTCCGCTTGCTGCATAGGTGTTATGAATGTTACCGGTCAGGTTATTCCACTCATCATAACATGGGTCGCTCATTATCTCTCCGGCCTTCTCGAATACCAGCCTTCCCTTGGTATTTGGTCTTATCAGGATAAAGAACTCATCCCCTGCCTTTAGAGAAACTGGCTTTTCAAGTTCAAAGGAGTGATATCCTCCGCTTATTGCCGATACCTTCTGGGTAGTCTCAGGCTCTTTTCCCGCAAAAGAAACTCCCTCATCCGTAACTTCCGGATTAAGATAAACGCTTATCTCGTACTGCTGGTACAGGTCGAAGGCCATGATGCCTATTGCCTTAAGCTCCTCATCAGAATGAGCCTTGTACATCATTCCGTAAGGGTTTGACGCTGCCGAATAAGCCTTAGCTGTATTAAGTGAATCATCCAGCGTACTTACTGCATTTGTAATAAATCCGGCAACCTGATAGTTATTGTCATACCAGTTATCATCGCTCTTAAGGGCCACATCATAGGAAGCAGCATTACTTATAGCTGTGGTCTCGTCATAATATGAAAGATAAAAGCAACCTTTTTGTCCGGAGCCCTCTCCCCAGCTGTTTCTGCAGAGCCACGCGCCGTCTCCCTCAGGCGTATACTTAAAGTTTGATGCGCTGTAATCGTCGTCCCATCCGATGATCAGAACCTCATGATCAGCTGTCAACGGAGTCTCGCCACCAAAGGTTGAGTAGAGATTGCTGCTGTGATCCTTGAAGAACTTGCCATCTGCGCAAACACCGACAGTTGCTGCGCCGTGTTCCATTATCATCTGCTTGATCAGAGTGTTGTTGTTAATGTTTGACGGCATCTGAAGCACGCTCTGTACGTGATAATCTCCGCCGTACGCATCCGAAGGCTTATCCGTGTTATCGGTAAAGAGATAATAGCTTCCGTACAGGCTCTTAAAGGAGTCTGCATCTTTATCGTCAACAGGGCCCTTCCAGGCGCTCAGAATGCTTATAACGAAATTGGTAACACCGCCGCAGGCAAGATATCCGGTATCTGCATCTACGACAAATGCATCTGCCTCTCCCACGTCATTTACAAACTCGCGGTAGTCGCTATCAATCCCGCCGTCCAGCGAGCCCTTAGCTTCATGCATATTGTAATAAGCAAGATGCTTCTCGGAAAGGTTGATATCCTCGTAGCCGATATCCTCATGGTGCTTTAATATATCGCTCTCGCAGGCGCCCATGGCTGCAAAGCTCCAGCACAGATATGAATATCCCTGATCCTTAACAGGAGTTACATATCTCTTGCCATCTACATCTCTTGAATCGTATTTGGACGGAATGTCTGATGCGGAAAAAGAGCTGATGTCAACCGGAACAACATCCTTATACTCTTCATCGCTGTAGAAAGTACCTATATCACCTTCGCCCATGACAACAGCTTCGTTGAGGCTGATCTCTCTGACAGTCTCAACATCATCGCTAAAGGGCTGATTGGCATCCTGTTCAACAAGGCTGTCTGTAAGCCCACCGGTACTATCCTTTGGCGTCTGTGTAGTAGCCGGCGTCACTTCATCTCCCGTAACTGCCGACAGATCTTCATCCGTGACAGCTCCGGCGAGCTGCGCATCATCGCGCCTTGAAGGATTTGCGCTTCCCGACGGTCTCATTTTCACAAAAACAAGAGCGCAGATCGCTGCTGCAAGCAAAAGAACAACTGCCAAAATAATTCCGGTTTTCTTCTTCATTTCAAGCCCTCTTAAGAAATCCTGGTGGTGTTAAAGGAACCAAAAATTGACTGTGATATATCTTTTGAAAATGCTTCGTAATCTATGTAGTGGATGCCCTTCTTCCAGCCGTCTATAACTCTTAGCATGGGATAGAGCTTATCCCCAACCTTCCATATGCTGTAACCTGCCACAACTATTGTGTGGTCTTTATAGAACCCCCTTGCGATGTTCATGATGACCGGTCTACCTTCCGATATCTCACGAACAACATGTTTTTCAAAGCTCCAGACGTAGACGCCTCTGCATCTTGCCTTTACTCCGTACTCCTTAAAGGTCTCCCTTGTAATACCTGCGATAAAGAACGGCATTGTTCCTCTCTTATCTGTATAGCCGTAGGCTTCTGCCACCTCTTCCACGAATTTGTACAGCTCGTGAATATCCTCAGGAATTCCGGGGAGCTTCAGCTGCTGGCGATAATAATCAACCACTCTCGTAACTGCCACAACTGAGCAGTTCCTTGTAACTCGGCCGCTTATCTGCTCCATGGACATCTGATTCATGAGGATGGATCTGCCTCTTTTGACCAGAATCCCCCTCTGCCCATATTGCTCCATCAGATATTTAGATACGTTTGTTATGCCCCCATACGGCTTTTTCATCAGAAAAATCCCTTATCGCTCGTATACTTTATCATTGATGATATAGAACAATTTACCGCTATTATCCTTAAATCCCGGGACTGCATCCCTGGAAAACACATAGTCAAATGCTTCGCAATCACTTGCCACGAGCACTGTCTCACCGGTCTTAATATCCAAGCTGTAAATATTCCCATCACTTATATAATAGCATTTTTTAAAGAATTTATCCCACCTAATGGAATCAATAAAATCCTGACCGCATTCGGCCACAAACTCTTTCGTGCCGTCTTCTGTTATGCTGTAGAGATTATAAGTGTATTTATCCTCCACTTTTTCACGTATGATCATGATCCCTTCGCTCAGATCATCATTCATTGAAACATAGGCAATATGTTCCGTGTCCTCATACAGCGTAGTTTCCAAAACCTCATCACCTGAATATACTGCCTTTACAATGGAATCATCTCTAATGAATACACAGCCCGGTCCTTCCTTGCACAAGCCAAAGTTATTGCAATAGCCATCTGCTAAAAGAACAGCTTCCGGAATCACACCATTTGTGCAATATACACTCTTGTAGCCTGTTATTATTACATTTTCTTCAAAATTAGATGCATCAAGGACCATTGAGTAGTATGAATCATTCATTACATAGTTATAATCTCCGAAGCCTATAAGCTCGCTGATATCATCATCAATGCTCAGGTCCACAACAGAATCGGTAAACACATCGTAATACCTAATCCTTTTGTCGTAATAAAACAGAACCTTCTGGCAATTTCTGTCAAAAAGGATCGTCCTGGTATAGTTTTTGCTAAGCTTCATTCTCTCGCCGTTATTGGAGCACATAAGCCCTGTTCCAATGGATGTATCATTTGCTTCATAGAAAGCATACTTGCCATCATCAGATACTGCATAAGGATGATAAAATCCGGAATCAGTCAAATCTATCCACTCCGGCTCCTTGTCAATTCCGGCAATATAAACTGCTGTATCTCCGCCGCTTTGATATTTAACATAACAAAGCATCTTACCGTTAGGTGATATGCAGGCGTCAAAGCCGCTATCATCTATCACTATTTCTTTCTTATTTTCAATTTCATAGAGGCAAATTCCGGAATCTGATGTATAAAAAGCGTATGTTCCCTCAAAATTTATTCCGCAGTAAACACAGTCCTCTGCAATCTTGGTGTAGTTAAGATTGGAATCTATCAAATAGCAACTGCCCTTATTCTGAAGCACTCCATACTTTCTGTCAGCATCAAAGCGTATAGGAAGTCCGTAGCTGTCCTCCTTAAAAAAGTCAGTAAGAACATCTCCCCTGTCATTAAAGATATAGCTGTTGCACTCATATATCCTTGCGCCCTGATAGTTTCTCTTCTCCTTCTCTTCATATCCCAGGAGCTTCGTCTCATCAATGCCCAAATGCTGATCCAATGAAATGCCGAGTTTCTCCTTGCTTGCAGACCCGATATTCTTGGAAACCTCCTCAAAGCGCTTCTTGGCGTCTTTGTTAATGGTCGTGATAAACTTATACCCCGCAACCAGCGACCCCGTGATGATCGCTGCCATGAGAAGCACCATTATCAAACCTGTTAAAAGACCTTTTCCCTTTTTCATTACACTTTCCTTACCTTAATTTCTTTAAACATCAAACCATGCCATTATACAGCATGGCAGTAGGTTTTGCACTTGCAATTTTGTTTGTGCCCATTAATAATGTAAATATGGGCAAAAAAGATTTAGACAACGAGACAATCAGCATATCAAAGGCCTCCGAGATCCTAGGAATTTCAGAAGCTACCGTCAAGAACTGGGTAAAGCTTGGAAAGCTCTCCTGCATCTCAAGGCGTCCCTATGTCTTTTTAAGGGCTGATATCATGCGCCTTCACAAAGCCCTTGACACTTCCGAATACTTAAAAAGCCGTCGCAACAAGACCAGGAATAGCGAAAACTATATTCCAAAGTCCTACATCGACAGCAATTCACCAAATTATCCAATTATAAAAGCTCTTATTGGCGAGCTGACCGGTAAGCACATCAACATCCGTGACATTATCCATGCCTACGCGCGCTCTTTTTGCATGTCAAAAGACATTCCGGCGGGCGTTATAGATTCCCTTTTGGGAAAGGCACCAAAAGCCCTTCCTGTCACTCTTTTGGACAAGTATCCTCTAAGTTATATTGAGGGGGAGGATACCCTGGGTATGCTCTATATCTCGCTCCGCCGTCTTCAGGAAAAGAAATCCACCGGTTCCTACTACACTCCTTTCTACGTGGTGGACAAGATCGTAGATGAAGCGTTCCCCAAAGATCTGCCTTCCGATATGAAGCTGATGGATCCCGCCTGTGGCACAGGAAATTTCCTGCTTCGCCTTCCAAAAGGTCTGCTACCAAAGAACGTTTATGGCTCTGATATAGACCCGGAAGCTGTCGCCATAGCCAGGATCAATCTGGTCCTTAAATACAACATAAGAACCGCTTCTAATTTAGATACAATTAAGAGTCACATTTTGTTGCAGGATTATTTAAAAAATAATTCAGGCGATCATTATGACCTGATGATTGGCAATCCGCCCTGGGGATTCGTATATTCTAAAAATGAGCAAAAGGTGCTAAAAGAGCTCTTTGTCTCCTATACCGGCGACAAGAATCCCGAGTCCTTCTCATTATTTATAGAAAAGAGCCTTGAAAGCCTTGCAGATAACGGAGTAATGTCTTTTCTCTTACCGGAGTCGATCCTGGATGTCAGACTCCACACGGCCATTCGCAGCCTCATGCTGGGAAAAGCACAGGTTCTGTCAATCCATTATCTCGGTGAGGTATTTGATAAGGTCCAGTGTCCATGCGTGATACTGACGCTGAAAAAGACATCCAAAAAAGCTAAAGACTATAAGACCGAGGTCTCTTTTTCGAAGGCAAAAAAGTCTGAGCTCATCACCAAAAAGAGCTTTACTGCTGACTCGGGGCGCCTTGCATCATCAAGTTTCCAGCTTATCTGCGATGATACGGAATATGCTCTTTTAAAAAAGATTGAGTCAGTGCCACATTTTACCTTGGAAGGCAATGCAGACTTTGCCCTTGGCATTGTAACCGGCTCCAACAAGACTCTGCTCTCCGATACACCGCTTCCCGGCTACGAACCTGTAATTACGGGAAAAGAGCTGACGAAGTATTCACTGCTTCCGGCCAGAAAACACCTGCGATTCACCCCGGAGAGTTTTCAACAATGCGCTCCGGAGAAGTTCTATCGGGCAAAGGAAAAGCTCTTTTACCGATTTATAGCTGATGAACCGGTGATTGCCATAGATGCAGAAGGGCTTGTTTCCTTGAACAGCGCAAATATCATCATTCCGCATATGAATGGCTATAGCGCCAGATACATAATGGCGATCCTGAATTCCTCAATCATGAGCTTTTATTACAGGCACAGATTCAGAAACATGAAGGTTCTGCGCTCTGCCCTTGAAATGCTCCCTATCGCAAAGTGCTCTGAAGCTGACCAAAAGAGGCTTTCTGAGCTTACAATGCAGCCGGATCCTGCAGAGATTGATAAAATAGTCGCTTCGCTCTATGATATTACTGATGAAGAATTAGCTTTACTTTTACGGTTTAAAGTGCTATAGTGAAACTCGACTATTAAATTTGGAGGAATAGAAATGTCTTTTGAATATATACAGAAGCTCCCTACTCCCGAGGAAATCAGACATGAGTATCCCCTTGGCAAGGAGCTTACAGCACTCAAAAAAGAGAGAGACGCCATGATCGCTGACGTATTCACAGGTAAGAGCGACAAGTTCCTGGTTGTTGTAGGCCCATGCTCTGCCGACAACGAGGACGCTGTCTGTGATTACGTATCACGCCTTGGCAAATTAAACGATAAGGTTAAGGACAAGCTGATCCTTATCCCCAGAATCTATACCAACAAGCCACGTACAACGGGCGATGGCTATAAGGGAATTACCTCTCAGCCCGATCCTGAGGGCAAGACAGATTTCAGAGCTGGTCTTGTTGCCATGAGACACATGCAGATTAAGGCCATCGAGGAATCCGGCCTTACAGCAGCCGACGAGATGCTCTACCCCGAGAACTGGGGCTATGTTGCAGATATCCTCTCCTATGTAGCCATCGGTGCCAGAAGTGTTGAGGACCAGGAGCACAGAATGACAGCCAGCGGCTTTGATGTTCCTGCCGGAATGAAGAATCCTACCAGCGGAACCTTAAGCGTTATGCTCAACTCCGTTTATGCAGCTCAGCAGCCTCACACCTTCGTTTACAGAGGCTATGAAGTTAATACCAACGGTAATCCTCTTGCACACTGCGTACTCAGGGGCTCCAGCAACAAGCATGGTCAGTCACTTCCCAACTACCACTACGAGGACTTAAGTCTTCTGCTTAAGCTCTATGAACAGAGAGAAATCGTTAATCCGGCTGCCATCATTGATGCCAACCATAACAACTCCAACAAGCAGTTCAAGGAACAGATCAGAATTGTAAAAGAAGTCCTTCACTCAAGGAACCACAACCCCGACATCAAGAAGCTTGTAAAGGGCGTTATGATCGAGAGTTACATTGAGGAAGGCTGCCAGAAGATTGGCGAGGGAATCTACGGAAAGTCCATCACGGATCCATGTCTTGGATGGGACGACACAGAA
>JAEEGJ010017679.1_pt1 | contig 16078 bp, 7 predicted proteins | sample 8958761 | NCBI WGS metagenome assembly JAEEGJ01 (sample SAMN16246546, study PRJNA631951) | gut metagenome | biome: gut microbiome; feature: rumen; material: RS-attached | host: Bos | place: Iran: Karaj | collected 2018-10
GACCGCATCAACGACATGGAGATGGCGGAGGCCGAAAAGATCAGTCTCGACGGGAGGAGAAAGGAACTGCGCGCCATAGTCTGGCTGGGCGCCCTCCTAGGCAGCATCATGGGCACAGTCACCTCATTCGTGTAAACCCAGCAGCAACAAACATATAGTAACGCCTGCATGACCATTATTGAGCGGTCATGCAGGCGTTGCTTATTAGTAGAATTAAAATTTACTCGTCGGTATCGTCCTCAAAGAACACACGATCTTTTTCCTTTTCATACCTTGTGCTCTTCAATCCCCAGTGATAGAAGTACAAAGGTGCAAAACGATAAATCTTCTCTCCTGAGATGGGATGTTCAGCCACTATACCGCTAGCGTAGAGCATCAGTTTTAGATCCTCCCCTGTCTTAGCAGCGATAAAATCGCTGTAACTGTCCATTACGAGGTTAATCAGCGCATTGAATTCGATCTCACGTAATGTCTTCCTACGATAAGGCTTTCCCTTGTCACTCTGGAGCACATCACGGAACTTTATCAAATCCTTGCTGAATTCTTCGCGCGTCAAGTCATCGAAATACTGTTGAGCTGCGAGAGTACGCACTTCTCGGTTGGCATAATCCTCAGGAGCAATTAACCATTGTACATAGCGATTTGGGATAATCCTAGCTAAGGACCTTTCAATTGCATTTCGATCTAGAGTGGTAATAAACGGACGCAAGCTATAAGTACGGCCATCAGCATTAGCCAAATTCTTGAAGAAATAGTCATATGGAGTAATGCGCGCGCCACTTCTGAGGCTTGTTACTTCTTTTCCAAATATTATTCTTATCAAATTTGCAAGAGAAGATATATTTGGTCTAATCAACTGATTATCATTCTCATTGAATTGCTTTTCATAATCAGCAATCATTGCATCCCTACCCTTGTAAACACGTTTGAGCATTTCCATAAAGGATTCTTTACGGCTCGGGTCGCATACAATCAGTTTAACAATATAGCCAAAGATCTCATCAATACTCCACTCAATGCTTACAATATTGTTCTTCAAGCGAGCCGTGTTGGTCCCGCCAATGCGCTGGAATAAATCGGTACGCACAAAAATCTTTGGGAACAGGTTGCTGTGCATATTGCAGTTCTCACGCCAATAATTGATGAGAGGCGACACGGCAATATCCCAATAACGCGGATTGATACGAGTATCCAACTGGTCATAGAGCAGGAATAAACGTTTGTCGTGCTCAACGCACCAACGATTAATCTTGCGAAGGTCTTCTTCTATAGCAATGAACGCATCAACACCCATCTTAATAATGTCATTGATTGCCTTGAGTCCAATTGACCCCCTTAAATCATCAACTATCAGGTTTTGAGCAAACAGCTCACTTTGACGCTTGATTTCGTCAAAATCGGGGTCCTGCAGAATTGAAAGCCAAGTATGTACCTGCCATAAACGCTTGAAATACAACTGAGGATTCTCGATAGCGCCATAATCAATCTCGTCAAAAGCAAGTCGTTTTGTACCTTCGGATGTGGCTGAAATAATGTCGATGAATTTAAAATGGCCGACATCTTCAGGTAAATTTTGCATATGTTTGATACTACGATACTTATTAGCTCGCTTGAGCATCACCTTTGCTATCTCCTCATTGGTATCTGATGTTTCGGCAAGAGCAAGATACAGGTAGGTCTTACCTGTACCCTTATATCCCAAGATAAGGAATTTGTCATCGTCAAAGAACTCATTCATACAGTAACGATAGAAGAATACTCTGGGCTTCATATCTTGATCCTCAGCAAAGTCGGTAATCTCCTCCATTTCTCGTTTCAATCCACGCAAGATGAAGTTGCGGATACTCCATGAGCCCATTTTTTTGGGGTCCTTCTTCTTTTTATTCTGGGATATGGAAATATTCTTTGAGTGGTTCTGCTTGAACTCGGCTTTACCTTCCTGCAATATATCCTGAATCATGAGATCGATTTGATCAAAGATCATATTATAGTCTGAAGAGAGCCTTTTTTCTATTAAGTCAAGATAAGCTTTATCGGTATTCTTGTCGATGCCTAATTGTTCAAGTAGTGGTAAACGATGCAAACGATACGGGAGAGGACGCCCTTGTACGACATCCTGATATCTATAAAAGTCATCGATATGCTCATTTAAGCGCTTAAAGTATTCATCTGCCCTTTCAGGGTTATCAGGTAAAATGGAATTTACAAGCATTAATTTAAAATCACTTTCTTGATAGCTCTGAAGCAGTTTTTTCAAGCCAGGCACAGTCTGCTCGTTGCTGCCAAAGAAACCAACAATCATATCCGAGAAAAACATGGTCACTGTGCCCATCACATCGTTGAAACCAGTACGTGAATCAATCAGCACAACATCGCGGTCAAACGTGTCCTTGACCTGGATAAGCAATTTATTAAAATCTCGCATGAAGGTCCTTATGTTACCCAAGTTGATACGAGATAATCCTTCCATATATGCTCTAAGATGCTTATTCGCTACACTACATGTAGGCTGCTCTTCATCCTGCATTACCTCATTTAAGTTACCAGCAGGCATCATGTAAATATTACTTAGTCTAGGATCCAAGCCAGCAGCATGATTGCCGTCAACAACATTGAGACAGTAATCCTGAAGATCAGGTGCAAGCTCTCCATCAGCGCCATCATTAGTGAACTCAAGATCGCTCAAGTACTCGACCAAACCATTAATCATGCCTGCTTTCAGGCCAGCATGCTCTGGCAGTTCAAAGAAATTGATATACCCTGGGGCTTCAAGGTCAGCATCAATGATAAAGACTTTCTTGCCCTGTAATGCAAGGTTAATAGCATAAGATACCATGGAAGTTGTTCTTCCCATACCTCCCTTGTAACTGTAAAAAGTGATTATAGGAGGCAATGCATCACGGTTGACAATATTTATGTTCTTCTTTTTGCTGTCAAACAAAGAAGTCAGCCTGAATCGTTGACCGTAATCAATTCCATTACCACCAGCAAAGATCGGCTGAACATATTCACCTTCAGCCTCTTGGGATGAATATACCTCACATTCTATATTATATCTTTCCCATCCTTTTAGATACTGCTCATCAAAGGCTTCCTTCGTGAGTGTGTCTGAAACCACGTTCACGTTAAGAGAGAAATTAAGATTAATCGAAATCTTAAATTTCTGGACTTCCTCGTTGATGCTGAGTTTATCACATAAAGTTTCAGCTATGTCAATTATCTTTATCATATTACGTTGTTGTTTGTTGGTCTTTATTTAAATATCTCGAGACAAGGTCACTAAAGGAATCTTCCAATTGCTTGTTGTTTCTAACTATTTTTATAACTGCTTTAACAATCTTGTCACACAGGGCGATTATCATAACGGCTTCTTCTTTATTTATTTTCATACTGCTATTGCTAGGCAGATCGCGATAACGTAAAGAAGTATTCCACGAATTGATGACCTCATGAATTCTATCATTATGTAATATGCTATTCAACAATTGTCTGTCATCATCACTACCATCATAATCAAATGAATCTATTAAGCCATTAAAGAGAGGCACGTTCCGATATACAGTATTACAAAAGGAATAATCTGTAATACTTTTCAAGAACAGTTTATTAAAGTGAGACGAAAGAATTATGAACGGAGCCTCACTTGGAGCGAACCACGGCTTCCAACACACATGCTTTTCTTCCCTATAGTCTGACTTTTCTGGAGAGTCTAATAATTCAAGATTATCTCCATTCCAATCTATCTCATTCTATACAAGTGATTTTGCGCTACATTCAAGAATATAACCCATGAGATAATGTATCTCCTCTAATATCAATTGATGAGCATACTCAACATTAGCCGGCAGTAGGTCATGTGCTATTAGTATCGCCTTACAGGCATCGAGATGCTTTATCGCACTTTGGAGATACTCCTCTTTAGAGTCTCCAAAGTGAGACTTCTTCTTTCTCTTAACTGTTACTTGTTTTGGCGATTGTTCTAATCGTTTTTCATCTGATTCATTTCTAGGGAATGATATTCCTCGGGACTTCAGGAATTGGAAATAAATAATGCTCCAACTCTTTTTATATTGCGTTTTATAATAACTATACGACTTTTTTACTGACAATACATTCCTTACTTCTAAAAACCGTTCCTCCTGTTGTAGTTCTTCTATATTCTGAAGATGCTCATGTATCTGATAAGCGCTAAATAATCTATTAAATATCGAAACAATATCTTCATCACTACGGTCATCTATACTCGATGCCCATTTGATTTCTCCGCTACTTTCCTCACGATTATGTTCAACAGCATGGACAGGTTCTAGAATTGTTTGAGATTTTGAAGCCACTTTCGTGAAGACGACACCCTTAGACCTGAGAAATCGATTGTAAATGATGCTCCAACTTGTCTTGTAAGTGTCCTCACGAAGCTCAATGGTTTCCGAAACGTTAAGTTTTGATCGTATACTTGCAAACACGGCTTTGTCATGCAGTTCATCGGAATTAAGCAACTTCACATCAAAACCGTAGATGCCGAATACCCGATTCAAACTCAAGATGATTTCCTCGTCAGGCAATTGAGAGATAAACGCTTGCCATTGTATAATATCATTTGATGAAGCTATGGTTGGTGTGACCGTTGTGGTTTCCCCAACTGCCATGGCCTCTTCAGCCTCACGAATAATCTCTGAATCATCTTGAAAATGCGGATCTTCACTAATTGGTGGCTTTTCCTCATCCCGATGATGAGGTTCTAATGGTGAGTCATCATCATCTTGTTCAATATCAATGGCACCAGAAGGAGTCAAGACACAATGTACAAGTTTCTTGAATTCATCAATCCGATGCAACTCGCCATGTATGATATTAAAGAAATCGCACCATATACAACGTGGTGGCTCACTGTCAGGATTTCGATACAAAGACTCGATTCTTGAAAATATCTCATCCAGTTGTTCGGAGCATGAATCAATAACGAAGTCGGTAAAGCAGTCCAGAACATCGTTTACTAGTTCTCCCAAGGCCTCGGCAGGTGGATTCTGGACTCTCGTGGCGATTGTCAACACTTTGAGCCATAGTGCATCGAGGGCTGACTTATCGGGGTTGTCGTCCAAAGCGTCGACTTCGACGAGGAGTTTGTTTATTTTATCATCCCACTCTGACATAATCACTACTCATTGGATAACATGATGGGGCGCTGCTGGAAGTAGATGCCATACCAGAGGCCTGTTCCACTCACCGTTAGTTCCTTGATACCGAAATGCTCCATGATTCCGACATAGATGGGAAGTCCCAAGCGCATTGTGAGCTTCTTATTGAGCTGTTCGAAGTATTCATTATCGTCGCGATTGATGTGCGGAATCAGATCACTCACGCCCTCATAACGGTCTAACAAGAAGTTCTCTGCCATTGAGATTTTATGTTTCAGGTCTTCTAGAGTCAGAATCGTACAGTGCTGACGCTTATTGCCTTTTTTTCCAGTAGCTTCGGTAATCGCAGACCCGACAGCAATGCAGAAGACAGCATCATCATTTCCAAATACCTGCTGACGGCTACAGTTGACGAAGTAATCACCCAATCGTTTCTGAATCATCCAATCTACGTCACTGAGGGCTTGCAGTATTGGCGTTTGTTCCCTCAAGAGCAGGTTGAGCAGGGCATTCGTACCTAAGTTGATACTCACTGCAGGTCGTTGATCCATGGCTACAAACGGTGAGACCTCAGTTGAGCCTCCACCTTGGTCAATGATCAGCACGTTGCGTGTGCTCAGCAAGCTTTTACGGTCATAGGTCGTGTGCAGAAACGCTGTCATCGTTGCCAACTCCTCCTCGTCCTTCTTAAGGATACAGACATTAACTCCGGCCTCTTGCTTAATGAGACGCAATATTTCCCTGCGGTTCTCGGCAGTTCGATAAGCGGCAGTGGCTACAACATAGAGCCTATCAACCATGAGGTCAGGCCGATGGCTGATTCTCCCTGTGTGGGGATCTTGCCACGCTCCGGTTCTTGCGAGAGAAGCATAGTACTGGATGGTTGGAAGTACACGTGAATTAAAGAAATACATGTTCATCCTATTTCGGTCATCAAGGCCTTGGCCGGTCTGAGTCTGATATGATAACCGCTTGAAATCGTCAAAGTTGAACATGGTAATCGGATAGCTCGGCCCCACCAGAAGTTTAACATTCTTGGTTGATAGTTCCAATACCCCGATTCGACCAGTATCATTTCTGAAGAAGATATTCTCCATGATGCGCAAGCCGGCATTCTCCGGGCTGTCATCGATATCCAGCATATTGAGATTGACCGACCGACCGGCAACATTAGGGATAGGATGAGAATTCTGAGGCTTAATATAAATCTCACAACGTCCTCCTTCTAAGACGGATTTGTAGCCTTGCAATAAATCGGACCACCTTGCCATCGAAGGATATCGACTAGACTTAAAGCTGTTGAAGAAAGCCTCTTTAATCGGTGCAGGAAGGCAAGACCAATAAGACAGCGCTTCTTGATCGCTTGGTAATTGCCTGTCCTTGTCGGTAAGTGGCAAATCAAAATTCTCGATAGGTCCATGCCCAATCATCAGGATTTGATAGAGCCACTTGGTGATTTCGGCGTCATCGGCTTGCGAACCATTGGTGTTGGGGACGAGGCGGTCGCTGTTGATGAGGTAAAAAGAGCCGTCCTCGGCGACCATGGCATCCAGTTTCTTGACATCCACGATCTGCAAACCATGTTGATGCAGGATGTTGATTTTCTCGACCATGCCGATGGCAAGGCGAACAAGCACCTTGCGATTCCAATCGGGGAACAATTGGTCAATAGAACGTATATATTTCTTCAGGCTCGAGTATTCGTCGGGGACTCGGCGCATGGTGTAACCAACGAAGTTGCCTGACTCATCGGTGATGATGCGGAGCGGGAGGCAGATACGGTCATCGTTGATGCCTTTGTCCAAGAGCAGGTGTGTGGTACGCTCCACCTCAGGCAAATCCGGTGTTGTCAAAGGGAAAATTTTGGCGACCTCGTTTTCGTTGCCAATGAGTTCATAAACTTCAGCACGGTTGGTGTTATCAATTCGTCGTCCCAACTCCAGAGGCCCCTGATCAGTTATAAATTTTGCCATAGGTAAATTCAGTCATTAGATATTGATGCACAAAGATAACAACAATCGGTGATTATGCCAACTATTGTTACCGAAAAAATATTTCATGTGTCAATTCTCAGTATCCTGCGGGATGGATTGAACAGGAGAGCCATCATCCCCTGCTGGCGGCTCAGTTGGAACTTGGGCAGGAGCAGAGTCGGGATCGGCCATCTGGATGGGCGGATCGATAAGCTGGGGATATTCCTCGGGCATGATCTTGTGCAACTGCTGGCGGATGATACCACGGCGATAGACCGCGGGCTCGAGACAGAAGACGCGGAACAGCGTGCGGTATTCCGCTAATTGCTGCTCATCGAGGGCATCGAGACTAGTGACATGAGGCAAGAGAAGCTTGCAGTAGGCCACGGCAAGTTTCTTGACAGCCTTGAGGTCGCGCAGATCGTGCTGGGGGTTGCGCTCAACCAGCGTATCGAAGATGGCAGCATAGGCATTTGAAGTGCGCAGTTCATGCAGAACTCCCGAGAAATACTCAGCGTTGATGGTCCACCCCTTGAGAATGGCACCGGCCGAGAGACGCGGCAGCTTCCATCCCTCGACAAAGCCGCTGATGCGGTCGATAACTGCCGCCTGGTTGAAGATTCCCGGCAACTCGCGGAAGTACTCGTCGTTGAAAGGCTGCATATTGTCGTCGAGGGTGATGTTGCCCGTCAACGCCACGCCACATTCACTGGTAAACAGCACATTGCTCACCGTGGCATTGCCATCCTCGAGGTAACTCTTCATGATGCTTTCCATCTCGTCAGGATCAGAGAACTGGAAAGTGGAAATTTCGTCGATAATCAGGGCGTCATGATACTTGAGGGGCCCGAACTGGCGGTTGGCGACGTTGTAGAACAACTGAGCACGACTCACACGGCCCCCACTGATCATCCAGACGTGCTTGCTCAAGTTCTTATAGACGTATGACTTACCGGTACCGCGAGGCCCCAATTCAATCATGTTGAGCCGCGGCTCGACGAGGATGAGCAGACGTGAGATGAACTCCATCTTCTGTTCCAATGACGAGAAGGCATCGGGTTCATATTCCATTGCCGTAATGAGCACATCGAGCCACTCCTCGATGTTGAACTGTCCACGACACCAACGATAAAAATCCATGTCAATATTTCGATAGGGATCAAACAGACGGCACTCGGTCATCTCGATAAATCCGCCCTGCTGTCCCCTGCCCTGCCCTCGCGGCTCGATGTAGCGCAGCGTGATGTTGCCCCACTTCTCGCCATCGGCGAAATCGTCGGCTGTTTCGGGGTCTTCACGTTTCTCGGCGGCAAGCGATGGCATGACATAAGCGCCGTCCACGATCTGTGCATCAGGAATCGAGAACTTGATGCGGTTGCGTGCCAGGTCATTCTTGACAATGAAACGTGTCGTCAAGTTAATCACATCGCCAGCCATCAGCCGACTCGAGATCTTGGTCAAGTCGGGCATTTTGTCCTGGAGATAGGCAGTCAGGGCTGCGCTGTCTACGGTACCGTCAGCGTTAGAGAAACGGCGCAGCACATAGTCACGCACAAACGATGGAAGATTGCGGCCAGTGAACAGGCTGTTATCTCCTTGGTTCTTCATTACAGCGGCATCGCCAAAGACTTCGCGGATTGTGGTACAAATCGGATTCATAGTGGCTTATCGTTTTTAGGGGTTAGTAATCAATATCATTAAAAAGAATCATCCATGTCAAAGCCCTGCATTTTCTTCAACTGCGGTATGGGCTTGGGCTTAGGCTCCGTTGCCTCGGGCGGGATTTCGTTACCAGGCTCACCGGTGGAGCCAGGAAGGTCTTTCACGTCCACAGGTACTGGTGGCGGTGTCCGTTTTACCCGCTTTGGCTCTGGTGGCTGAGCTTGAGGCTGTGCAGGTTCCGCTGTGATGATTGACTCGGGGACTTTAGTGGGCGGTGGTACTCGACGGCGGCGACGTTGAGGCGCAGTCCTCGGGGCATCGGGCTGAGAAGAAACATCATCGTCAACTACCGATGAAGCCCGACGTGAGGCCCCTGACGTAGCCAATAATAAGCGGACCGATTCCAAACCGACATCGTTACCGACCACCTCGGCAGCAGCACTCATGTTGCCAGACAACACAGTCTGCCGGGTATGGTCAATCATCACCGAACGCCCATCCGGGCTAATGATACGGACGGAGCGTTGCCACCGGAAACAGTGAGACAGCCATCGAGGATGACGGGGTTCATCGAGCGTCAATTCGCGACGGAGAGAGGTGCGGCGCCAGCGACTATTAACGCCAATGTGAGCCAGTTGCATCTCTTGCTCGAAATCCGTATCCCGCTCCTCAATCTCAACCCGCAGTCCTTCGGGCATCAGCAGGATATCATGAACGGCACATCTCCTATAAGCCTTAGCCATGAAACCAACAATGGCAGTATACAACCACACCTTCAACCTCAACAGGGATGAAGGCTTGCGTTTGCGCAACTGTTTGTCAGTTGGCCTGAGCACAGCGATGAGAAACCGAATCATTTGCAAAATCTATTTCAAGCGTATTGAACTCTACATCAAGAATTCCTGCAACAATCATGCCACATTGCCCGACGACACCTACCAGACAACCAGATGCTGTAATACCCACCAAAGGGCAGTGAAGAAATTCTTGCTTGACCAAAATGTTACCGTTATCACATTGAAGTTGAACACTGTCCACACCGCGATGTACAGATACGGAAACAGTTTGGTCCGGAAATGGTTAATATCAGGTTGATAATCACGTGTTTCGGTCAAATGTCGATAGATATAGAATCCCATCGTCATGCCCACAATCATGTCGAATAGCCAAGTACTCTGCCAAGCAATCAGGTTACGGAAGGCAAGCCCCAAATAGGTAACCAACGGCAATGTGTAGGGAGCCAACGAAGTGAACATGTGCGACCATTCAGGGCCACTGCTCATGATGTGCCCCGAATTCTTCTTGACGACCTTCTCGCTAACCCTGCGGCCAAGCAGCATAGCGACAAAAGAATGTGAGGACTCATGTGAGTCGATCTCCTGCATCTCGAGCGCGTCCTTGATCTTGTCACATCGGGGGATAATGTGTATACGCAGGATGAGATAGACCACGATGCCCATGGTGAACCACCAATAGAGGCCCAGGTTGAAACGCTTAAACACGTTGGGCCAGCTCAAGCGGTTCCACTCGAAGTGCTCCCAATCAGGCAGCAGCACATGCTCAACCGCTACCACCCAAGCCTCTCGCAGCAGCAAGGCCAACAGCACTGCCAGCACCACGCACCACACATAAATACTCACATTCTTCACCATCGTCGTCACTGAATTAATATATTGTTTAACGTTTGGAGACGCAAGATTTTGCGTCTCTACAGGCTGAGATTGGGAATAGGATTTCGTCGTCACTAAATTAATAATAGGCCTTGGTCAGCTGATAGAACCTGTCGAAATTGTCGGGAAAACGGGAGAATATATCGCGGGCATCGGAGCTCCACAGTCCATCATTGCCGTCGTCCGAAGGGTTGATGCGGACCAGCTGGATGACGCACATCACGCCACGGGGATGCCCGCCGCTCTTGACCCGGCTGAACTGCCGCTGCGTCATCAAGCCCATGCAGTAGACGGCTACGTCGACATACTGGCTGGTGCGGTCGATGGCGCCCCGCTCGTTCATCCAGTAATTGACGGGCGTGCCCGTCTTGGACAAGAGGACCAGACGCCGTGAGGGGTCGGTGATATGCTGGTTGAATGTGTTGACCGTTTCCCACATCGGGTGCAAGGTGCCTCCTTTGCCACCGTGAACACTTTGTGCCTCGGCCAGCCTGTCGAGAAACGCGTTCCAGGTAGCGCCGGCATGCTGCGTCCCGAGGGCGTCGACCAGCGGTCTTGCCACGGGGGCGTGGGCAGCCTTGACGATGGAGATGTTCACCTCCCGCTTGGTGAGCATACGGGTCCAAGCCTCGGCAAACTTCATTGGAGCCCAATAGTTATTGCCCTGGCCTAATACCCATGGGACAAGTTCACCATGCAGGCTACTGCCAAAAAAGTAGTCATAGTGCATGTTAGTCACGTCGGGCCTGACCAAGTCAAGGCCGAAACGCAAGGTATCGGCGAGGCCCAGACGGTTCCAGATGTAGCGTGTCATGCACAGGCTGTCGACGGCATAGGTATCGACATTGTCCTTGACATCGTAGAGCAGACTGATGTTGCGCACCAGCGGCGTATTGGTAAACACTCCGGAGTTGGAGGTCTTCTTGGATAACCGCCAGCCACGATGAAACAGACTCGAATGCTCAAAATGGCTATTCCCGGCCCGATAACCAGGGGGCAAAGCATTGCCCTGCATCGCCAGCACCGCCAAGGCCACCGGATAGACATCGTCACTCACGCCAAGGAAGTGGGAAAAGCTACTGCAACCATTCCAATTACCATTCCATTTTTTCCCAACAGTCCAATCGTAGAAAACACTATCATTATTGTAATGCCCCACGGTGTTGAGGTCAAGCAATGAGGGCATGGCTTCTACGGCGGCAAGTGCCAGCAAGGGTTTGAAAGCCGAGCCGACATAACGGCGAATGAGCGTCGGGCTCTTCATGCCGAGTGCTACATCCTCAGGGAGTTCTTTGTCAATCGACCGATAAAAAGGGGCTGCAATGACATTACCTGTAGCCATATCAATGACCGTCATCGACAGTTCAAAATGGCTCTTCTGGTAGCGGCCGCGCAGCGAGTCGTAACGGGCCTCGAGCATCCGCTCCAGTTCCCGGGACAAGAGCGGATCGAGCGTCAACTTCACGGTATCATGGTAGTCGGTATTCCTCAGAGTAGAGGACAGCCCGTACATCACTTGGCGCGTGAACCTATCAACCAAAGTCGGGTTGATGTTATAACGTTCCCGGCCTTCGTTGCTGTTGACCAACTTGGACAACGTCAAGGCAGGGTTGCGGTGCGAGACCGTGAACTCTGCCACCTTGCTGTTGTCGTTACGGTTAACGACCACGAGCTTTAAATCCTCGTCAAAGGCCACCCGGGCCAGCGGCCCGCCGGCTTCGGAGGGAAGCACCTCCACCCGCTTGCCTGTTGTGTCATAAACCAGGCAAGACAACGTGTCGGTGGTCTTGATGGCTAAATGGCGTCGATCGGGGTAAGCGAGATGGAGCGCACTCCCGCACAAGTTGACGTGCAACAATGTGCGACCCTCGTCGTAATCCTGACTGGTCGTGTAATAGTCAACGGCACGCCCTCCACGGCCGAGGAACGTCTGGGTGGCGACATCGGCGGTGATGGTCGTGTAGTAGTTATTATCCCTCACGATAGGGACAGGAGCCATGCGCAGGGGCATCATGCTCTTGCCCCAAGAGATGAAACAATGGTTGCGCTCACCGATGATTGCATTCTCGGTAGCCATGATGACTCCAGTCCAGGGGTCCTTCACAAAAGAGATACGGAAGAGCGACGGTATCATCCTGATGCCCGAGATCCAGGTATAGTCACCAGGGCCGAATGAAATCGTGAACATCTGCTCACCCATCGTGTCACGCTGTTTCTTGAGCAGCGAAGGGAGATTGCTGTTGAGATAGAAACGCTTGAGCTCCTCGTCGTGGATGGAATCGGCAATGATGTCCACAAGCCTGAGGTCGGCAGCCCTGCCCGATGCAGCGATGCTGTCCTCGTGGTAGGGCAGCTCAAAACGCAGGGCAGGATACTTGGCGTTCAACTCCTGCATCGAGCGGGGATGGATGTCGTTGCGGTTGCCCTCGGTGACCAGGGAGAGCAACAGCTCGTTGCTCTTGCGGATGAAACCGTCGTTGACCGACGGGGTGTAGCTGTCGTTCTTAGCGTCCGGCCCGGGTTTGATATATCCCCGCAGAAACGTGGCTGCAAGGACGGCAAGGACAATGGCGAGCAGGCCGACAAAGAGCCATCGTCCGTATCGGCTTGTCCAATTGGGGTCAATCTTTTTCATGTGATTAGTAATTAGATGTTATAACCAGTTGCTAATATGGGAACAGTCCAGTGCCGGCTGTCAACTGCTGCGCACAGGAATCGTCAATCTGACGGATGAGCCAGAGCCCATACACAGATCTTGAGAGATCACGCCTCACGCCGGCATTCTTGGCCAGAAAATCTTGATTTGGGATATCAAAACTGATGGAATCGGCGATCAGCACTTGTTTCACTTGTTGGTTGAGTTGCTTTTCACTAGCCAGCCTCAGCAGAGGCATAGTGCGCGACACATCGATTGTTTCGTTCTTCTCGGTCACAATCTTGGCGTCGAGGAAAGCAGCAGCAAGCTGCTGCTCGGGGCAATAAGCATAGTAGAGCGAGTCTATCGCCCAGAGCTGTGACACATGGGTCATCGGGCCAGTTGCCCTCCAGGGTATGATGACATCGGGCGAATGGAACTGCAGCTCCATGTTGAAGCGGTCCACCCCAGCAATAAAGGGTTCCTGGTACCAACCTGCAAGGATTGACATCAGGTGGCGCTCGCTCACCTCGCAGGAGTCGATGCGGTCGACACTGTCCCTGCTCGAATGAGCCTTGACATATAGCCAAACAGGAACAGGTTCCTCCACGATCGTTCCCGAGGGCTCATCGGGAGTGTTCACACCCGCGAGTTTCAACATCGCAGTGATGATGCCTGCCAAGACCAGCACACCGGCACATGCAGCCAGGACAGTCCGGTGCCGCCTCATCGTTGCCTGGAGTCGCTTGATCAACGGCTCAGAATAGTAGCCGCCGAAGCGGGACTTGAATTCGGCCTTGTCGCCATTCTTGAGTGAATCCATCAACTCTTTGAGGATTGCCGACTCAACAGTATCGCGGCTTTTCAGCATGCTGATAATGCTTGATGCATTATTCTCATCCAGGAGCCATTCGGCAGCATGGCGCTGCCTCAAGGCAGTCATCACCTCGACAAACAGGTCGGCATCGCCTGCCCGCTCGATGTTTTTAGCAATGCGATCACTATGTACCTGAGCAGCCAACATGAAAAAATCTCCCATACTGAGCGGTTTTTTCTCAAGCACATCCAATAGCGATTCGGCCGTGTGGGAGGCAAATGCCTTTTTAGGATAAGGGTGCTTCCTCAGCTGCTCAATCACGTCATCATAGGACGCCACAGCATGGCGCTCGAGCATGCGTTGGTAACGCTGACGGATCAGGCTGGCCAAATCCATGTGGCCCTTTTGGTCAAGCCTGTCAATCGCAGCTTGCAGCTGCTTGCTGTCACCAGAGCGCTTGACGGCATCAACGTTGAAACGCAGCTGAATGCGCGGGTCAATCTTCGCTGCCAGTTGTGCCACTTGGAACAGCGTCGTATTGGACCCTTTGAGGTGACGCTGCACAGCCTGCTCAAAATGAGATTTCACCTTCTCGGGCAATTTGTCCAGATGTGCTGCAACCCAATTGATATCGGCGATCAGCCGGTCAACGGTTTTGTCGTTATAGTTGAGCGACAGCACCACTTCACTGATGAGGTCATGCCTCTCGTCATCGGCCGCGCCCCAGGCTGCAGCAGGAATCAGCTGCAACGGAGTTTCGGCTACCTTCAGGCGCACAAAGCGATAGCGCAGAGCAGCCGCAGTGGGCTGATGGACAAACGACTCCTCGTCGGCAAGCATCTCCTCCATCATCGCAACAAACTGCGCGTCAGGGAAACTCATCAACAAGTCGGAATCCTCAGCGGTCAAACGAGCCAGCACCATCCTCAAGAGTACAGGTGGCAACGGGGACTGGCGCCGGAGAAGTTTCTCATTCAACGCACGCTGACAGTCCTTGTCCAGGGTGTCAATAACGGCCTTATAGACGTCAACATCGATGGTGTCGACCGACCACGAATCGACATCCGGCTTGAGGTGTTGCGCTTGCTCCTCCTGGCCATGAGTGGTCAAGAAATCAAGCGTCTGCACATAGTCGTCCCATCCAGCAGGCACAAGTTCGGCGGTAGAGAGACGATAATAGGCGTTGCTCAAGCGGTCTTGCTTCTCGCGCAGCGTGAATGACTTAGCCTTGCGAACAATATCGTCCTGAAGGAGCTGTGACAGCGGCTCGGCAGGCATGCGGGCGGCATCGTCCATCAGCGTGCGCGACGAGAGCACTTTATTGCGGATGACATCCAGCAGTCCCGTGAGTTGACTATTATCGCGGTAGAGCATCACCAGTTGCTGGTAGTTGACCGCCTGATCGACGCGAGTCGTGAGCATCGCGAGCACCTCACCCTCGAGAGAAGGGAAACGGGCAATCACATCGGCCACGGCGATAGGCACTCTCACGCCCGCCTGTTTCCACCGCAGCAACTTGGCGGCCGCCTCGGTCTGGCGATAGGTATTATCATCGGTCGAGTCATAGAGCGCCATGAGTATCTTGACGTCGTTCTCGCTCGGATTGTTGCCGTTGCCCAGCAAGCGGTCAACATTCTCAGGTATCAACTGCATCATGTCCATTACCCCATTGCGCGTCGCACGGCCATTGCCCAAGAAGGTCTTGATCAGCGGGGCCACTTGCAGCAGACGCCTCTGCTCGTCATCAGTAGCCAGCACAGATTTGTCCGCACGAGGCTCGTCGCCACGCCAGTCAATAACAATGCCATTGCGCCCAGCATCACCCCAGTTAGCGAGGTCATCGTGGTGGGCTATGATCTGAAGATGGTCGATAAAAATCGACGACACATTCAAGCCAGCCTCCAGAGAATAACCCATCGAGACATAGCCCCGCACGCCTTGAGGCAGAGCGTCGATGGCCCGCAACAAAGAGCAGAATTTTGCATCACTGCGCAATTCATCGCCATGCCGCTTGTCACTATCGCTCAAACGGATAAATACCTGACGGTTATTGACAACAGCATGAACCAGGACGTCGTGCAACATCGTCTCGCTCTGGCTCAACGGCTCCAGTCCCAATGTCTCGTCCACGTCAACAAGATTGGGCTGTCCATACTCGCGCTCCTCATAGTGGCGCATTTTGTCAA
>JAEEGJ010017681.1_pt1 | contig 16077 bp, 27 predicted proteins | sample 8958761 | NCBI WGS metagenome assembly JAEEGJ01 (sample SAMN16246546, study PRJNA631951) | gut metagenome | biome: gut microbiome; feature: rumen; material: RS-attached | host: Bos | place: Iran: Karaj | collected 2018-10
GGAAGTATCTGATGGAAAAGTGGACTTGAAAAAATATCAGTGGGAAAAATGGTGATGGAATATTTTGTAAATATAAATGGCATCGATGTTGAGGCTCGATTTGATGAAGCGTGCATAGACAATATTTTTAAGCCTCTTTTATTGCATCTTTCAGAGTTGAGAAGGGCAAAGGGAAAGAGACTGTTGGTCATGCTTGCAGCTCCTCCCGGGGCAGGAAAAAGCACGTTGGTAAGCTTTCTTGAAAGCATTTCAAAGGACGTTATTCCTGAGTACAAAGTCCAGGCAATCGGAATGGACGGATTTCACAGACGACAGGAGTATCTCATTTCTCATTCTGCCATTGTTGATGGAGAGGAAGTCAGCATGGTGGATATCAAGGGTGCACCAATTACATTTGATATTGATAAGCTAAAAGAATATATCGAGCAGGCGCTGATTCAGCCAAGGTTTTCATGGCCTGTTTACGACAGACATCTGCACAATCCGGTGGAGAATGCTATTACTATCGACTCGGACATTTTGCTTTTAGAGGGCAATTATCTTTTGCTTGACGAAGATGGATGGAGAAGTATTTCAGATGCAGCGGATTATACCATTTCTATCAAGGCAGACCCAAATATGCTTCGAAATCGACTGATTGACCGCAAGGAAAAAAGCGGAAATACCAGAGAAAAGGCGGAGCAATTTGTTGATTATAGTGATATGAGAAATGCAAGGCTTTGCCTGGAGCATTCGAAAAAAGCAGACTTGGAATTGTACTTGAATGGGGAAGGTAAATTTGAAAAAGATAATTGAAATTTCGTATGATTTCAATAAAATATTTTTACTAAATAATTATATGGAGGCTATAAATGAATTTCAGATTAGCTAGCGAAAATGACATAAATGAGATTTGTTTATTAATTGAATCGGCAATCCAAGAGATGGAAAAGCATGAAATTTTTCAGTGGGATGATGTTTATCCTGCTGAATCAGATTTTTTAAAAGATATTGAGAAAGATAACCTTTTTGTTGGTGAGGAAGATGGCAATATTTCTGTAGTTTACGCCATTAATAAGGATTATGATGAACAGTATAGTAATGGAAAGTGGATGTATCCGGAAAGTGATTTTAGGATTATCCATAGACTGTGTGTTAATCCGGCATATCAAAATAAGGGCGTTGCAAGAAGAACATTGGAGCATATTGAATCAAGTCTTCGTGACAATGGGGTAGAGTCAATTAGACTAGATGTGTTTACAGAAAATCCTTTTGCATTATCTTTGTATCGTAAATGCGGATATGATGAAGTGGGAACAACCCAGTGGAGAAAGGGGAAGTTCCTTTTAATGGAGAAGAAATTGTAGTTATATTGTTGGTAATAGGGATATTTTGTCAGCTTAAAAATATAAAAATACAATTACTATGGGAGGGTTTTTATGGATGTATTTTCTGAAGCTTTATTAAAATCTGAAGGTAACAATATTCCAGAGGAATTTGATTGGTTTGCACCATTAATTGGGGATTGGGATTGCGATTACTACGATGAGCCTGTTAAGGGCGAAAAGAGACACGTTAAGGGCGAGTGGATTTTCAGACGAGTACTTGAGGGAATAGGCATTCAGGATATTTTTATTTTCCCTTCAAGGGACACTCGAGAGGCATACCCTCAGCCTGATGGCGAATATGGCACATCCCTTAGGATATTCAATAAATCCCAGGGACATTACGATGTAGTCTACACCTGCGAAGGGATAATGAAGCGTCTCACATTTAAAAAAGATGGAGACAAGCTGGCAGGTAAAGTTTTGGACGAGGAAAATACCTATTGGATTTTTTCAGATATAACTGACAGTGGATTCCACTGGGAATATGTGATGTTCAAAGAGGATGGCACAAAAGAATTAGTGTGCGAGATTTTTGGAAAGAAATAAAATAAATAGTTATAGTAGCAGAGGCAGTAAAGATGAAATACAACAAGATAGTGGTTTTAAAAAATGGTAAGAAAGCATTAATCAGAAATGGTGATTCTGCGGACGGAGCTGCAGTTTTTGAAGTGTTTAATCTTACCCATGACGAGACAGATTTTTTACTTTCTTATTCAGATGAAAATAGCTTTAATGCTGAGCAGGAATCTGAATTTTTGCAGAAAAATACAGATAGCGATAATGAAATACAGATGGTCGCAATCATAGATGGCAAAGTTGCCGGAATGGCTGGAATAGAGGCTATTGGTAGCAAGTACAAGGTTAAGCATCGGGCTGAATTTGGAATCAGTATTTTAAAAGAATTCTGGGGTCTGGGTCTGGGCAAAGCTTTTTTGCAGGCAGCAATAGAATGCGCAAAAGAGGCTGGCTATACTCAACTGGAACTAAATGTAGTTGCAGAAAATTCCAGTGCGATAGCTCTTTATAAGAGCCTTGGATTTGTAGAGTTTGGACGAAATCCAAGAGGATTTAATTCCAGAACAAGTGGGTATCAGGAGCTGGTTTACATGTTGTTAGAACTATAATAATCAGGAGGGAAAATGAAAACTAGAGATAATAAAAAAGATGATACAGAGGTTTAGATGAAAATAGCTGTTAGTGCATGTTTGCTAGGTGAAAATTGTAAATATAATGGTGGAAATAACCATAGTAAAAAGGTAGAGGAATTCATTAAAGGTCACGATGTTATTGCCATATGTCCAGAGGTCTTAGGTGGATTGCCTACACCAAGAGAGCCAGCTGAAATTGTAAATGGAAAAGTTTGTCATGCCCGTGGTGATTCAGTTGATAAGGAATTTAGGGCAGGTGCCAAGAAGGCTTTAGATATTATAAAGGATAACCAGGTAGAGCTTGCGATTTTGCAATCGAGAAGTCCCTCTTGTGGAGTAGATACAATTTATGATGGCACTTTTTCCGGAAAAATAATACCGGGTAAGGGGGTGTTTGCAGAGCTTTTACATGAAAACCATATTAAAGCAATAGATGTAGAAGATATTTAAAAGGGTGAAATTTATTATGTCAGAAATACAAAGGCTAAAGGAAATAGTAGAGACTCTCAGAGGCGAGAATGGATGTCCATGGGACAAAGTGCAGACCCATATGAGTCTAAAGCCTGCCTGCATCGAGGAGGCAGCTGAGGTTATAAATGGAATAAACATACTAGATGACACTGGCGATGCGGAAAATCTCAAGGAAGAGCTTGGTGATTTGCTTTTGCAGGTAATGTTTCATAGTGTAATCGCAGAAGGGGAAGGCCTGTTTACATTTGAGGATGTGGCAAAGGTTGTTTCTGACAAGATGGTTAGGAGACATCCCCATGTGTTTAGCGGAGTTACCTACGAATCAAAGGAGGCCCAGCACAAAGCCTGGGAGGAAATAAAGAAGGCGGAGAAGGAAGGTAAAAATGATTATTCAGGTTATCTGCCTAAAGCCTTTGAGGAATCAAAGCAGTTAATTGACAGGGCTAAGGAAAGAAAAGGATTCTAAATCGACGACTATATTAAAGGAGACACAAAATGAAAATTGAACACATTGCAATGTATGTTAATAAATTAGAGGAAGCCAGAGATTTTTTTGTTAAATATCTTGATGGTCGTTCAAATGATGGATATCATAACAAAAACACTGGTTTTCGCTCATATTTTATAAGCTTCGATGATGGGGCAAGAATCGAAATAATGAACAAACCGGAAATGGTTGATAGCAGCAAGGAATTGAACAGAACCGGTTATGCGCACATAGCTTTTAGTGTGGGAAGCAAGGAGAAGGTTGACGATTTGACTGCCAGGGTGAAGGCTGATGGTTATCAGGTTGTTAGCGGCCCTCGCACAACAGGTGATGGATATTACGAAAGCTGCATTGTTGCAATCGAAGACAATCAGATTGAAATTACCGTATAGACGAATTAGGTATATAAGGCTGGAAATAAGGTAGGAAAGATGAAAGCATTTATCAGATTAACAGACTTTAAAAAGAATGAGCTGATGGAGATTTTTAATATCGCGGATAATATTGATAATTATTCGGGTTTTTTAAAAGGTAAAACAGTCGTTATGTTTTTTCCTGCATCCAGCATCAGAACAAGGGTTACATTTGAAAAAGGAGTATTTCTTCTCGGTGGCCAGACTATACTATTTAACCCTGCAACTCTAGATAAAGAGGAAGATATTAGGGATGTTTGCGGGTATCTTCAAAACTGGGCGGATGCGGTAGTGGTTCGTCACAATGATATTAATTTGCTTGATAGAATGACAAATATAATGCAAATTCCAGTTATAAATGCAATGACAGGAGTAAATCACCCTTGTGAAATGATGTCTGATTTGTATTCTCTTTCAAAAAGCAGGGCTGATTATTTGAAGGATGATTATTTATTTGTAGGAGCAGATGGCAACATAGGTAGAGCCTGGAAGGAAGCATCAGAGGCCTTTGGTTTTTCTTTATCACAATGTTGTCCTGACAAGTATTGTATTTCTGGAATGAAGAATATAGTTGATATTAAAGAAGCTATTGTTGGAAAAAATATCGTATGTACGGATTCAATTCCAAAGGAAATGGCGAAGGATTTTAGAGATTATCAGATTACAAGAGAGCTTATGGAAATGGCGAAGGATAATGCAATTTTAAATCCATGTCCACCATTTTACCGGGGTAAAGAAGTGTCAGAGGATGTAATTGAATCAGATTATTTTGTTGGATATGAGTTTAAGAATAATCTGTTGAAGGTGCAGCAGGCGATACTGATTTATTGTATGTCAAATTAACAAGGAGAAATCTTATTGGGGGAAATAATATGATTGAAACAGAACGGCTTTTGCTGCGAGAGTACACAGTGGATGATTTTGACGCATTATATGAAATCATGTCAGATCCGGAAACAATGCAGCATTATCCAAAACCATTTGATAAAAACAGAACCATGGGATGGATAACCTGGAATCTGGAGAATTATATGAAGTATGGATTTGGACTGTGGGCAGTAGTGCTAAAGGAGACAGGAGAATTTATAGGGGATTGTGGCATAACCATACAGAATATAGACGGCGAAATGCTTCCAGAAATCGGTTATCACATTCATAAAAAATATTGGAGGCGTGGCTACGGAAAGGAAGCAGCTAGGGCTGCAAGAGATTGGGCCTTTAATAATACGGATTATGATGTGATTTATTCCTACATGAAATATACGAATGTGGGCTCATACTCTACAGCTATCGCAAATGGTATGAAAAAAGTGAAGGAATATCCTGATCCCAAAAACACAATTTCATACGCATATGCGATAACACGCGAAGAATGGGAGAAGCTACAAGAAGTACTATAGAAAGGGTGGGTATGGATAAATATTTAGATATTAAAAACAAACTTTTAGAGTTTGCAGCAGCGGATGATGCTATTAAAGCTGTGGTGGCCATTGGTTCCACTACGAGAAAAGATGTTAAGGCTGACGAGTTTTCTGACTTAGATTTATTCATTGTTACCGATGATACGGATAAATGGTTTTATGGTGAATATCCTGATTTGCTTGGAAATATAAGTATATCTTTTATTGAGCCTACCTTAGGTGGAGGCATGGAAAGAAGATGTATGTACGAAGACTTTAAGGATGTTGATTTTATTGCTATTACGCCTGAGCAGTTTGAGACTGTTGTTAAAGACGGTGTGGCTAGTTGGGTGATGAACAGAGGATATGAGGTGCTTTATGATTCAATTTCTTGCCAGGAGTTTTTGAAAACTTATATTAATTCTGAAATCGTACATCCGTATATCGATGAAGAAGAATTTAAAAATGTTGTAAATGATTTTTATTTTCATAACATATGGTCCTATAAAAAGTTGAAACGTGGCGAGATATGGGCGGCCAAGACATGCGTAGATGATTATCTGAAAAAGCCGCTTTTAAGGATGATAGAATTATACAGATATAAAACGGCAGGAGTAGATACCTGGCACGAAGGAAGGTTCTTTGATAAATGGGCGGGCGAAGAAATAATATGTGATATGAAAAAATGCTTTGCCCACTATGATGCGGATGATATATATAATTCGCTAGTTGAAACTCACAAGCTGTTTGCAAAAGTTACAGAGGGTTTGGCAAAGATAGAAGGATTCGTATATCCGAATGAAGCCAGAGATTGTGCAAGACTTTATTTAAAAATATAAGGGACCATGGAGGTTGTTACTAGAATGAATAAGAAGGCTGTGTCAGGATTTGATTATTTATGGTGCGCTTTATATGCATGTGCAGGATTTGCATTTGAATTATTGCTTGTGCAAATTGAAAAATGTATGGGAATTAATATTGGAGAATACACGACGGCACAAAATATTATCCATTGGCTTATAACCACTATAGGCTGGGTTGTCATAGGGCTTCTTGTTATTTTTATTGGAAAAAAGACCACTGGCTTTGAGATACTTAAAGTAAAGGAAAAAATGAAGGGGTGGCAATATATCGCAATATTAATTTGCTTTGCAATCAACATACTTGTTAAATGTCTCGACTGGGGTGGATTCAAGCCTTTGCTTGAATTTCAGAGATTAGGAATGCCACTATTTTTATTTCAGTATATTTATTATATTGCGGAAGGATTTTTGATTTCCCTTGTAATCGTATATGCACAAAAGGCCTGCGAGATGTGGTTCAAAAATGAGAAGCTTCCATACGGCGGAATTATTCTTGGACTCACATGGGGCCTGGCACATATTTTATCCAAAGGCAGTTTGATGACAGGGGTACTGGCTGCACTGGCAGGCTTTTTATTTGGCGCAGCATACCTGATTGTAAATAAGGATTACAGGAAGGCTTTGCCGATTGTAGTGTTACTTTTTATTTTATAGAAGCAGGAAGATATTTGGCCAAATGTATTAGGAGTTCCATAGATGTTTTTTGAAACTGATAGATTAATCTTAAGACCATGGGATGAAAGTGATGCGGAAGATTTATTTAAATATGCAAGTCATCCTGAGGTTGGTCCATTTGCAGGATGGGAAGTACATAAAAGTGTAGAGGAAAGTCGCGAAATTATTCGAGACATTCTTTCTGCGTCTGATACTTATGCAGTTGTTTTAAAGGAAACAGATCATCCTGTTGGAAGTATTGGCCTCATGTTAGGCGAATCAAGTAACATTGGTCTTCCTGAATCGGAGGGGGAAATCGGTTACTGGATTGGAGTACCATATTGGGGACAAGGACTAATTCCTGAAGCAGTTAGAGAGATTCTAAGATACGGTTTTGAAAGTTTGCATCTCGATAAGATATGGTGCGGATACTTTGATGGAAATTTAAAATCAAAACGTGTTCAGGAAAAATGTGGATTTCATTTTCATCATGTTGCTGAAAATGTTCCATGTGCTATTGAAGGACTGCTGCAAACTGAATTTGTTACATGTCTTTCTAGAGAAGAGTGGTTTTTAGACAATTAAGTTAGTTTTATAAATATTAGGAGAGGAGGAGCAATGAGAATAGATACAGATCGTTTGATAATAACAGAGATGACTATGGACATGGCGGAGGATATCCATAAGAATTCTCTTGATGAAGACATTAGAAGGTTTGTGCCGGATGAAGTTTTCGAGACAGTGGAAGAGGCGCAGGAAACAATTGAATTTATAATGTCTCAATATGGTTCCACCACAGGTCCATTGATATATGCAGTGATTAAAAAAGATGATAATAAAAATATAGGTTATGTCCAGCTGATTCCATTAGATGATGGGAAGTGGGAAATCGGCTATCATGTGGCAAAGCCATATACCAGGAAAGGTTTTGCAACCGAGGCGGTGAAGGAGTTTCTTCCTGTAATAGCTGAGTATGTTGGAACTAATGAAGTGTACGGGATTCGCCTCATAGAAAATGTTGCATCTGGACGAGTGCTTGAAAAGTGCGGGTTTGAGACCTTTTTCACAGGCGAAGGCCCATATCATGATGGAATATATGAAATAACTAAGAGTGTATGGAAGATGTAATTAAAGTTTGAGTAAATGGGGATTTACAAGTGGAAAATATAGTTATCAAGCCTTTAACTTCTGAATTAAGTGCCGATTATCTTGACTTTTTTGATAATCGTGCCTTTACAGATAATAACCCAAATGGTCCGTGCTATTGCACCTCAGCCAATCAGGATGAGAATGAAATACAACAGATGGTTGGTGAATTTCAACATAATGGTGTAAAAGAAACCGTGCGCAAGTATGCGGTAGAAATGCTAAAGCAGAACAGGATTCATGGATATTTGGCTTATGATGGAGAACAATCTATTGGCTGGTGTAATGCAGCAGATATAGATAGTTATGTCGGGTTTGTTCCGGAATTTGCAAGAAAAATCACCTGTGGAAAAACTGTTTCCATAGTTTGTTTTGAAATTGCACCCGAGTACAGAGGCAAGGGTATAGCATCTGCATTAATTGACCAAGTTTGTAATGATGCAAAAGTAAATGGATATACAGCTGTCGAGGGATATGCATTACTTTTGGATAAGCCCAATGACTTTGATTACCAAGGTCCGTATCACTTGTATCAAAAAGCAGGATTTGCCGAGGTGGCAAATGAAAACGGACAAGTTATCATGAGAAAATTATTGTAATACATGGAAAGATAGATGAATATGCTTTTAACTATATTTTTAGTATTTGCAAAAATCGGGCTGTTCACCTTTGGCGGTGGATATGCAATGATTTCCATAATTGAAGATATCTGTGTTAGTCAGAAAAAATGGATAACGCATGAGGAAATGATGAACATGACTGTTGTGGCTGAATCCACGCCTGGTCCCATAGCAATCAATTGTGCTACATTTATAGGCTATAAGCAGAAAGGACTTGCGGGGGCCATTGCAGCTACCCTCGGAATGATTATACCCTCATTTGTTATCATTTATTTGATTTCCATGTTCCTGGATAATTTTATGAAAATCCTATGGATAGCGAATGCGTTTAAAGGGATTCGTATAGCTGTGGGAATATTGATAGTGGATGCAGCTATAAAAATGATTCGAAAGATGAAAATGAAAGCATTTTCTATTACTATAATTATTTGCTCAGTGGCGGTAATGCTTTTGAAAAATTTTTTGGATTGGAATTTTACTTCAATAACTATTATGTTGGTTGCAAGCATTTTAAGTCTTGTGATATTTACAATTAAGAATGCATCGTCTAAGAAAGGTGGTGCAGCAGAATGATTTATTTAGAGTTATTTTTAGGCTTTCTGAAGGTGGGACTGTTCTCTTTTGGCGGAGCTTATGGTGCCATACCGTTAATAAAAGATGTTGTTTTGCATTATAAATGGATGAATGAAGAACAGCTGGCAAATGTTATTGCTATCAGCGAAAGCACACCCGGCCCAATCATGGTCAATTTGGCTACATATGTAGGAAGCACTAAATGTGGCATACTTGGTGCAGCTATAGCTACATTGGCTGTAGTTTTACCTGTGTTTATAATCATCCTGATTGTAATGTTTTTGCTGAGAAAAATCTTGGCAAATCCATATACTCAGGCTGTTCTTAGAGGATTAAAGCCTTGTATTATAGGAATTATATTAGCTACAGGTATTTACATGATAGTAAAGAACAGCGTTTATCCATTAGTTGAAATTAGTGATGTGGTACCGCTTGTTCTTGCTGTTTTATTAGCTGTAATCTACTTTGTTTCAGAGCGGATTATCAAAAAGAAAATTTCACCGATAATGCTGATTATTATTTCTGCGTGTTTGGGGATAATAGCGTTTTAACATACCGCAACTAAGCTTAAGAATTATAGGGCAAGCAAAAGATAATAAAGTTAAGCAGCAGTTGATGGAGAAGGGCTATAAAATAATAGAGATCAATCAGACTGAAGACGAAAAATATGAAGTGAAAATATCTGATAAAGAGGAAAATGTGCAGAGCATCCTAGTTGAAAAAGGGGACATGGAAGTAGAAGAGTTTAAGGTAGGCGATTTCGTATATATGGACGAAGACGGTGACATTGAAAATGTGGCAGATAGCGAAGACTAAGCAAATATAGGAGAAAGTGCAATGGAATCGAAACAGAGTGATGGGGTATATGGAAAGTTTCCAACTAGAGAAGAGGCCGAAAGGTTACTGAAGGACGCTGAAAATTGTAATCCAGGCCCATGGGGGAATCACAGTAGAACCGCTGCACATTGTGCTGAAGCAATAGCGGCAAAATCTGGAATGGATGCAGAAAAAGCTTATGTTTTGGGACTACTTCATGATATAGGAAGAAAGTTTGGAAAAAGGCATTTGGGGCATGTGTCTGACGGATATTCCTACATGATGTCTCTTGGGTATGACGATGTTGCTAAGATTTGCCTTACTCACTCATTCAACGAGAAAGATATTTCGAAGTACATTGGAAACTTTGATACCACAGAAGAAGAGACCAAGCTGATAGTTGACGGTCTTGAGGCTATCGAATTGGATGATTATGATCGCCTTATCCAGCTTTGTGATTCAATTTCTGGTGCAGAAGGTGTTATGAATCAGATTGATAGAATGACAGACGTAAAGATGCGATATGGGGACTATGACCAGGAAAAATGGGATACGAACATAAGACTTCTGGAATATTTTGAAAACAAGATGGGCGAAAATCTTTATTTGGTGGTTGATAAGGAAAATTACAGACCAGAATAGTTAAAGATAAATCGGAGCTTGTAGGGCTTTTTTGCTAAAGAAAGAGCGCGGCAAATTCCAGTTTTTCAAGGAGATAACCAGATATGAGAATACGACCATATATAATGTGCAAAGATTTTGCTGAAATTAAAAACTGGATAACAGATGAGAGAACTCACGCCATGTGGTGCGCGAATTTAATCAACTATCCTATTGAAAAGGACAACTTTGCGAAGGTAATGAAAGAAATCTCTGAGCGCTTTGTGGATAGTCCTTACGTGGCAACTTCTGATGAAGGTGAATTGATAGGATTCTTTTGCTATTCGGTTGATTTAAGTAATAATGAAGGAATGCTGAAATTTATCATGAATAATCCTCAATATAGAGGTAAAGGCTACGGTAAGGAAATGCTCCAACTTGCAGTCAAGTATGCATTTGAAATTACTGATGTACAAGCTGTTCAGTTGAATGTATTTCCCGAAAATGTAAGAGCAAAAAGGTGTTATGAATCTGTAGGATTCACAGAAAGAAAGACAGATTTGAATGCATTTGCTTACAAGGATGAATCTTGGGGCAGATGTAATATGATTCTTAGAAAGGGTTAGTAAAATTCAAGTCTATCTTTGAAATCCATATCAAGGATGAAGTAGATATGGGTTAATTTATAAAATTTTTCAAGCACCAGCGGGGGAAAGTAGATGAATGGTTGCGTAAAAGTTGGTAATACTGACATGTATTATGTAGCTTTTGGAAAAGGTAAAAAGAATCTGATTGTTCTACCGGGATTATCAGACGGTCTGTGGAATGTGAAAGGAAAATCCTGGTTATTATTTGGTTCGTATATACGTTTTTTCAAAAACTATAGAGTTTATATGTTTAGCAGAAAAAATGGACTTCCTGAAGGATATTCCATAAAAGAAATGGCGGATGATCAGGCTGTGGCCCTGAAGAATCTGGGCATAAAAAAGACAATGGTTATGGGTGTATCTCAAGGAGGAATGGTAGCACAGCTTTTAGCTGCAAATCATCCAGAACTGGTGGAAAAATTGATTCTTGTAGTTACAGCACCATACGCCAATGACACGATAAAGGCGGTCGTTTCGAAATGGATTGAGATGACAAAGAATGATACTCATACGAATCTAATGCTTGATACGGCAGAAAAGGTGTATAGTGAGAAATTCAATAAAAAGAATAAGAAGTATCTCCCTTTTCTTGCACGATTTACGAAGCCAAAAAGCTATGACCGATTTTGTAAAAATGCTTATGCAATCCTTAACTTTGATGCGAGAGCAGAACTTCAAAGGATTAAGTGCCCAACCTATATAATGTCAGGTAATCAAGATAATACCGTGGGAAATGAAGCACCTTATGAATTAAAGGCCGGGATTGCCAACAGTGAAATACTGATGTTTGACGGGCTTGGACATGGCCTTTTTGAGGAAGATAAAGATTTCTACAACAAGGTGCTGGAGTTTTGTGATAGGTGAAATACTTCAAAAAAAGGGAACTATAATGGATAAAAAACTACTAGATTTTTTAATCACAGCAAAAAGAGCAACATATGCAGGAAAGGGAGCGGAAACGGCACCGTCTCGAGAAAAGTCACATGATTTGATTTATCGTGATGGCGATTTTATGTATTACGACACTTATTTAGGCACAGGCAAGTTTGCAGGTGAGGAAGCTCTTTGGATAAATGATAATCCATATTGGAGTATGAATTATATAGGTAGAGTTACGGGAGAAAATTTTAGTGGGGATTTCTTGAAAGAAGCATTGCTGCTTGTACCAGAAGACAAGCCGTTTAGAGGGCCAGAAAATTATTCCAGTGGTAATTACACGTACCAGTGTGAAATAGATGGAGACTTTGAGTGGTTCCAAGGAAAAGAGATAATTTGCCATAAGGGCGAGCAAATTTATGAATGCGTATTTCACGGTGGATTAGTCGAATAATGACCCACTGACCCCGTCCCCTGGAATCACTTACAGAAAACGGAGCTGAAATTTTATGAAAGTATTTATTGTTTATTGTCATCCATCTGAAGATTCATTCACAAGAAGCATTCTGGATTCCTTTGTTAAGGGTGTTGAGGATGCAGGAAATGAGTGCATTATCTCAGATTTATACCAGATGGATTTTAAGGCAGATATGTCTGAGGAAGAATATTTAAGAGATTCGTATTATCGTACTGAGCCTGACGTTTCAAGCGACGTTACCATAGAGCAGGAAAAGATAAATTCGGCTGATGGCATAGTGTTTATTTATCCAGTATTTTGGACCGAGGCGCCTGCAAAATTAGTTGGCTGGTTTGATAGAGTATGGTCCTATGGATTTGCTTACGGTGACAGAAAAATGAAAACCTTAGAGAAGGGATTGGTACTTTGCTCTGCGGGGAATCCAATTGAGCGTCTTGAGCAATTTGGATATCTTGAAAGCATGAAAAAGGTAATGTTGAATGACCGACTCGCGGATAGAGTTAAAAAATCCGAATTTGTTGTTTTTCCAAGCACTTCACGGGAAAAGGCACTCAGAAAAACTAATTGGGATAAAAATTTAGAGTTGGCATATACTAAGGGGAAATCTCTTTTTGATGAAGAAAAGTTTTCTATGGACAATAGATTTTTTACTGCCATTGAAAACTCGGAATCAGGAGAAGTTTCTTCTAGTACAGTTTTCAATTATCATCAAAAGGATAATGTTATATGGGCAGAATATTCTGGTGGAAGTGTAGTCAAAGGTATTCTCCTTGGAACAATAGATGCAGACAACAATATGCACTTTAAGTATCAGCATATTAATGTGGAAGGAGAATTAAAGGAGGGCTCGTGTGATTCGAAGCCACAGGTGGTTAATGGTAAGCTACGCTTTTATGAGAAATGGAAATGGACCATGGGTGAATCGGGCGAATCTATAATTGAAGAATTGTAATGACCCATCGACCCCGTCCCCTGGGATCACCAATTTGGAGGTATAAAAATGGAAACATGGTATTACACAGTTGTCAGTATAGATGGCGATTACGCAAATTTGAAAAGAACAGATATAGACTCGGATGAGTTAAAGCTGGTTGCCCGGGCGTTGCTTCCTGCGGATATTGCCGAGGGCACAAACCTAAAATATGAATTGATGCAGTATTTTATTGTGTAAGGAGAAACTTGCCATGGCACAACTAGAGCTAAAAAAGTTGTCGTATGATTTGACTATATGTAAAGTGGCATCGACAGCTGATATAAATTTTGATGCAGAATTTTATTTTATTGGGAAAACAGATGAAGAGATTTCTCTGGTCTGCACAACTGCCGATACACCAGTAAACACCAGTGCAAGAGAAGATGGCTGGAAGGGATTTCGTATACAGGGAGTCCTTGATTTTTCATTGGTTGGAATTTTGTCAAAAATTTCAGCTATACTTGCCCAGAATAATATTGGAATTTTCGCAGTGTCGACTTATAACACAGACTATATTCTGGTTAAGAATGAAAATTTTAAAAATGCGTTAGAAGTTTTGGAGACCGAAGGATATTTGATAAACTAAATTAGAATATGCGCGGAAGATATGGAAAGAGTAAAATTAATAGAACTGGGATTTAAGAAACCCCGTCCCCTGAGATTACTAAGATAGAGGAAAACACTATGGAGAAATTTAAAGTAAAGGAATGTAATGACATTGAAGTGGTAAAGGTATTATTTAAGGAGTATTCCCAGATTAAAGGTGCAGAAAGCTGCTTTGTGTCGTTCGATAAGGAGCTTAATGATCTTGCCGGATTTTATAAAGGCGGAGCACTACTTGTAGGATATGAGGATGAAAATCCGATTGCATGCATTGCTATTAAAAAGATGGATGATGACATATGTGAAGCGAAAAGATTATTTATTAAGCCAGAGTTTCGTGGAAAGGGATATGCGAGAATCATGTTAAATTCCATGCTTGATAAGGCGGAGGCGTTGGGCTTTGATGAGGTGACATTCACAACAAACCCTTCTGTAATGCAGATTGGATATGGATTATATAAGAGAATGGGCTTTGAGGAAGTTTCTGAAAAAGACGGTATTGTTTCAATGAAAATGGCACTTTAATGACCCGCTGACCCCGTCCCCCTGGGATCATTAATCAAAATAAACAACTTGGAGAAATATTATGAAAAAGATAGGCTTGGTAGGTGGAACAGGACCAGAGTCCACCTTGATGTATTACAAGGAATTAAATTCCAGAATCGACAATCTGACTGGCGGCAAAGCTATGCCGGATATAGCAATAGAAAGTGTTAATTTCAGAAGAGCGTGGGATTATGTGGCCGAGGGCGACTACAACAATCTTGCAAAGTATCTTTCTGAAAAAGTTAATGCACTAAAAGCTACTGGTGCAGAGATAATTGCACTTACAGCAGGGACAATGCATATCGTATTTGCGGAAATCGAAAAGGATACAAGTGTATCCCTTGTTAGCATTCCAAAGGCTGTTTGTAAAGAGGCTCAAAAGCGCAACTATAAAAAGGTGGGATTGCTTGGCACGATTTTTACCATGGAAAAGGACTACATGAAAAATGACTTTGTGAATGCTGGCATTGAGGTAGTGGTTCCAGAAAAAGCTGACCGGGATTTGATTGCAAATAGAATCCTTGAGGAATTGGAGCTTGGGGTAGTGAAGGAATCAACCAGGGAAGAGTTCAATTCCATCATCAAAAAGATGCGGGATAATCATGGAATCGAAGCAGTTGTCTTGGGCTGCACCGAAATTCCATTACTATTAAATGACGACAATTGCGTCCTGCCATGTCTCGATAGTGTAGACATACATATCAACCAACTAATCAAGCTGGCAACGTCAGAAAATTAATTCTAAGGCAGCTTGATTCTCACCAAATCTTCGTGGGGATTTGTTTTGGCGAGGCCAATTTCTACTATCTTTCCGGAAACAGGGGCAAAGCTTTTTTGCATGTACTCAAAGGCTTTAAGCATTTGCTCACTGGAAAGGGTTTTGCCGATTGTGACGTGGGGCATCCAGGAATGAGGCATGTAATATTTGCTTATACTGGTGTTTTCCACGGCCTCCATGGCCTCTACAAATTCACGCTGGAGTTCTTGCAGATAATCATTCAGCACGGCTCCGGTGTAGATAACGTAGGGCAGCAGCTGGCCTACAGCAGGAATCATAATATCCCCTGTCTTAATGGTGCTGCAGGCTTGTCTAAAGGCAGACTCCAGGTCTTGGCCGCTGATGGCCTCAACACTTGTTATAGTCAAATGTGGTGGCACATTATTTCTAATCATAAAATCATTTTCAGTTACCTGAGCCACCCCGTTAATATATCTATTTAAAATCTTATTAGTATTCTCATCAAAATATGCAGAAATCAGATACATAAAAACCTCCCGCCTTAATAATATTGTACCATAGATTACTGCCTTCCTTCGCAAAACATAAGTGTTACTATTCACAGTCTCTAATATATTGATATGGGACACCTTCTACTATGTAGGTATAGGTTCAATC
>JAEEGJ010017688.1_pt1 | contig 16069 bp, 13 predicted proteins | sample 8958761 | NCBI WGS metagenome assembly JAEEGJ01 (sample SAMN16246546, study PRJNA631951) | gut metagenome | biome: gut microbiome; feature: rumen; material: RS-attached | host: Bos | place: Iran: Karaj | collected 2018-10
CGCCGGTGGTCGTCTCGGGATTGCCGTAAACGACGCCGACTTTCTCGCGAATCTGGTTGATGAATACCGCCACCGCCTTGGATTTCGAGATAAAGCCGGTGAGCTTGCGCATGGCCTGGCTCATCAGGCGCGCCTGCAAACCGACGTGGGAAGCGCCCATATCGCCGTCGATTTCCTCTTTCGGCACGAGAGCCGCCACCGAGTCCACCACGATGATGTCGATGGCGCCGCTCCTGACGAGGGCTTCCACGATTTCCAGCGCCTGCTCGCCGTTGTCCGGCTGGGAGATCAACAAGTTATCTATATCCACGCCGAGTTTTTTCGCATAAATCGGATCGAGGGCGTGCTCCGCGTCGATGAACGCCGCCACGCCGCCGCGCTTCTGCGTCGAGGCGATCATGTGCAGCGTCACCGTGGTCTTGCCCGAAGACTCCGGCCCGTAAACCTCGATGATGCGCCCGCGGGGCAGTCCGCCCACGCCCAGCGCCACGTCCAGCGGCAGTATATCCGTCGGGATGACTTCCACGTTCATATTGGCCGTAGCCTCTCCGAGACGCATGATGGAACCGTCCCCGAAGGTCTTGTGCAAGTCCTTCAGCACCTTTTCCAGCGCCAGACTCTTGTCCGGCGAAAGCTCGACTCCCTTGTTCTTTTCCTTCTTCTCTGCTGCCATTATTCATACTCCTTCCAGCGCCACGGAAGAAAAATCCGTTGGCGAACATCTTTTCTGATTGTAACATATTTTGCCGTCGGATAAAAGGGATATTGCAACAAAAAATCGCCGCGGCGAAAAATTTGCTTTGCGCGGCGATTTTATCCTTCTTGCGGACTTCGGGGAAAACAACGAATGGTATAAGCTTCGTCTAAATCGCGGCTTGTTCCTCGCCAAATTCGCAATCAAAATCCCAATCGAAATTTCTGTGGTAGGAAAGTAGGAAAATCCTACTTTCCTATTTTCCTACCGCAAAAATTTGAGGGTGCGTTTTGCGCACCCTCAGTTTTTTGCTCCGTAGTGATTCCCTATTTTCTCCGCGATTTCCTTCACGGCTTTCTGCATCGCCTCGTACAGGCATTCCTCGCTGAATTCCTGCGTGCCGGCTTTCAGCAGATGAACGCCGAACAGCCCCACCTCGTATTTTTTCGCTGCGGATTCGCCGCCGCCGGTGGCGACAAACACCTGCTCCCCTGTGACCGCGTCCAGCACGCGGACGGAAAGACCGACGCGAACGACGACGGCGGTACTGCCGGGACGTTTCGACTCGGCGACGCCAAGATCGGTCAACGCCCCCGAAAGGAGCCAGCGCGGCTTCGCGTCGGACAACCTGCGCTTGTCCAATAAAGCCTCGTCTTGACGCGCTGCCCGCGTCCCCGGCGCCAAATCCGCAAAAGAAAGTCCCCTCTTCGTCAATTCGTCCAAAAGATAATCTTCCGCGACGACGTAAGACGAAACCTCCTCGTCGGAAAGATTCGTGATGCGGACGCGGCTGGCAAAGGGCGTTATCGCGAAAAGCTCTTTTCGCAAAGCCGGCAGTCCGTCGCCATGCGCCTCCGCCTCGTCCCCGCGCAACCGGGGCATCCCTTCCTTCACGGCGCCTTCCGCCGCGCGCTTCGCCTGTCGATCCAATACCGACAACAAAAGCTGCTCCACGGTAAAGCCCTTGCCGTACTGCCCGACGACGATCTGGATCAGCTGCCCGCGTTTCTCCATGGCATCATGGCCTTCATAGACCTGCCCGGTGGCTGCATGGACAATATAATAGGAAAGTTCCGCGCGAATTTCTTTCGCGCGCATTTCAAAATCCCGAACGCCGGCGTTCCAAATCGAACGCACCCGATCCACGTCCACGCCGCCCAGATTACAGAACATCAGATATTCCGAGCCGTAACGAAGGCCCAGCATTCGCGCGGTTTTAGCCGCTTTCGGGCCGAGCACGTAAGGCTCGTTTTTCTTCTTGCGCCATTCCTTCGCCGTTTCCTCATCCTGCCGACCATAGGCGGCGTCGGCGTAACGAATCAGCGCCGCCCCCGCCATTTCCCGTCGATACTGATGGCCGCGGGCAATCGCGTCCATGTGGACCAAGGAAAACTTCGCCGCGTCCTCCGCCGACGGACGGCGCATTACCGGCTGGAACCGCCCCGAAGCAATCAGCGATTCCTCCAAAATATCCCGGAACGTCTCGTAAAATCCCACTTGCAGCGTGTAGTCGCCGTAACCCGCCACTTCGCCCACCATGACCGTCGCAGTCGGAGCCGCCGCCCCACCTCTCGCGGTCAAAAGGACTATTGCGAAAACGACGAACAGCGCGCCCTTAGTCCTCGCCACGCCGCTCATGGTCGCGCATACGCTTCAGAAAGCCCTCCCTGCCGTTCACGAGGCTGTCCGCCGCGTCCTCCAAAGCTTTGTGCACCTGCTCGAAATCCACCTTGTCCGTGCCGATGCGGATAATCCGGAAAGGCGCGTTCATCTGCGTGTTCGTCGCGCGTCCGTCGCCGCGCCCCGCCAGCCATACCCGGCCCGTTTCCACCTCGATGCAGCGCGCCGCCACATGGGCGAACACCTTCGACTTGGATACGCCCAACCCGACGACTTCTCCCGTCGTCTTTCGCGTGGAAAGCCCCGTAATATTGCCGCAAATAATATACTTCGCGCCAATCAATCGCCCGAACTCCGCCGCCGTTCGTTCGTCCACCGGCCCGCTGTGTCCCAATACCTGCTCCTGCATAATCTCCTTGAGCCGTTCCCGTTCCACCACGTCGAAAGCGCCGGAATTTGCCAGCGCGTCGTAAACGTAATCGCTGACAATCGTCGCGTCCTCCAGCGTAATGTCCCGCGACACCGCCGCCTTGACGCCGAAAGGAATCACCGCCACCACCGGGCGATTCGTCGATAACGGCGCCGCCATCGCCGCTCCCGAAAGCATCCACACCGCCGCAAAAAGCCCCATGAACCACCGAAGCATGAAACCCGCCTCCCTCCTGTTTTATCTACTATATCATATCGACTTCGCTTTTGACGATAATGAAAAGAAAATTAAGAAACGGTTAAAAGCCGTCCTATCGCGTCAAAAAAATTCCTGTTTCATTGACAAAACCGCACCTTATCGGTATCATGGGAAACAGAATCGTATAATGGAGGGATTTTTTATGTGGCATGTCAATCTTTGCCATGATTTCCGCTATGGGAAAATCATGTACAACCAACTCGACCAGTTTATCGGTAAATCCCTTCGCTTATATGGGGAATACAGTCAGGGTGAAGCAGATCTTTTCGAGCAAGTTGTAAAACCTGGGCATATCGTAGTCGAAGCGGGTGCGAATATCGGCTCCCATACGATCCATTTGGCACAGCTTGCAGGCGACGAAGGGCAAGTCTGGGCTTTTGAGCCGCAACGGCTCGTCTTTCAGCTCCTCGCTGGAAATGTCGCACTGAACAGCCTGACAAACGTGCGTTGCCTGCAAAACTGCCTCGGGGATGTCGACGGACAGACGGTCAACGTTCCCGTGCTTGACGTGAACGCCGTCAACAACTGGGGCGGGCTGGAGCTTGGGAATTATGCGGAGGGCGAGCCCGTCCGTCAGATCACCATCGACTCCCTCGGTCTTTCAGGCTGCAACTTTTTCAAGATCGACGTGGAGGGTATGGAGCTTCAGGTCCTGCGCGGCGCGGAAGCGACCATCAAAAAGTACCGTCCGATCATTTACACAGAAGCTGACCGCGAAGACAAAAATCCGGCGCTCTTCTCCTATCTGCATTCTCTCGAATATCGCCTGTACTGGCACAGGCCGACGCTTTACAACCCGAACAATTACTTTCACAATCCCGAAGACGTCTTTGACTTGGAAGAAACGCAGGAAGACGGAACCAAAGTCAATTACCAAGTCGTTTCCACAAATGCCCTCTGCCTTCCCCAAGAGGCCTCCTTTACCATCGACGGCGCCGAGGAAATACTATAGCCGCAGACAAAAAAGCATCGCCGCGTTGCAAAAACGGCGATGCTTTTTTATGCCTCTTATTCTTCGTCCGGCTCCTCGCTTTTCAAGATATCCTCCACATAAGTCGGCAGCGCGAAGGACGCCGCGTGAAGCTTCGGATTGTAATAGCGCGTTTTGATGCCGAGGCTTTCCCATTTCGCCCAATCCACGCCTTTGACCGGGTGGTACTTTTTCGACGCGAAGCCGAAAAGCCAGTGCCCCGACGGATACGTCGGAATATGTACCTGATAGACCCGCGCCAGCGGGAAGGAATTGACGATGCGCTTGTGGGCGCGCTGCATGGCATGGGCCGTTTCCTGATAAAACGGGCTCTCATGCTGGTTGACCATGATGCCGTCCTCTTTCAGCGCGCGGAAGCAGTTGCCGTAAAACTCCCGGGTGAAAAGCCCTTCGCCCGGGCCGAAAGGATCGGTGGAATCCACGATGATCACGTCGTACTCGTCCTCGTGATGGCGAATGAATTTCAGCCCGTCCTCATAATGGATATGAACCCGCGGATCGTCGAGCTTTCCCGCCGTTTGGGGCAGATACTTTCTGCACGCTTCGACGACCTCCTCGTCGATTTCCACGAGATCGATATGCGCGAGGTCCTTGTAGCGCACCAACTCGCGCACCGAACCGCCGTCGCCGCCGCCGATGACCAGCGCCCGCTTCGCGTTCGGGTGCGCGCACATCGGCACATGGACGATCATTTCATGATACATGAACTCGTCCTTCTCCGTCAGCATGGTGTAGCCGTCCAGCACCAGCACGCGCCCGAATTCCAGCGAATCAAAGATGTCGATGCGCTGGAATTCGCTCTTCCCGCTGTAAATCTGCCTGTCCACCTTCATCGAGAACCGCACGTTCTCCGTATGCGGCTCGGTAAACCAAAGCTCCATCTATTTGTCCTCCATTACATTTAAGCGCCGTATTTCCATATCCTCCGGCCCCGTCATCGAACAGCCCTTTTCCTTCGCATAATGGATATAATCAAGGATTTCCTTCGTAATCAATTCCCCCGGCGCTAAAATCGGAATCCCCGGCGGATAGCACATCACGAACTCGCTGCAAACGCGGCCCTCCGTCTCATCGATGGGCAGCGACTTCTTCGGCGCGTAAAAGGCCTGCTGCGGCCCGCAAACGACCTTCGGCCGGATATATTCCGCCTCCAGCATTCCCGTCTGGTCCTTGCTGTAATTGCGCCGAATCTCCGACAGCGCGGCCACGAGACGCTCGATATCCTTTTCCCGATCGCCCACGGAAATATAGGCGAGAAGGTTCGCGATATCGCCGAACTCCGTCTGTATGTCGTACTCGTCCCGCAGGAGGTCGTAGACCTCGATGCCCGCCAACCCCGTCGGGCGCGTGAAAATCGAGAGCTTCGTCACGTCGAAGTCGAAGACGGAGCCGCCGTTCGCCAGCTCCCGGGAATAGGCGTAGTAGTCGCCGATTTCGTTGATTTCCTCCCGCGCGTATTCCACCAGCCCGATCACCTTGTCGAAAATCTCTTTGCCGTGCAGCGCGAGACTGCGCCGGGAAATGTCGAGGCTGGCCATCAAAAGATACGACGCGCTGGTGGTCTGCGTCAGATTGATGATCTGATGCACATAGCCCTCGGAAACGGCGTCCCCGATCAAGAGGATCGAGCTTTGCGTCAGCGAGCCGCCGGACTTATGCATACTGAGCGCCGCCATGTCCGCCCCGGCATGCATCGCCGCCGTCGGCAGATTGTCGTGAAAGTAGAAATGCGTGCCGTGGGCCTCGTCCGCCAAAAGCAAAAGCCCGTGCTCATGGGCGAGACGGGCGATAGAGCGCACATCGGAGCAAATGCCGTAATAGGTCGGATTGTTGACGAAGACCGCTTTCGCCTTCGGGTGAGCGAGAATCGCCGCCTCCACGTCCTCCGGCTTCATGCCCAGAGAAATGCCGAGCCGCCGGTCCATGCCCGGATCGACGTAGACCGGAACCGCTCCGCAGAGAATCATCGCGTTGATGACGCTTCGATGGACGTTGCGCGGTAAAATAATCTCGTCGCCGCGCCCCGCCGCCGTCAGAATCATTGCCTGCACCGCCGAGGTCGTGCCGCCGATCATGAAGAACGCGTGGGCCGCGCCGAAAGCCTCCGCCGCCAATCGCTCCGCATCCCGAATCACCGAGACCGGGTGGCAGAGATTGTCCAGCATCTTCATCGAATTGACGTCCACTGAAAGGCACTTCTCGCCGAGAAACGCGGTCAGCTCCGGGTTGCCCCTGCCCCGCTTGTGTCCCGGCACGTCGAAGGGCACGAGCCGCGCCGTCTTCATGCGCTCCAGCGCCTCCAATACCGGCGCGTCCTTTTGCGACAATTCCCTATTTTCCACGTCTCACGCCCCTAACTCAGAAAAGTGAGAAGTGTGAAGAGTGGAGAGTGGAGTTATTACATATTAAAACGCGTAAAAACTCCTAACTCCACACTCCTAACTCCACACTCTCAATACACGTTCTGCCCGCTGAATATCTCGATCATTTCCCGCCGCAGGCTGTCGCCGATCGCCAGCCGCGTCTTCGGGGGAATCTCGTATATATCCGTATTGAACAGATAATTCTTCAAATCCAGCTCTTTGATCAGCATGCGCGTATGGAAAAGATTCGCCTGATAGATATTGATATCCACCGCGTCGTAGACGTCCAGCGTTTCCGGATTGATGTAGTCCTGAATGGAAGTCATCTTGTTTTCCATGAAAATCTTCTTGCCGGTGATGTCCCGCGTGAATCCGCGCACCCGGTAATCCATCGTGATGATGTCCGAATCGAAATTGCTGATCAGATAGTCCAGCGTTTGGAGCGGCGAAATCGTGCCGCAGGTCGCCACGTCGATATCCACGCGGAAAGTGGCGATACTGGTGTCCGGATGATACTCGGGATAGGTGTGTACCGTCACATGGCTCTTGTCGAGGTGCGCAACCACCGTGTCTCGCAGAGCCCGCGGCAGTTTCTCCCCGCTTTCGAGAGCCGCCTCCTCGGCAACGAGAAGCGTCACGCTGGCGCCCTGCGGATCGTAATCCTGCTTCGCGATATTGAGAATCTTCGCGCCGATCATTTCCGTGACGCGGGAAAGGATATTCGTCAAACGCTCGGAATTATACTGCGAATCAATGTACCGAATATAGTCCTGCTGCTCCCGCTCCGTCTTCGCGTAGCAGATATCGTAAATATTGAAGCTCAGAGATTTCGTCAGGTTGTTGAACCCGTACAGCTTCAGTTTTTCTTCCATCTCCGCACCCCCCGGCACATTTTTGGTTGATACCAATTATAGGGGAACGCCCTCGAAAATGCAACAATAAAAGGGACGCCGCGAAAACAATTTTTTGCTTTCGCGGCGTCCCGAGAATCCGGTAATTCTTTTTACACCTTGAATTTCGCGATATCTTCCTGCAGCTTGATCGCCATGTTCGCCAGAGCGCCTGCCGCCTCGGTAATCTGATGCATGACCGACGCCTGCTCCTCGGTAGCCGCGGAGACGTTCTGCGACTTGTCCGTAACGCCGTTGGCCAGTTCCTGAATCTTCTGTACCGACTCCGTGACGTGCTGGCTGCTGGCCGTCGCATGGTTGATGCTCTTGATCGCAGTCTCGATATGACCGTAGAGTTCGTTGACACGGTCGTCGATTTTCGCGAAGGCCTCGCCGGCGCGGTTCACGATCTCGGAGCTCTCCTGCACCGCTGTATTCTGCCGTTCCATCGCTTCCACCGCCGCGTCGGTATCCTTCTGGATGCCGCCGATCAGCGCCGAGATATTGCTGGCCGCCTCGCCGGACTGCTCGGCAAGCTTCCGGACTTCCTCGGCGACGACCGAGAATCCGCGGCCCGCCTCGCCGGCGCGCGCCGCCTCGATAGCCGCGTTCAGCGCCAAGAGGTTCGTCTGGTCGGCGATATTCGAAATCGTCTCGACGATCTGGCCGATCTCCTTCGACCGATCGCCCAGCGTGCCGACGACCTGCGACGCCTCTTCCATCTGCGCCGCCATATGTTCCATCGAGCTGACGGCCTGATTGACCGCCGCGCGGCCCTCTTCGACGCCCTCGCGGCTGCTCTGCGCCGTCTTCTTCATTTCCTGCGAAGCGTCGAACATATTCTTCATTTCGTTCGTCATGCCGTCGGTCTGGGACGCGACGCCGCCCAACTCGTTGCACTGCTCGCCCGCGCTCTCCGCCATCGAGATAACCGCGTTCGCCACGTTCGTAATGGTCTTCGTCGTATCGGAGGCGTTCGCCGTCAGCTCCTCGCTGGCCGCCGCAAGCTGCTCCGACGAAGCCGTCACACTCGCCATCAAGTCTCTCAGCGATTTCTTCAGTTTGTTCGCCGCCTCCGCGAGCTGGCCGATCTCGTCCTTGCTCGTAACGTCGAGATCATCGCCCCGGAAGTCGCCCGAACCGATGTCGAACATCCGGTTGTTGACGACCTCCATCGTCGCCATCACCTTGTTGACCGCAACCCACGAAAGGGCAATCACAATGAGCAGCAGGACAATCACCGCGACCACGATGGACATGATGAACTTGTTCTGGATCGTGGCAATCTCCTCAGTCGGGATGCCCGCGAACAGCATGCCGACAATCTTGCCGTCGGCGCCCTTCAGCGGATGATAACCGCAAAGGTAATTGTTGCCGAGCACTTCGGCATGGCCTGTGAATTTTTGGCCCTTCGTCAGCACCTGCTCGATGACCGCCGCCGAAGCCTTCGTGCCCACCGGGCGCTTGCCGCCCTCGCCCTGGAACGAGGTCGCGACGCGGGTGTCGCCCCTGAATATCGTCACATGGTCGCCCACCAGACCCTTCAGCCTGTCGGCGAGTTCAAAGTTGCCGCTGATCTTGTATTCGCCCTTGTAAAGGTCCTCGCCCTTGACGACCCACGGACCCGGATGCTTCACGTTGATCAATTCTTCCATCTGAGCCAAGTCGCCGTCCGCCTTCATGCCCAAGGCGACGTCGAAACCCTCGTTCGCGTCACGGTAGGCGAGAAAGCCCACGCAAATCGCGACGACCAAGAGCATCACGTTCAGTCCGATCAGTACCTTTGCCTTTAGTTTCATTGCCCATTCTCCCCTCTTTTTTCGCTCCTTGCCAAGAGTATCTTCATAATGTATACATGATATCATTTTATAAAGAAATTTTCAATTCTATTTGTAAAAATAGAATTTTATTTTTTTGAAGATAGACCTAATGCCCTAACCCATTATCCATTTCCCCGTTGCTACAATCACATTTTTAGAAAAATTCAAGGGAAGATAGTCTATAAGCCTCATTATGGTCAACCTCATTTTACAATATCGTTGTTCCTCGCGCGCCCGAAAATTGACAAAAGGAAGCGCGGCGGAGATAATAAGATGTATCGAACTCCTCTCGGCGCTTCATCCCGAGAGCAGTAAAAAACGGAAGGATACTTTCAATGAACATCCTGCAACATATCCGCCGCCATTTTTTCACGAAAGAATTTCTGTTGTTCCTCGTCATCGGCGGCATCAACACTTTGAACGGCACGTTCCTCTCCTGGCTGTACGGCTTCGTCGTACCGGACGCGAACATTGCCTTCAACTTCGGCTACATCACCGCAAACGCCATCGCCTATTGGCTGAACAGCGTTTTCGTCTTTCCCGAGCCGCTGTCATGGAACCGGTTCCTGCGGTTCGCCGTCTCGTACATTCCGAACTATATCATACAGAACATTATCGTGTTGATTTTCTACAACTGGCTCGGTTTCCCGCCTGTCGCCAGCTATCTGATCGCCGCCGCCCTCGGCGTCCCGGTGACATTCTTATGCGTAAAGCTGTTTGCTTTCGAAAGAAAGTAAACAAATTATTTGACGGGGCTTCGCCCCTTCAAACTTCCCCACACAAGGGGAGAGCCCCTTGTGAATCCCCCAAAGGGCTCTGCGGAGCCGGAGATTCCGCGGCGTGCGATAGCAACAACTTGGGCGATTATTTATCCCGCGTTAACGGTTATAACAGCTTAAGCTTTAGCCAAATTACATAGTCAGGATTACGCCCAAGTCACCGCAACCAAATCCGCAAAAATGGGCTAAACTTTAAGTCGTCAAGAGCTTTATCGCGGGATAAACCAACCGATAAGTTATTCTAAGCTTTCACCGCGGAATCCCGGCCCCGCAGGGCCTTAAGGAGGGGTCCAAGGGGAGGAACTCCCCTTGCAGGGTCGCAGGGGCAGCGCCCCTGCAAAACAATTCACGATGATGAATAATCCTACAAACCACCGCCAAAACCTTTCGAAAAAAACATATAAACTATACGCTGGCACTTAAGCAATAAGAAAAGCGCTCCGCACGGAGCGCTTTTCTTATTGCTTTAAGTACCAGCGTATCAGCGTCTGCGTCCCGCAGTCCTCCATCCCCCGCGCCGCCAGTTCGTCATAGAGCCGCTTCGCGAGCTTCAATCCCGGCATTTCGAGATGCATTTCCTTGGCGCATTCGAGAGCGATGCCCATATCCTTGATGATGTGCTTGATATAAAAGCCCGGCGCGTCGTCACCGCGAATCATGCGCGGCGCCAAATTGGAAAGCGACCATGACGCCGCCGCGCCGCCGGAAATCGTCTCGACGACGTCCACGGGATTCAGTCCCGATTTCTTGGCGAAAGCCACCGCTTCCGCAACGCCGAGCATACCCGACGCGATGGCGATCTGATTGACCATCTTCGTGTACTGGCCTGACCCCGCCTCGCCGAAATAACGGATCGTGCGTCCCATCAGCTCAAAAATCGGCTTCAGCGCGTCGAACGCCTCTCGGTCGCCGCCGACCACAATGACGAGCTGGCCGTTCCTCGCGCCGATGTCGCCGCCGGAAACCGGCGCGTCGAGAGCGGAGACGCCCTTCGCCTTCGCTTCCTTATAAATACGTTTCGCCAAAATCGGACTGGAAGTCGTCATATCGACGACGTAACCGCCTTTTTTCGTCTCCAAGATGCCGTTCGGCCCCAAATAGACGTCCTCCACGTCCTTCGGGTAGCCGACGATGGTGACGACGACCTCCGCGCCGGAAGCAACTTCGGCGGGCGTCTCCGCCCACTTCGCTCCTTTCGCCAGCAGCGGCTCCGCTTTTTCCTTGGTACGGTTGAACACGATCAATTCGTAGCCGCCGTCCAAAAGATGCGCCGCCATGCTGGCGCCCATAACGCCGAGCCCGATGAATCCGACAGTCTTGATTGGCATCGTTATCTTCCCCCTTGTGATTTCAATATATAAAGCGTTCTTTTTCTCCCGAACCGCTTTCAAGAGTGGAGTGTGGAGAGTGAAGAGTGGAGTTATTACAGATATTAAAACGCCAACTCTATCTTCACTTTTCTCTCTTAACTCTTCACTCTCTTTCTCAAGGCTTTCGGCGGCGCCAAGATTTCCGACAGGATGACAGCGTTTCGCAGCGCGTTTGGCGAAAATTGCCATGCCTCCGCCCTTTCCGTCTGCGCCTCGCGTTTTTGATGCTCGCGCCGCAGCCGTTCTTCTTCCATCTGCTGCTCCCGCGCCTTTTTTTCTTCCAAATGGCGCTCATAGCTGTCCCGACGCAAAACGTCTAAATCTTCATCGGATATCTGCGCTTCCGCCTGTACCTCTGTCTGCACGTCCTTCGGCGCGCCCCGGAGCGGCGGAATTTTGAAGCCAAGATCTTTCGGTGGTTTCTGCGCCGCCGGTTCCGGCATGGGCGTCGGAATCGGGCCGCGCCGTTTCGCTTCATTTCGCGCCGTAATCACGCGAAACAGGATAAAGGCGGCGATGGCCGCGAAAAGCGGAAAATCCTCGGCAATCCCCTCGTCCATGGCGGCGGCGACGCGCGAAAGAATCAGAACGACGACCACGGCCAGAACGGGCAAGGGGAATCCGCCCCTCTTCCCCGCCATCTTACTTCACCACGGGAGCGGTCGGCTTCGCGCCCGCGCCCGACTGTCCGATGGCGTCGCGCATATTCGTATCGGCCTGCACGTTTTTCAGGTTGAAATAATCCATCACGCCCATGTTTCCGCTGCGAAGTGCGTCCGCCATGGCATGGGGCACTTCCGCCTGCGCCTCGACGACCTTCGCTTCCATCTCCTGCGTGTAAGCTTTCATCTCCTGCTCTTTCGCGACGGCCATCGCCCGGCGTTCTTCCGCCTTCGCCTGCGCGATGCGCTTGTCCGCCTCGGCCTGATCGGTCATCAGCTCCGCGCCGATGTTGCGCCCCACGTCCACGTCGGCGATATCAATGGAAAGAATCTCGAAGGCCGTTCCCGCGTCGAGACCCTTGTCCAGCACCGTTTTCGAGATTTCGTCCGGACTCTCCAAAACGTCGGTATGTTTTTCCGCCGAGCCCACCGTGGTGACGATGCCCTCGCCGACGCGGGCGATAATCGTCGGCTCTCCCGCGCCGCCCACGAGGCGGTCGATGTTCGCGCGCACCGTGACACGCGCTTTGATGCGAAGCTCGATGCCGTTCTTTGCCACCGCCGAGACGACCGGCGTCTCGATGACCTTCGGATTGACGCTCATCTGCACCGCTTCGAGCACGTCGCGCCCCGCAAGGTCGATGGCCGCAGACCGCTCGAAGGGAAGCGGAATCGCGGCGCGATGCGCGGCAATCAGCGCGTCCACCACCCGGTCTACGTTGCCGCCTGCCAAATAATGCGCCTCCAGCTGATTGACCGAAACGTCGAGGCCCGCCTTATTGGCCTTGATCAGCGGCAGCACGATCTTGCTCGGCACGACGCGGCGAAGCCGCATCCCCACCAACGTGAAGATGCCGACGTTGACGTTCGCCGCGATGGCGGACACCCAAAGCCCGATGGGCACGAAATTCAAAAACACCATGACCGCGATAATGACAAGTACCAGCATAAAACCTGAACCAAGCAGCAATTCCAAAACAATCTCCTCCTTAATTAGAGTGAAGAGTTAAGAGTGGAAAGTGAAGATATTTGCATATTTAATTCCCTATTATCTCCACTCTTCACTCTCCACTCTTTTTCTCTCTTACCACTACGCGGCTGCCGTTTACCGAAACGACGGTAATCGCCGTTCCTTTCCCGATAAACGCGCCCTCGGATACTACGTCCACAGGCTGCCCGGATACGAGCGCGCGGCCCGAAGGGCGAAGCTCCGTCTCCGCGTAGCCCGTGCAGCCCACCAGTTCCGCCCGCGTCTCGGCGCTGACATAGCCGCTCTCCGTCGTCGTGCTGTCGTGCAGCACCAGCCGCCGCCAAAGCTTCGAGGACGGCAGCCGCTTCACGATCACGGCGAAGATTACTGCGGCAATAGCGATTGAAGCGACCAACGCGCCCACCGCGTTCATCGTGCCGCCCAGCGCGAGCACGACGCTGTAAAGCATCGCCGCGACGCCGAGCCCCGCAAGAAGTCCCACCGTCGGCGCCAGCATCTCGATGACGATGCAGAGCACGCCCGCAAGAAAAACGCCGATCTGCACCATGGAAACGAGCCCCTGCACATAGCGGCTGCCAAAGAACACGCCCGCCGCCGTAAGGCCGAGCATCGCCCCGACGCCGAGGCCGCCCGTCTTGAACTCGACGAGAACGCCTAAAAACAAAATCGCCAGCAAAAGCACCTGCAAAATCATCGATCCGACGTCTTCCATCCGACGCGCCTCCTTTCAAGGGAATCGCTGAAAAGTCGCCGTCGAAATCACGAGCCGACCGATTCATCGCTTCCCATTATTTTTAACAGTTACAGTATTCTCTATCGAGGTGAAAAATCCCTGCAACGGGCGACACGGAAAATTTCTCTATGTAGTTCGCGGGCAAAATGATACAATGGAAGAAGAAAAAAACGAGGGAGGGTTTGTTTATGAAAGCAAACTGCGCGGACTGCAAGAGCCACGCCTGCTACACGAAGGGCGTCAACTGCACGGAAGTAAACCCCAGCGACGTCATCGCGGCGTACACCGAGGACGAGCGGAAGCTGATGGAGGCCGCCGCCTACGTGGAAGGAACCTTTTACAGCAACATCACGCGGCTGGAGGAAACGGCGGAATTCGCGAAAAAGATGGGCTACAAAAAGCTCGGCATGGCGTTTTGTATCGGGCTGAATGCCGAAGCTCGCTATATCGCGAAGTTTTTCCGGCAAAAGGGCTTCGAGTTTTACAGCGTCTGCTGCAAGACCTGCAGCGTCGCGAAAAAGGAGCTGGGGCTGAAGCAGGTGAAGCCGGAGCTCGACCACGAGGCCATGTGCAACCCGAAAATGCAGGCCCGCTTCCTCGCCGAAAACGGCTCGGAGCTTTTCATCGCCTGCGGTCTCTGTGTCGGCCACGACGCGATTTTCAATATGAACTGCCCCGGCCCCGTGACGACCCTCGTCGCGAAGGACCGCCTGCTGGCCCACAACCCGCTGGGCGCCATCTATTCGCGATACTGGAAGAGGAAGCTTGGCATCATGGATGAGGGAGAAGTCTAATCCTGTCGGTTCTTTTTTCGCCATGCGGCGTCAGATGGCGCTCGACGTAGTGATGCGGCTACGACTTCGCACCATCTTTCTCGCCTGACGAAAAAATCTCTCGACAGGAAAACAAAAAGGAGGAAACAACATGCTGGAAATCGGAACCAAAGCCCCGGACTTCACGCTGCCGGACCAAAACGGGGAAATGCGCTCCCTCAAGGAATTTCGCGGGCAGAAAGTGATCCTGTACTTTTACCCGAAGGACATGACCTCCGGCTGCACGAAGCAGGCCTGCGGCTTCGGCGAGAAATACCCGCTGTTTCAGGAAAAGGGCGCGGTCGTCGTCGGCGTCAGCAAAGACACCGTCGCGTCCCACAAAAAATTCGAGGAAAAATACAACCTTCCCTTCGTCCTGCTCTCGGACACGGAAAAAACCGTCCTGCAAGCCTACGACGTATGGAAGGAGAAAAAGAACTACGGCAAAGTTTCCATGGGAACCGTACGCACCACTTACCTGATCGACGAAAAGGGCGTTATCGTCAAGGCCATGGACAAGGTAAAAGCGGCGGAGAACCCGGAGCAAATGCTGGGAATGCTTTGATAACGCAATAAAGAGACACAAAAGAAGACATGCAAAAAGGCTTCCGGGCAAAATGCTCGGAAGCCTCAATTTTCTTATGGTGCCGAAGGCCGGACTTGAACCGGCACGTAGTTGCCTACGGCAGATTTTGAGTCTGCTGCGTCTGCCATTCCGCCACTCCGGCGCACCGCGTGGAACTGTGCAGGAAGAAGTTCGCAAATAGAGCGCAGAATAAATTTTCGTGCGCGAGGCGGAGGAGGGAGTCATAGCGGGGCTATGGCGACCGACGACAACAAAGCACACGGAAATTTAGACAAGCTATATTGCGAGCTTATTTCGAAACAGTTCCGAACATATGAAAGTATATCTTCGCGCCCGATGATTGTCAAGAAATTTCTTGCGCAGGACATTCGCAGACCGCTGACGCCGGTCACTCCTTGGCGCTTGAACGTGTATCGCGAGCAAATCGGAAATCGTTTCCAAATGTTTCACGTGAAACATTTCCTTTCCGGGGGTGGGCGTCGCCCTCCCCCGGGCCCCCGCCCACGCGAGGGAGACCCTCGCGGCTCCCCAGAAGGGCCTGCGGGCCCGATATTCCGCGGTGAAAGCTCAGAACATCTTCTTGGGCAGTTCATCCCGCGATTAAGCCTCTTGACGGCTTTAGCTTTAGCCCATTTTTGCGGGTTGAGTTATGGCAACGCAAACACAATCCAGACTATGTAAAATGGGCTAAAGTTTAAGTCGTTCCAACCTTAATCGCGGGATAAACTATTGTTGAAGCAATCATAACCGTACGTCGCGGAATCCTGGCCCCGCAGGGCCCTAAGGAGGGTTCCAAAGGGAGGAACTCCCTTTGCAGGGTCCGCAGGGGCGGCGCCCCTGCAAATTATATTTGCAGTCGCAAATATAATTTTATAAACAAAAGCAAACAACGAAAAATGTTTCACGTGAAATAATCGACAATAACATGTAAAAATCATAAAACCAGTGCAAATTGTTTTACGTCCTGAAACATGCTATGATAGCCAAAAATTCTCCCGTCAAAAAAGGACGATGACAGATTGATGAACCATCTGAAAAAAACCTCCAAACCCCTGCTGCAGTGGTAGCGG
>JAEEGJ010017693.1_pt1 | contig 16063 bp, 9 predicted proteins | sample 8958761 | NCBI WGS metagenome assembly JAEEGJ01 (sample SAMN16246546, study PRJNA631951) | gut metagenome | biome: gut microbiome; feature: rumen; material: RS-attached | host: Bos | place: Iran: Karaj | collected 2018-10
GCACGGCGTTGTCGCCCAGGGCAGCCTCCAGCATCTGGAGCAGCTCGACAGGATCGCCCGCCTCGATGGACAGACTCACCCAGTTCCAGCCTTCGGTCAACTCGAGCGTCTGGGTGAATGACGTCGGCTCCTCAAGAGTCGTGAAGGTGGAGATTTCAGTCCATTCAGTCTCGGTTTCATCGCAGACGCCTTGCACCTTCACCTCGTATGGGGTTTCAGGTGTGAGGCCAGTGAGGACGAAGGGGGATTCAGGGGCTTCAACGGTCTCCCATTCGCCAGCTTCAACTGGGGTGCCGCAAACGATATTGTCAATATGCAGGTCGTTGTCACCACCAGATTCTGTCGATTCTCCGTAGAAAGCAATCTTCACCTTCTTGCCGTAGTAGGCAGAGAGGCCGATAGTGGCGTGCTCGCCTTCAGCGGAAATGGCGTTATAGACGTATTCGGAGCCGCTATTGTTCCACTCGCGCAGGATGTGCCATGCATCGTCGGCATAAATCAAGACAATGAATCTGTCATCGGCTTGTAAGGTGTCGTTTGCAATAGGAAGCGCGCTGTTGTATCTCGTCAATGCGAGGTCGAAATCCAGATCTTGTGAAGGTCTGAATTCAGGCGACACAAGCCAATACTTGCAGGCTAGTCCATAGATGTTGACTTTGGCGTTATAGGTACCCAAGGCATTGGTGTTGTTCGTATACCAGCCGCCTGTTGTTGTCGACAAAGTGGCAGAATCAGCAAGGATATCATCAACCAAGCCGCTCCATTTTGTCCAACCAGAAGGAAGGGTTGATACGTCGAAATGCTCGATGATGCCATCCGCGTGGGCAGCCATTCTATAACTGACGTTGTAGCTGTCGTTGTAGCCATCCCAGGTCACAGTGGCGCTGTTGTAGGTGATGTCGTCCACTTCCACATTCTGGGGAACCGGGCAGCCTTCGAGGGTGGTGAAGGTGACGATATCGGTCTCAAGGCTCAAACCGTCAAGTTCGCCGCAGTCGCCTTGTACCTTAACTTCGTAGGCGGTCTCAGGAGTGAGGTCGGGAATGGTGACAGTGGTTTCGGTAGTGGTGATGGTCTGCCATTCGCCGGCTTCGTACGGTATTCCGCAGATCACATTGTCGATGTGCAGATCGTTGTCGCCGCCGGTGTTGGCCATATCTGATGGATTCGTCGATTCACCGTAGAAGGCAATCTTCACGTCTTGGCCGAAGTAGGCCGAAAGGTCGATGGTGACATTTTCGCCAGTAGCGGAAATGGCATTATAGACATATTCAGAGCCGCTGTTGTTCCATTCGCGCAGGATGGTCCATGCATCATTGGCATAAATCAGGACGACGAATCTGTCATCAGCTTGCAAAGTATCGCTATTAATAGGATCCGCGCTGTTGAATTTGGTCAGGGCGAGGTCGAAGCTCAGGTTTTGGCTCAGGTTGAACTCAGGTGTCACAAGCCAGTATCTGCATGAAGTGCCATAGATGTTGACTTTCATATTATAGGTGCCCAAGGCATAGGTGTTTGAACCCCAACCAATAGTAGTTGTTTGCAATTGAATGGAGTCGGTAAGGACATAATCAACCAGGCCGGTGTATCTCGTCCAGCCAGAGGGAACACCATAATTGTTGAATTCTTCAACGATGCCCTCAGCGTAGGCGGCCGTTCTATAGCTGACAATGTAGCTCTCGCTGGTACCATTCCAGTTCACAGTGGCGCTGTAGTTAGCGGGATTGACAGCAAGAGCTGTAGGAGCGGGGCAGGCAATGGCTGTGGTAAAGTTGACTACGTTGCTGTATTCGCTCTCGTCGCCATCACCGCAATGTGACTTCACGCGCACATAGTAGGTGGTCTCAGGTTCGAGGCCGCCAAAGGTATAGGTAGGCGTGTCTTCAACCGTTTCGGTCAAAACCTCTGCGAAATCTGCGCTGGTGCTGTATTCCACAATCCAAGTGTTGGCTTCGCCGTTTTCGGTCCAGGTGATGGTAGCGTTGTGGGCGGTGACGCTGTTGGCAGTCACGGCCAAGCCCGTAGGTGTCGGGCATGAAGGCATTGCCTTCACGGTTAAGTTGTCCATATAGGTGGACGTGCAATATTGGCTCTCGCCGCGCAGGATGATGTAGCAGGTGCCGCTCATGCCGATGGGCAGTTCGTAAGTGTACCAGCCCGTTGCACTTTCAGCAGGAATAACATCATTTCCCGTGTTGTATTGACGAGGAACGAAAGCCAACTCTGTGGCGCCTTCGATTTCGCCGTCGGTGCTGGCATAAACACGAATACCTTCATAGATGTTATTGTTGTTGTAGGTGCTGTTGCTACGATAGATATCCAAGGAGAATTCGTAGTTTGCAGGCAGTGTCATTTCGGGCAGCACGAGTTTGGTCAGAGTGCCTCCTGCCATGTCGGGCAGCTGCAGCTGATGGGTGGTGTTGCCTGCATTGTTAGAAGTGTACACTTTGAAGACATAGGTTCCAGTGCCTTCGATATGCTCGTTCACCCAGCAGGGATCTTCGAAGTTACCGGAAGCATAGCTTTCGAAAGTCTCCGTCCAGGGGAAGGTGGTGATGGCACCGCAGGCGGTGGTGAAGTTCACGGTCTTCCAGCCGCTGGTGGCATCGCCAGAGCACACGCTCTGCACACGGGCTTGGTAAGCATTGCCGGGGGTAAGGCCGGTCAAGTCGCAGGTGGTGGCAGTAGTGTTGGTGATGAAACTGGTCCATTCAGTTTCGGAAGCCAACTTGTATTCCACGTTGTAGTTACCGCTGCCGCCGGTCCAGGTAAGGGTGACTCCATTTTCGGTCACGTTGGTGGCCTCAAGACTTTCGGGCTTCTCGCAAACCACGCCACCGCCAGGAATGTAGGTGAAAGTGGTCTTAGGAATGAAGTTCTTTTGAGAGAAAGTAATAGCATCAAGGCTGCCACTGCTATAACCTTGTCCACTGGCTCCATTGACGGTTGCACCAGCGAAGGTGGCACTCTTCCAGTTGCCTTTAACGATTTGATACACACCAATGAGGAGGTTGCCTCCACCATAGACATAGTTTTCGGAGAAAGCTACCGTCATGGTGCTTTGGGTGCCGTCAAGCGTACCTTCGTAAACGATGGTGGCATTGCCAGGGCCGTAGAAGTCGCTAATCGTGGCATCGTCCACTTCCATAAGGAACACTTGGAAAGTGCCTGTCCATGCTGCGGATGCAGTAGAAGTCAGGTAGAAGTCCATTTGCGAGATGGTGCCGCCGTTCATGCTTTCCAGTTGGTCAGCAGGAACGACAATCTCACATTTCAGGTAGGCATCGGCCCACGTGCCGTGAACAGGGACGTTGGAGTTTGTCGCTGTTCCGTCTTCGTAGATGGTCAAGGTCTCTTGAGCCATCATTGCCAATGGCGCGAATACGGCCATCAACAACAAGAAAAGTAATGACTTTCTTTTCATTGTGATTTGATTTTAGTGAATACTAAGGTTAATTATATGTGCTATTTGTTTGTTTGTCAAAATATTAAATAAATTCTACATAATTCATAATGGTACATTATACACTTTTCGCGGTGGCAAAATTAGTGTTTTTTTTTGATAGGATTAAGAAAAAAGTAGAAAAAAAAAGATGGAGACCGAAAAAAAATTCTTTGTCTTCCATGGGAATACTTCCGCTGCGTTTGGTTCATGGTAGGTTCGCTTTTCGTTCGCCAATCTACGATTCGACGATGCCAATGACTCAAGGCGAGGGATTTACTCCATCCTTCCCCTCTGTGATGTGGTCAGCAAAGCTTCGAAGAAAGCGAACAGCGAGGCTCCAGCCTGTGTTTCCAGGGTGTCCTCGGGAAACATAGAGAGCAGCATGATGCAGAGGAACACCATATATAAATAGGTGTGATATTTTCGCGATGAGAACCAAGGATAAAGCAACACGAAGAGAAAGAACGCCAAACCGACAAGACCGAAAGCTACGGCGATGGCCAAATACTGGTTGTGCGCCCTGAAGCGGAACTCCTCTTTCAGTGGGGAATGAATTTCGTCGTAAGTCTGTGCAAAGGCCTGCGGCACGTCACCCGTTCCCACCCCAAACCAAGGATGCTGCCCGATGATGTGGAAGGAAGCCCGCGTGAACTCAATCCTCTGTGAGAGCGAGCCCCCATTGGGGTTGTTGAATCGACGATAAAGGTTATACTCGAACATAGTCGAAGAAAGACGAGCGTGCATTCCAGGATGTTTCCAATTGTTGTAGTTGGCCACACCTCGTTCAATATTACTTATATCCTCATCGGTGAGGGCCATCACACCGGCAAAATCCTTGCGCAAATCCTTGGAGGTGAGGTAACGCGCCAAGGTGGCCTCAAGATTCTCACCATTGGTGGTGCTGCCTTCGAAAGGCAAGTCGCTACGTTGGCGCCAAGCCTCTTGCAACTCCTTCTTACAGTAATACAGCCCAACATATTTTCCATCTTCAACAGGGTTGTATATCGTGTCGTGCCAATAGTCGTTTCCATAGGCTGTTTTCTGTTCCAATGTGGCAAAATCCACAGGTTCCACCTTCAGTAACGGTTTCACGAAATGTACAATGGTCAAAACTCCAATAAAGCAAACCACCAAAGCAGCGGCTCCTACAGCAATATGCCATCCCCTACTCTTTTTCCATCGCAAAAAAGCATAAACGGCCGAGACAATGACGACTGCAGCCAGAATCACATAGCCTGAGAGGGATTCGAAGATGAAGATTTGGTAGGCGAACCAAAACACCAAGAAGAATTGAAGGTAACGGTTAATGGCAAACTTCGTACTAAAAGCAGGAACGGGAAATCTTGTTTTGGACGACCCTTCAGCCCTTGGAGAGGCTTCAAGAACCGCAGGCGCATTGACCTTTGTTTTTACGATATACCAGACGATGATGGCTATGCTGAAGACGATGTTGAGGCAGAAGCGGATATGGCTGATGAAATGTGAAATCTCGCGGACGTCCTCATAGTCATGACGCCAATAGGAAACACTGCTAAACAAGGTGGCGATAAAAACAGACAACACATAGACGAGCATCACAAAATCGAGACGCTTGCGGCCCAAAGGCTCCATGCTCGACACAACAAAAGGCATGACCAGAATAGGCAACTTGACGCGGAGGTCTTTCATTGCATATTCAAAGTCGGAAGTCCAAAGTAGGTCTACGACATGCATAAGGTAAAAAGCCACTAAAAGGACGGCGGCTTTGTTGTGCCAAAAGCGGGTGAGTTTAGATTTGAAATCGTGACGAAAACAGATTCCACCCTCCCCTGCATTACCTCCACACGGAATGACATTTTCATCACGATTTCCTACAGCACCATCCACAATCCAAACTATGGCCAGCCAGAACTGCGACATGCCCATGAGGAAGGGCGAGAGTGTGAGGCCAACGGCCATCATCAGCAAGCCCAAGAGATAGGCTTGGTTCAGATAGGGTCGTATGGAAGCCTGTGAGGTCATCACTTGCCACTCAAGATGCTGTGGTATTCGTCTCTACCGTTGGTGTTGAGCAGAATCTCGAAGGCGCGTTTCAGGTCGGGATCGTCGTTAAGAGAAGCGACAATGCGGCCTTTCTGATAATAATAACGACTTACTATCTCTGAGCGCAGCAGTTCCTCAATATCCTTGCGGTTGCTGAGCAGGTCGTTGTCTTTCTCGGTAGCGAGGTTCTTCTCTAACATGTCGATTTGAGGCTTGATTTTCTCCAAATAGCCTTCTTCCTTAGCGATTTTCTTCAGTTTCTCAATGGCTTTCTCGCTCTCGGTGGTGTAACTGAAGTTTTTCTCTTTCACGAATTTCATGAAATCTTGGTAGGTGGCTTCGTCAATTTGAAAGCGGTCAGCGGAGTCGATGCTCTTATGTTCGCTGTAGAATTTGTTGGCGTAGTCAAAAATGTAATTCTTGGCATAGAGGTAGGCCGTCACGGTGGCATAGGGGTCGCGTTCGACTTTCACGTCGGGTGTGATGCCATGACCTTCGTAAACGGTGCGCCCGCCCATGGTCTTGAAGGCCTTGCCAAGGCTGTCGTTTTTAGTCTGAGTGGTGTCCTTCTTGTGCGAGTAGTCAATCTCCTGAATGCAGCGGCCACTGGGTATGTAGTAGTGGGCCACCGTAACCTTCAATTGGGTATTGTAGCTCAAAGGCAAGATATTCTGCACCAACCCTTTACCAAACGTCCTCTGCCCGATGATGACTCCGCGGTCGTAGTCCTGTATGGCACCTGCGACAATCTCACTGGCCGAAGCGCTGTTGCCGTCGACAAGGATGGCGAGCGGAATCTCAAGGTCAAGGGGCTCGTTAGTGGTGGGATACAGGTTATTAGCTGTGGTGGCCTTGCCTTTCATGGAGACGACGGGCTTACCCTTGGGGATAAACAGGTTGACAATGTCTACTGCCTCGTTCATCAAGCCGCCGCCGTTGCCACGCAAGTCGAGGATGAAACCTGTCAATTGACGGTCTTTCCTCATCTCCACAAACTTATCCTTCAGTTCCTTGGCCGCATCGCGTGTAAAGCCACTCAATGAGAGATAAGCCACACCGTTATCGAACACTTTATAATAAGGTATGTTGTCGATTTTCACTTTTTCACGTTTCAAGGTAATCTCCAAAGGCTTATCCTGACCGTAGCGTTTGATTTTCAGCTTCACCTCTGTACCAGGCTGACCTTTGAGCAGGTTACTGACCTCTTGCGTGTTCTTCTTGACACAATCCACACCATTCACTTCAATGATGGCGTCGCCCGCGATGAGGCCGGCTTTCTGGGCAGGCCAGCCGTAGTAGGGCTCTGAGATGCGCGTGTACTCTCCATCGTATTGGATGAGGGCGCCGATACCACCGTATTCGCCTGTGGTCATGAACTTGGCGTTCTCGATGTCCGATTCGGGGATGAAGACCGTATAGGGGTCTAAGCCGTCGAGCATGGCCTTGATGGCCGTCTCGTTGAGTTCACCCGGGTTGATCTCATCAACATAGTTGAGGTTAAGCTCGCGCAGGAGGCTGTTGTAGATGTCGAGGCTCTTGGCGATTTCGAAATTGTTCTGCTTCTCTTGGGCGACGAGGCTCACTGAGAGGAACAGGGCGAGGATTAGGGTGTGTATGTGTTTCATCTTCTATTTGTTATGTCGTTTTGTTATGCAGGGACTCACGTCGCCTTACTAGTCTGTCGTCCCTACGGGACTAACCCAACTGTCAACTACCAACTGACAACTGACTATGGGACTGGGTCGTAGCCGCTGCCACCCCAAGGGTTGCAGGAGAGGATGCGCTTGAAGGTAAGCCAACCGCCTTTGAAAAAGCCATATTTCTCGATGGCCTCAATGCCGTAGTTGGAGCAGGTGGGCGTATAGCGACAGCTCTTCCCGATGAAAGGGGACAAAGTCACCTGATAGATGCGAATCAGCAGAATCAGGAACTTAGCGGGCAGATTGAGGATGAACTTCATGGTTGGTGAGCTTAGTCGAACTATATTTTTTTATCAACTCTTTGACGGCTTTTTTCGTCTTTTCAAACATCTCCTCGTAGGAATGGATGACCGTAGCCGTATAGACTAACGCAACGTCGACTGAAATATTATCCTTACTGCAGATTTCATAGAGTGGTGCCTTGTTTTTTCGCCACGACTCACGTATGAGGCGTTTCACGCGGTTGCGCTTGAACGCATGATGAAAGCGTTTTTTGGAGACTGAAACCAACAGGCGGCATGTCACAGGCCGGCTTTCATCGTGTCGGAAAAGGAAAACGACCCGATAAGGATACACGGACACGCCTTCGCCTTTGTCGAAAAGTGCCTGAATGTCTGCATCCTTACAGATACGTTCATATTTGGGAAGTCCCTCCTTGGCCGTCATGGCTTGAAACGCTTGGGAAGACCAAGATTTATTTCTTCTTGCTCTTCTTGAATTCGGCTGCAATATATTCTTCCATGGCCATGGTCATGGAGGGTGCTGTCTGTGTGGGGGCACGGAAGTTCAGCTCGAAGCCTGCATCGATGATGGCCTGGCAAGTGGCCTCGCCGAAACCGCCGATGGCAACCTCTTTCTGTTCAAAGTCGGGGAAATTTACTTTGAGTGATTGGATGCCCATTGGGCTGAAAAAGACCAGCATGTCGTAGTCTTCGATTTTCACCACATCTTTCAAGTCAGCGGGTACTGTGCGGAACATCACGGCTTTGGTGAAGTTGAGCTTGGCAGCATTCAGCAGGTCGGTGGTCGAATCGGAGCTGATGTCGGAGCAACAGTAGAGGTATTTCTCGTCCTTGTGCTTCTTCATGATGTCGATGAGATCGGTCAGCGTCTGGTTGCCATAAAACACCTTGCGTTTGCGGTATTGCACATAACGTTGCAGATAGAAGGCCGTCGACTCGTTGATGCAGAAATATTTCAAGGTCTCAGGGACATTGTAGCGCATCTCCTTGGCAACCCTGAAGAAATGATCGATGGCATTACGGCTGGTAAGGATGACAGCTGTATATTCCGGAAGTTTGATATGTTCCTGACGAAGCTCACTCGCAGTGACGTCATCCAACTTGATGAATTTCTCAAATGTGAAGCTCACGCCATACTTCTTCATCATATCAGCGAAAGGCGTCTTTGTAATGTCAGCCGGCTTGGGCTGTGACACCAAAATTGACTTAATCTTCATCTTTTTCTCCTAAATTTAAGAACGTCCAAATGCTCGATTTTGCACCCGTTTCGAGAACATAACTCTCTAAAAAACAGCACCGTTACCAAAGTATCGCAAGCCTGCGGTCACCAGTGTTGCAATGGGTGCGATTTCGAGGGCGCAAAGATACAAAAAAATATAAAATGTGGACATTTTTGTTGCAACTCTTGTCTCAATTATCCCCAAAATCAGTCGGAACACAGCCGCCAAACCCAATAAAACAATGCCCATCCACACAAAATACTTCGTTGGATTATAAAGCAAAAGCAGCACGATAGGAATCATAACTATGAATGTGAAGATGGATATGGAAAACTGCACCGACATCTGGCGATCGACGGTGTCGCGGGTCTGGAAAAGCCAGTTGACGAAGTGCAACATCAAATAGCGGAGCAACACCCAACCCGCAACAATCGCAGAAAGCGTCCAGAACACATCCCAACCGTTATACTTCAACATATCGTGAGAAAGCACCACACAACTCTTCTGCACAAATAACGCAATGAGAAGGATGTAACCCAAGGTGAACGAAACACAGATGAAACTCCGCAAAGGGTTCCACTCGCGCAGCAACTGGTTGGTGTGAGCCACGCCACCCGGCACAGAAAGTACCTGACGGAATTGACGCGGATAGAGCTGCTTGTTGAGCACGATAAGTAATAACATCAATCCCAAAAGTGCCAAGTTCCAGCCTTGCAAGATTTCGTACGACATACGCAGCATAGGTGTCACCGTTCCACGAAAGCCCGAAGTGATGAAGCTGGGCACCACGCTATCGCAGGCAATGCTGTCGGCAACTTGCACCGAATCAATGGCTTGCGGAGCCTCCACAAAGGGGTTAACATAGAATATGTCGCGGTATTGAGGCATGGAACTCTCACTTTTAGGCTGCAAAAATAAATGATTATTTGCAAACTAAGGCAAAGTTTTCCTAACTTTGCAACCGAATCTAATTGGGCAGACACGCAGGTCTGCCCCTACATTTTTCGATTTCAACAATTAAACAATCGATTTCAACAATTAAACAATAATCAATCAACAATTAAACAACTGAACATGGATTTAATGCAAGAAATCATTGCCAATGCTCAAGCCAACAAGCAGCGCATTGTGCTCCCCGAGGGCGATGAGCCCCGTACCCTGAAAGCCGCTGACCGCCTCTTAGCTGACGGTGTCGCTGACATCATCCTTATCGGTCCCGCCGAAAAGATTAAAGAGATGACCGCTGAGTTCGGCCTCAAGAACATCGGCAAGGCCCGCATCATCGACCCGATGAACAACCCGGAGCGACAGAAATATGCCGACCTCCTCTTTGAGATCCGTAAAGCCAAAGGCATGACACCCGAGCAAGCCTACGACTTAGCAGGCAACTTCATGTACCTCGGCATCTTGCTGGTCAAGGCTGGTGAAGCCGATGGTCTCGTCAGCGGTGCCCGCAGCACCACAGGCGACATGCTGCGTCCTGCCCTGCAAATCATCAAGACCGTGCCTGGTGTGAGCTGCGTCAGCGGTGCCTTCACGATGTTCCTGCCTGAAGGTTGCCCCTACGGCACCGATGGCCGCATGGTCTTCGCCGATTGCGCTGTCACTCCCATGCCAACAGCCGAACAGCTTGCCGAAATCGCTATCTGCACTGCCGACACGGCTAAAGCCATCGCCAAGATCGACCCCATCACCGCCATCTTAAGCTTCTCAACCAAAGGAAGCGCCAAGCATGAAGTCGTCGACAAGGTCATCGAAGCCACTCGTATCGCCAAGGAGCGTCGTCCCGACCTCGTTTTGGACGGTGAGTTGCAAGCCGATGCCGCCATCGTACCGTCCGTCGGTTCGAGCAAGGCTCCGGGAAGCCCCGTTGCCGGCAAGGCCAACACTCTTGTGTTCCCCTGCCTCGAAGTGGGCAACATCGCTTACAAGCTCGTCCAACGTCTGGCGGGCGCCGAAGCTGTCGGTCCAGTGCTGCAAGGTCTCGCCAAGCCCTGCAACGACCTCAGCCGTGGCTGCTCGATTGACGATGTTTACAAACTGGTAGCTATCACCTGCAATCAAGCTATCGCGCAGAAGAAGTAACTATGGCCTATAGCCAATGGCCTATGGCTTGTCCCAACAAAAGCTTGGAATCCAAAGCTTTTCGTGGGTCTGGCCATAGGCCATAAGCCATCAGCTATAGTCCACCAATCCACATAACAACAATTCAACAAATCGAAGATTCAACGAAGTTAAATAAACAATCAACAATTCAACATGAAAATATTAGTCCTCAACTGTGGCAGCTCCTCCATCAAATACCAATTGTTGGAAATGGAAAACGCCAATTCATCACGCCTGTTGGCCAAGGGCCTCTTGGAGCGCATCGGCCTCGAAATGGGCGAATTCACCCACAAGTACAATGGTGAGAAATACTACGAACAACTCCCCATACCGAACCACACCGAAGGTATCAAGCTGGTGCTGAAGGCTTTGGTCGACCCGAAGATGGGTGTCATCAAAGACCTGAAGGAAATCAACGCTGTCGGTCACCGCGTAGCCCACGGTGGTGAGAAGTTCTCCCACAGCGTCCTCATCGACGATAATGTCGTCGAAATGATCAAAGACCTCGTCGACCTTGCCCCGCTGCACAATCCAGGTGCTTTGCAAGGCATAGCAGCCATGAAGGAAGTGCTCCCCGGCATCCCGATGGCCGCCGTGTTCGACACCTCGTTCCACAGCACCATGCCGCCTGAGGCTTACCTCTATGCCTTGCCTTACGAGTACTACGAGAAGTATCGCATCCGCCGCTACGGCTTCCATGGCACCAGCCACAAGTACGTAGCCGAGAAGGCTGCCGCTTTCGTCGGCAAGGACTGGAAGAAATCGAAAATCGTGACCTGCCACCTTGGCAGTGGTGCCTCCATCGCCGCCGTCGAATACGGCAAGTCGGTGGAGACCTCGATGGGCTTCACCCCTGTCGAAGGCCTCGTGATGGGCAGCCGCTGTGGCGACCTCGATGTGGGTGCTTTCATGTACATCATGGACAAGGAAGGCTACACCACCAAGGAGATGAACACCTTAGTTAATAAGAAGTCAGGTCTCGTAGGCATCACAGGTGGCAAGCAAGACATGCGTGACGTGCGTGCCGCCAAGGAAGAAGGTGACGAGCGCTGCACCTACGCCTTCAACATGTTCGCCCACCGCGTGAAGAAATACATTGGCGGTTACATGGCCGTGATGAACGGTGCCGACATCATCGTCATGACGGGCGGCATCGGCGAGAACGCCTGGTTCATGCGTGAAGCCATCCTCGAAAACATGGAAGGCCTCGGCATCGAGTTCGACCCCACGATGAACAAGGAAATCATTGGCGACGCTGGCGTCATCTCCACTCCCAACTCCAAGGTCACTGTTGTGGTGTATCCTACTGACGAGGAGTTTGTGATTGCTCAGGATACTTATAATTTGGTGACAAAATAAAACAAACTTTGTATTGGCGGTGTAGCACCGTCTCAATTACTAACAACGGTGCCCAACTCAAGTTGGGTGCCGTTTTTTTTGTATTTTGATAATTCGAATACTGAATATCAAAATGTTACAATGCTATTTTAAAAAATCACATTGTATTCAGACTAATAAAATGCACAAGCAGTCTCTATTGGTCAAAATCGATTCAAACAAATTATGTTCAACTTAAAAATCTGAAAACAATGAAAAACATCAATTCAAATTCAAAAAGGGTCATGATTACCCTGTTCGTCCTGCTGCTGAGCGTGGTGGGCATGAAGAACACATTTGCACAAGGCCAAGTGGCCATCTTGCAACACAACGACACCCTCAGTGCCTTCTATGGGCCCAATGCCCTGTCGTTGGCGCACACAGCCGCTTCCGATGGCGACACCATCACTCTTTCGAGCGGCAATTTCGAAGGCTGTACACTCTCAAAGGCTGTCACTATCCATGGTGCTGGCTGTGTTGAGGATACAGCAAGCCATCGTCCTCCTACTCGGTTTGTCAGTACCTTGACCATTTCAAAATCCGATGGGACAATGCCGCTTACAATGGAAGGTATTTGGTTTGGGACCATTTATCAATACACTTCTAATAATGTGAGATTCAATAAATGCAATATTGACTGGTTTAATAATACTTACAGCGGTTATAACGCTAATGGCTTTTACTTTGATAATTGCATCATTAAAAATTTGGAAGTCTGTGGTAGTGGCTTATTAATCCAAAACAGCGTGGTCTGGTTAACATATTACAATCAAAAAGACCAGTACAACATGAATTTCATCTTTAATTCTGTGGTATGCTTTAACAACAATGTTACCATGAATAATACGAGAGGATTCAACAGTATTCTCGCTACAGCCGATGGCAATACCGCTTCGAACAGCACCTTCTATAATTGCATTGACATCCAGACGGGCAACTCCAACTTGTTTGAAGGCCAGTTGAACCAAACCAACATGCAAGTGAGTGGTTATGAGGATGTGTTTGAGACTTTTGCTGGAACGGTGGACTACAACGAAGAATATCAGTTGAAAAGTGAAATCGCCACTTCGTTCTTGGGCAACGACGGCACGGAAGTAGGCATTCACGGTGGCATGAATCCATACAACTCAAGGCCTCCTTATATGATTATCAGAAACACCGAAGTGGCAGGCCGTACCACGGACGACGACAAACTGAACGTTCAGATTCATCTGATTTCTAACGGTAACTAACCTAAGACCCTTAAAGCCATGAAACGATATTTATTCACATTAAGTTGCCTGTTGCTCTGCATGGTAGCGAGGTCACAAAACTCCTACACCTATCATTGCTGGTTCGACCAGGACTTCGCCAATGAGCAGACAGGAGCATTGGGCAACGGGCAACTGCTTCTGAATGCTGATGGCTTGGACGCTGGCCTGCACACCCTCTATGTCTTGCTGGAAGGCGACCAACTGACTACAGCCGAGAACTACATGTTCTATAAGGCTCCCGTCGAAGACCCAATTAACATGGACAACCTAACCTACCACTGCTGGTTCGATCAAGACATTGAGCACGAACAAACAGGTGCATTGGGCAACGGGCAGCTGCTCCTAAATGCCGACGGCTTAACGGCTGGACTGCATACGCTCTATGTCATGCTGGAAGGCGACGAGCTGACCTCTGCGGAAAACTATATGTTCTACAAGGCTCCCATCGGAGACCCGATTAACATGGATGCCTTAACGTATCATTGCTGGTTCGACCAAGACATTGAACACGAACAGACGGGAACATTGGACAACGGACAGTTGCTATTGGATGCCGATGATTTATCGGCTGGCCTCCACACCCTTTATGTCATGCTCGAAGGCGAACAACTGACCACTACCGAGAACTACATGTTCTACAAGGCTCCCATCGTAGACCCGATTAACATGAACAATTTGGTATTCCAGTATTGGTTTGACGAGGATTTCGAGCACTGCCAAACGCTCCCCTTCGGCACAGGACAATACCTTTTGGATGCTTCAGCACTTGAAGACGGTTCTCATGTCATCAACATCATGCTGAAGAGCGAGATGCTTACCACAGCGGAAAGCTATAGTTTTGAGAAAGGATTCAATGGTCACATCATCATTACCATGGCCAACCCCATTGAAGGCGGTGTGATAACAGGTGCCGGTGCTTACGAAGAAGGACAAATGTGCACTGTGAAAGCTATTGCCAACCCCAACTACGCTTTTGTCAACTGGACGGAGGACGACAATCCCGTGTCAAATAACCCCATCTACAGCTTCGAGGTAACTGAAGACAGAACCTTGACAGCCAACTTCAACTACAATCCAGTGGGCAACTTCACCTATATGTACCCTTACAACAACTATCCTGTCACTACCCTGCCCATCAATTTCTCATGGAATGCCGTGTCGGGCGCACAACACTACGACTTGTATCTCTGGAACGCTAACGAACAGGTTCCTGACGAGCCTATCGTCTCGGGTCTAACCACTGGGTATTACTCATGTGCTTCGCTACCTAACCATGAGACCTACCAATGGTTCGTAAAGGCCTACAATCTTTACAATGTCAGCTACTCCAACATCAGATACTTCACTTTGGATGTTGATCCTGCCATCAATGTCAGCACAAGCAGCATCAACTTCGGGGAAGTGGCCTTGAACCAAAGTGCCTCTCACACCCTGCAAGTGTCAGGCGTTATCCTTGAAGACGATTTGAACATCGAAATCGTGGGCGAAGATGCTGCCATGTTCTCCTTCACTGAATCCACTAACTGGAACAGCACGACTGGCGGCAACCTTACCGTCACTTTCGCCCCCACTTCAGTACAATACGAATACCATGCAACGCTTGTCATCAGCAGTGGTTCGCTCACGCAATCAGTGGCTTTATCGGGCAGTGTTGCCAATGTCTATGTCTTCAACACTTACGTCGACGAGGATGTGTATGCCATGAACAGCATCATCCCGATCCACGGTACCGTCAAAGACAACGAAAACGCGCCTGTGGCCAACGCAGAAGTGGAAATCGGCATCCATGTGATGGGGCTGAAACGCAGCCTGCAAGCCACAACCAACGAAAACGGCGAGTTTGCCGCCGAATTTGAGCCTATGGATTCTGAATCAGGTTATTATACCGTCAACTCAGGTCATGTCGGCAACAACAGTACTGCTGTCCACGACGAATTCAACATCCCAGGCATGACCGTGGTTGCCGACAGTTATATCCTGTGTGCAGTGACCCAAAACCAACCCAAGACAGCATCCATCAGCATCAGGAACAAGTGCAATTTGGAACTGAACAACATCCAAGTTTCCGTTATCTCCGCTCCTGAAGGCTGTTCCATCAACTTCATGCCACTGAGCCTTGGTGGCTTGGAAACCGGCGACCTATTCTATACGGTGAACGGCACCCAACTGACCCAGGGCAACTATTACCAAGAAATCAAGCTGAAAGCCACCAGCGACCTTGGAGCCGAAACCAACTTCAGCATCTGGTACTATTGCGCTGAACCTAAAGGCATCCTTGACGTCAGTCCAAAGCAACTCGCCACCAACATGACCAGAGGACAAAGCAAAATCGTCGATGTGAAGTTGAGCAACAACGGCACAGCTGCCACAGGTGAAATCACCATCGACTTGCCCGAAACAGCATGGATGTCGGTGGTCGGAAACGACACCTTACCTTCGCTGGCCGTGAACGACTCGGCTTACTTCTCGTTGCGTCTTTCGCCTGACAACAACACCCCGCTCATCCCGTTTGAAGGCAACATCGCTATCAACTGCGAGCACGGCGAATTTGCCAGCCTTCCTTTCAGCATTACGGCTGTATCAGAATCAACAGGTGCTTTAACGGTTGATGTCACCGATGAGTTCACCTATTATGGCAATGGCTCACATTTGGCCAACGCCGAAGTGACCCTGAAAGGCTACTATTCGCTTGAGACGG
>JAEEGJ010017696.1_pt1 | contig 16063 bp, 9 predicted proteins | sample 8958761 | NCBI WGS metagenome assembly JAEEGJ01 (sample SAMN16246546, study PRJNA631951) | gut metagenome | biome: gut microbiome; feature: rumen; material: RS-attached | host: Bos | place: Iran: Karaj | collected 2018-10
ACCTTGATAAGGGCGGTCTTGAATGCGATGCTGTCGTAAGACTGGAGAATGGTTCGTATGGACTCGTCGAGATCAAGACCGGCGGAGATACGCTTATTGAGAAGGGAGTCAAGACCCTTGAAGCATTGTCCGCAAAGATAGACACCACGAGAATGCCGCCACCATCATTTCGCATGGTGCTTGTGGCTGATGGCGAATTCGCGTATCGGCGCAAGGAGGATGGAATCATCGTCTGCCCGATTGGATGCCTGAGACCGTAGTCTGGTTTAAAGCGTGATGGAAGATCCGTCGCCACATTGCGGTTGTGGAAATGTCGCAGGAATATGCTATAATTGACGCCATGAAAAATCAAAGACTGTTATTCGCCGCGGTTGCGGCGATGGTGACGTGCGCGGCATGCGCGGAGAACATAGTTGACGTCAGGGCCGACGAGTGCGGCGTGCTGGCGGGCGACAACGCGATACGCGCGTTCGCGAAGGTGAAGGACCGGATCGACGCCGTGCGCGCGGCCGATACCGGCAACGTGGTGCGGCTGTTCCCGTTCTCGCTCGGCGACCCGGCGACCTCGAACCGCAACGCCAACGCCAACCGCGCCATCCACTTCTTCACGTACAAGGAGACGCGGACGCGCTGGTTCGACGAGAAGGCGAGGCTGCCGTTCCACGGGCCGGGGCCGTGCCCGAAGACCTACTCGAAGTCGCGCGACGTGTTCTGGTGGGCGGAACGCGCGAAGGCGAAGCAGGCGGAGATCGATTCGCTGGACGGCGAATGTGACCTCGTGTTCCTCGGCGACTCCATCACCCACGACTGGGAGCGCGAGCCGGGGCGTGCGGTCTGGCCCTACTTCAAGAAGGCGTACAAGGCGATCAACCTCGGCTACGGCGGCGACACGATCGAGCAGCTGCTGTGGCGCGCCCAGAACGGCGAGCTCGACGGCTACAGGGCGAAGGGAATAATGCTGATGGTTGGCGCGAACAACCGCAGCACCCCGGCCGAGCAGATGGCCGACGGCATCGGCGAGATCCTCAAGGTAATCCGCGAGAGGCAGCCGCAGGCGAAGATTCTGCTGGCGGCCATGATCGGGCGCGCCGCGAGGGGGCCGGAAATGGACGAGCTGCGCGTGAAGGACGACCGCGCCTCCGACCTCTGGCTCAAGCGCTACGTGGACAACAAGACGGTGTTCGCGCTTGACCTGAGGCCGCTCTTCCGCGGCAAGGACGGACTGGGCCGCTTCTCGCTCCTGCCGGACGGCACCCACCCGAGCACGCAGGGCGAGCGCATCTGGCGCAAGGCGGCGATCCCGTTCTTCGAGATGGTCACAGGCAAGAAGTTCGTGGACTACGAGCCGCCAGTGGAGCCGATCGCCTCCATGTGGACCAACTACCGCGGCTCGTTCGCCGACGACGAAGGCGCGAAGGCGGCGGATGCGTTCGCAGAGCGGGCGGCGAAGGCGGGCTTCGGCGCGATCTGCCTTGACGCTGACCTCGATTCGTGCGCGGCCTGGCCCGCCGACGTGAAGGGGCGCTTCTCGCGCTTCCTTGCGGGATGCAAGGCGAGGAAGCTCGGCTTCGTCCCAGTGGTGCGCACCGGCGAATGCGCCGCCGAGATCCAGCGCATGGCGTCGCCGGGGAAGTTCCTCGTGTTCACCAACTCCGCGGTCGCGGCGGGCGCGCCGATGCGAAAGGCGATCAACGAGGCCTTCGGCAAGGTGGCGGCGGCGAACCCGAAGGCGGAGATCCTCATCTGGGCGCAGCCGTTCCTGCGCTACGTGAAGGAACTGCCGCCGGGCGCCACGCTCGTCCTCGGCGACGAGAGCAGCGGCATCGCCCTGGACCAGCCGCGCCTGCACAAGCTTGGCTGGAAGACCGTAATGGCCCCGTGCCTCAACCACACGCGCTACGAGCTGCACCGCACGCGCTGCAGCCTGCGCAACTACCATGGCGTGCCGGGCGAGGAGTGCGCCATACACTGGACCGACATCGCCGACTACCACCTGCTCGAGGAGTTCGCCGACTTCGTTCGCGGCGGCGCCGACCGCGTGGCCCTGGTGCCGTACGCCAAGATCGGCGTGATGACCGACAACCACATCACCGATTCGCCGTCGAGCCTCGATCGCTCGCGGCTTGCGCTCGAGCTGTTCAGGCGCGAGGGCGTGGACGCGATAGCCGACCTCGGCGACCTCGGCCAGGCGAACTACGAGAAGGGCTACGACATGTACCGCGAGCTGGTCGGCAAGGTGTTCCCAGACGCGGCGAAGCGCCCGGACCTACTCTACGTGCACGCCGACCATGAGCGCTACAACCCGAAGGGCGGGCTGTTCACCCACGAGGAGGCGTTCAGGCGCTTCCGCGCGCACATCGGAATCGAGCACCCGTACTTCACGGAGCGCAACTACAACGGGCTGCCGGTGCTCGTGTTCCCGCAGGCGCTCGACCTCATCGGCGGCCTGAAGTCGTACGAGGAGAAGATCGCCGCCGCATGCAAGGCGAACCCGGACATGCCGGTGATCGTGTTCGACCACGTGCCGCCGTACGACACCGTGTACAACAGCGTGATGTGGGGCGACAGGGGCCCCGCCCACCGCCGCATCCTCGACAGGTATCCGCAGGTGGTCTCCGTGACGGGCCATTCCCACAACTCGATCCTGAACGAGCGCTGCATCTGGCAGGGGGCGTTCACCGCGATCGATGCCGGCTGCCTCCAGCGCTGGCAGGGGCTTACGGTGGGCACGCCGATCAAGAGCAACCAGGGCCTTGGCGTGATCGTGCTCGAGGCGTATTCCACGAAGCTCGTGTTCCGCCGCTACGACATTCGCGACGGCAAGGAATACCGCCCCGATGCGCCCTGGGTGGTGCCGGTGCCGTTCAATCCCGCGCGCGCGCCATACTCGTTCGCGGAACGCGCGAAGGCCGAGCGCCCCGTGCAGTTCCCGTCCGGGGCCGCGCTCAAGGTCGCGCCCGACGCCGTGCCCTTCAGGAACGTCGCCGTCTCCTTCCCGAACGCCGAGCGCGAGGACGACGTGCTTCTCTACAAGGTGGAGATCGCCCGCAAGGGGAAGGGCGGCGCCTGGGAGACGTTCGCGCGCGCCGACACGATGGCCGACTTCCACCTGCGGCCCGACGAGCGGACGGGCAGCCATTCCGTGGACTGCTCCGGCAGCTATTTCGACGCCGCCGGCACGTACCGCATCTCCGTGACGCCGGTCGGCTTCTTCGGCGCGGAGGGGAGGCCGCTCTCCTGCGAATGGACCGCGCCCAAGGCCGCACCGTGCGAGCTTGTGTGGAAGAGCGAGAACCCGATGGTGGAGTGCCCGTTCCACAAGGGGCGCGTAAGCTCGGTGGAGGAATGCCTGAAGCTGCCGAAACTCGAGCCGAAGGACGGCTGGTACGAGTACGACGCCCGCAGCTCGGGCTACGTGGAGCTTCCCGGCGGCCTGTGGGAAGGGCCGGTCGGCTCGAAGTTCCGCCTTGTGTTCGACTTCGAGGCCGAGCAGCCCGCGAGCGAGGGCTTCACCGTGAACGTCCGCGAGATCAACGGCTGGGGCCAGCCATGCTACGGCTTCCCGACCCCGGGCGGCAAGTCCGGCCCGCTCCGCTTCGTGTTCGAGTTCGAGAAGAAGAAGGCCGAGATGCCGCGCTACTGCGTCCGCTTCGAGCGCGGCGGCGAATACCGCCTGAAGGTGCGCCGCATCGCAGTTGAACGCATGCCCAAATAGCCGCCGGCGGGATGGACGTGGTTGACAGTGGATTTTAATACGGAGGATAAAAGAGACATGGATACATGCAGCAGGAGAAGTTTCATGGCGATCGGAGCGGGCGCCTTCGCGGCGTCGGCGCTGCCGATGGGCGCCAGGGCGGCGGCGAAGTCGTCCTGCGTGCCGGATGGGGCGGTGTCGCTCGGGCCGGTCCTGAAGAACGTGGAGGTCATGTCCAACCCGGCGTTGAAGGGGCGCACGGCCTCGTTCTTCATAGACGATGTGATCTGGGTGCTTCGCGACCTCACGAAACAGAGGCCGAAGTCGCTCTTCGACAATCCCTTCATGAAGCCGCTGAAGGAATGCCACGACAGGTACGGCCTAAAGCTGCAGCTCAACCTGTTCTACCGCTCCGACTTCTACTACGACATGGACGACTTCACCCTCGCCGACATGACGGACGCCTACAGGGCGGAATGGCAGTCCGCAAAAGACTGGTTGAAGCTGGGCTTCCACTCGATGCAGGAGTTCCCCGAATTCCCGTGGATAAACATGGACTACGCCGGCGTGAGGAAGATGTTCGGCATGATCCACCGCAACATCGAGCGCTTCGCCGGCGAAGGGGTGTTCACCACGGCGCTCGTGCCGCACTGGTGCCTGATGAGCAGGGAAGGATGCCGAGCTCTTGTGGATTGCGGCATAAAGCTGATGGAGTGCACCGCCGGCGATAGGTACGGGTACGACGTAAGTTGGAAGAACTTTGTCTCCAAGGGTTTCGTCGGCAGGTTGATGCACAATCGCCGGCCGGAGGCGGCCGTGATGTGGCGGGACGGTCGGAGCGCGCCTTTCCTGTGCTCCTACAACCACATGTCCATGGAGCAGTTCGCCGCCACGGTGAACACCCGCCGGTACATCCTCGACCGCGATACCGGCATGCGCTTCAAGAACCTGTTCGGCGATGCGCCCATCCTGAACCACAAGCCCGTCCCCGAGCTCGAGAAGGCCACCGCGCCGCTCCTAGGCAGGGAGCATCTCGTGTTCTCCGACCACGAGCAGTATTTCTACAGCGACTATTCGGGGTACCAGCCGGACTATGCCGACAGGATCCGGAAGATGTCCGAGATGATGCACGGCAACGGCTACTCGTTCCTGCTGAACGAGGAACTCGCCTGATCGCCGTCAGCGGATCTGAAGCCAGGAGGAACCGACCATGGAATGCGTCAGGACGATGAGATTTGCGGCAATGTGCGCGGTTGCGCTTGCGTGGGCGGCCATCCCGTGCGGCGGCGCAACGGAAGGGGCGCTCGCCCTGTGGAACGACACAGCGCCGGCGAAGACCGCGCTCGTCGCATACGTGAGCGCCGTCACGAAGGAAGGCTCGGCCGACTTCATTCCGCCGCCGGAGAGGATCGCCATCTTCGACCTCGACGGCACTCTGATGCTCGAGACCGCGCCCACGTACTTCGACTGGCTCATGTTCGAGCACCGCGTCCTCGACGACCCCGACTACAGGGACCGCGCGATGCCGGACCAGGTGGAGGCGGCGCGGAAGTCCCGCTACGAGGGCGTGATGCCGCCGCTCACGCTGAACCGCGAGCGGATGGTCTCCCTGGCGTACAGGGGCATGACGCTCGACGCGTTCGACGCGTACGTGCGCAGGTTCATGGAGGAGCCGCAGCCTGGCTTCGACGGCATGAAGCGCGGCGAGGCGTTCTACAGGCCCATGGTGGAGGTGGTGCGCTACCTCCAGGCGAACGGCTTCACCGTGTACGTCTCGAGCGGCACCGACCGCCTTGCCGTGCGTCCGCTCGTGGCGAGGAACCTCGGCCTGCCGTTCTCGCAGATGATGGGCTCGGACAGCTCGATCGTCGCGAGCGGGCAGTCCGCCGGCGGCGAGGAGGCGATGCACCACGTGCTCGGCCGGGACGAGGAGCTGCGGCTGGGCGGCGTAAGCGAGCTGAAGAACCTGCAGATGAACAAGGTGACGCTCATCGTGCGGCAGATCGGCGCGAAGCCGGTCCTCGCCTTCGGCAACAGCATGACGGACGCGAGCATGCTCAACTACGCGATCCACGGCAACAGGCACAGGGCGCTGGGCTTCATGGTGTGCTGCGACGACCTCGAGCGCGAGTACGGCAACGCCGCCAAGGCCGCGAAGATGCGCGCCGCCTGCGGCGATAACGGGTGGATAACCATCTCCATGCGCGACGACTGGAAGACGATCTACGGTGAAAACGTCATGAAAAAACAAGACTGAAACTTTGTGCATTTTTTCCTGAAGAGACTCTTATTTAGCTTTTTCGGGAGAACCAATTCGGCTATAACAAAGGCCGAAAAACTTGGAGAAAACCAAGATGGTGCAAACCATGAATATAGGAACGACAATCATGATGTCGTTGACGGCATCCTCCGCATCAGCAAAAGCCACCGAAGCAACCATGCCGAAGGTAAAAGTCGGTCTATTTCTGGACAAAGGCTGTTTTGGCAACGGCACGTTGATGTGGGCCAGGCTGTTGGCGAATTCGCCGCAACTGGAATTGACGCTACTAGATGGACAGGACGTCCGTTACGGTAAATTGTCGGATTTACAGTTGTTGGTATGTCCAGGCGGCGGTGGCTCCAGACAGATCGATTCCATGGGCCCTATCGGTTTTGAACGCGTGAAAAAGTTTGTCGATGACGGCGGCGGCTATCTTGGCGTTTGCGCAGGCAGCTACAACGCAATGAACCGCCCGAATCGGTTCGCGTTTCTGCCCTATGACTACGTTGATGACGCCAACGGAAGACTGGCGGATTTGCTGGTGGAAGTCACAGATGCAGGCTCCAAGCTGTTGGGACTCAAGGCCGGACGTCGTATCGTCTGCTACGATGGCGGCAATGTCATGCGTCCGACGGAACCGACTGGTAAAGGCGACAGCCAGATTCTCATCACGTTCAAAAGTTGCGTCAGCGAACACGGCAGAGCGCCCTACAATTTCATGGACACGCCCGCCGTCGTTTTTGGGCAATACGGAAAAGGAAAAGTCGTGGCGTGCAGTTTCCATCCAGAACTGTATGAATCAACCCACTGCATTGCAATGGGATGCATTCATGCCTTGACAGGCATCCAGCCTGTTGTGCAATATCCGAAAAAAGACATCCGTCCTTTACGTGTAGGTTTTCTTTCAGACGCTTGCGTCGGCCCGCAACCTGCCCGTGAAATGTTAGAATTAGACAAGAAATCCAACCTTGACATTGAAATCTTCTCCACTCATGAAATCAATATCGGTCGGCTACGCCATTACGATATGGTCGTGATGCCTGACGGCAATGAGTCATCCTATAAAGACATGATGGACAGGGAGTTCAACAAGAATCAGTTCTATGATTTTCTAGATCGTGGCGGCCGCATCGTCGCCGCCAACAGCGTCGGGAAATACCTGCCTCAGCACGACAATATACAGATTCTGTCAGCAGACGAGCCGCTTACGAGTGTTTTATAAATCGTTTCGTTTTATGTGGAATAGACATACATGAAACATGTTCTTAAAAAAAATCTTCTTCTGGAACACATCGGCTCAAGGAGCGTTCTTCGCGCTGACATTTTTCATCGTCGGCAGTTCCCTGTGGTTCACGTTCTTCCAAATGCTATGGTTGTCCAACTGCGGACTTGTCCAATTCACCCCCATGACCGATCGATGCGAGCCCGAAGTGCAGGTATGGGCAATTGTCCAACTAATGATCGTCCTCTATTCATTGGTTGTTTTCTTGCGTGCAACATGGCTGTTTGTACAAAACTGTCACAAAAACCACCATTACAGACCATTGTACGTTGCATTTCCTGCAATGCTCGTCTGGCTGTGCGGCTTTCTCTTCTGTCTTCTCCCGCTAAGCTATTTGTACAAGAATTTTATTTTGTACGAGGAAACGAAAAATTTGCTATCCGGCCTGCCGCCTGATCGCTTGGGGATCGCCTATCTTGCCGCCGTGCTGTGCATGGTTGCGGCTGGTTTCTTCGTGGTTCAGTCCATGGCGCATGCCGAAGGCGTTTCCTTGCGCAAAACTCCCTGTAAAGCAGGACTTGCCCTCTGGGCGGTGTTTGGAATTGCCTATCTTCTGCTTTTGGGAATGGCGATGATGCAAAACAGGCAAGTTGCGGTAACCCGTTCTCGTGTCGAGGCGCGCTTCGGCCGTCCATTGTCCGTTGACGGCTTGCGGGAGTTCTTTGGGAAACAGGGCAAAGTCGATGCCGATTTCTGGAAACGGTTGCGCGAATGTCAGGACAAATTGCCGTCGGAACTGTCCGTTGGTGGCGAAAAAATGGAAGATTGGGATGGACAGCTGCCCGATGAGTTGACGCCTGAATGGCAGTCCGCGTTTGACGACTATTGCAAGAGCAACCATGAGCCTCTTTTTGAAATGGAAAAATGCTTTGATTCCGTTCCGCCATTACCACGATACGAATTTGAACCAGGCAAAGTGAATGATCTCATGCTTGAAGCGTCGAATCCAAGCCGGAAATTTGCGAAATGGGAATTGAGCCGCCTGCGTGTCTTTCTAAAGAAACAGGACAGGCAGAACGCCATGCTCGCCTACCAGCGTCTCGCCAATTGTACGGAACCACTGCAGCACGAGCCGTTTTTGATCGGCAGTCTCGTCTGGCTGGCAAGCGAAAGTATTCGTCTGGACGCCATGGAACGGTTGCTTGAATCCCGTCTGCTGTCGGATGACGACTTGCGCCGTCTTGCCGCAGATATGGTGGCTTTGGAAGAACGCGTCCCCGTGATTCACCAACAGGCCATGTATTCTGAGGCGATATTCAATCTGGATGTCATTTGGGGAGTGGCGATGGGCAAAGCCTCCACCATAGCCTATGCGCAACTCCGCTGGTTCTATCCGCAACTGTGGCTGCAGGCCGCGCTCGACAAAAAGTACATTCTGAAAATGTATCTAGCGGAAGATTTTTCCACCATGACTCCCACTCAAAATACAGCCTATATCTTAAGCGGAGCTCTTACTTCTGCATTAAAGAAATCAGGCAACAGGTTCCACAGACTGACAGCCCGCACCAGATGCATGCACGCTTTGCTGATGGCGGAATCATACCGCCGTGAACATGGTGATTTTCCCGCCGAACTGTCGGATATGCCAACCGATCCGTTTACAGACAAGGCATTGCTTTACAAATATGGAACGGTCGATATTCCGGAATATGTTTGTCCAGAACGTGATGGGCAGGAGGACTCCTTTAATAGTTTTCATTTGGAAAGGCGCATCAGGCAAGTGAAGGTCGTACAGGCATGGAGCGTCGGCCCCAACGGGCAGGATGACGGAGGCATAGAATCATTCACGGACGATAAAGACGACCCCTGTGCACGAATCAGATTGGAGTAACATGTATGAGCTTCTGGTGGTTGGATCCTGAATTTGCGCTGTTTTTGCTATTCCTCCTGACCATGATGTGGGGTATCCTGCTCGCGTATGCCATCGTGAGAAAAGAATCCATAAAATGGATTTTATTGCTCCAGGTGGTAGCGTCCATCATCTACGGGATTGCATGGTTGCTTGAGTGCATAGAACAAGAGACGTTCCGCCTTCCTCCTGATGATCCTCCGCCTCTCATCTCTGATTCTGTCTTTGTCGGGATTACCATTTTTTCATGGGCTGTGTGCGCCATTGGATTTTTCGCCGAATTTCTTCTTTTGGCATACAAGGATCGTCATGGATTGTCCAAACGATTATGTGCGCAATCTCTTGGAGCGTCGATATTTCAAATGGCTGCCTATTTCTGGATTTTCATCATCATGACTGCCCCTAACTCCTGCTAAAAGACATCGTGAAGCATTGGACATTAGGAGAAATTAGCATTTTCCATCGTTACTTCAATGCCTTTGGCCGCCAATACATCATGCCTTCCAGTGGATTTGATTTGCGCCATTGCTCGAATTCCTCCCATGTCCGTACATGGTCTTGCAAGACGGCTTTGTAAAACTCAATACCACAAATATAATTTCCCGCAGGAGCCGCTTTTTTCAGTTTCAGAATCGTCAGACGCGTCTCCGGCGTCAGTGCCCGAATGATGGCATCTGTCGTTTCTTCGAAAAAGCCGTCCAATGCGGAGCCTGCAAGAATTTGGATCATGTCCAATGTCCAAATTTCGTCGGAAAAATATTTCAATGCAATATGCCACTCAAGACAGTGCTCGTCCGTTTCGGCACCATTGATATATTTGCATTTGATGACACGAGAGTCACCCAACAACGGCGTCAACGCCTGAAACGTCTTTGCCGCATCCAGTTCAGACGTATAGACATGCAGATCTATATCCTTGTCAATCATCAGATTGGAACGAAACGAACCGACTGTCCGTATTTCCGCGCCAATGCTTTTCCACATTTCGACAATTTGAAAATCACGCAGAAGTTTTTCCGCTTTTTGATGGATCAGACTGGATTCAAGCAAGATATCGTCCATTTTTCCCCTCCTTATGGATATCATAAAATATCATGAAAAGGCTATTTGCCTCAAAAGGCTGAATGTACATTAAAAAACGAGTCATTGAGCATAACATATTTTCCATTTGTGGCGATACAAGACAATTTACATGTGAAAACGAAATTCATATCAGATGGAATGAAAAAATATGTTAGCGAAAAATGATTGTGAGATATTGATGGGAAACAAACAGACGTAAAGAGACACAATCCCCAGCATGACTGGCAATTTTTTTTCCTAAAGAAGGTAGCAATAGGACATAATCAGTTGTAAAAACTATCGTTTATTCGACCAAAGACAGAATGCAATGGAACATATTTGAGCTACGAATTGGCCACGAATTAGCCACAAGATTTATCTATTTTGTACTTAAAATGGCTTGATAATTGGCCAAATGAAGGAAATAATTAGCCACAACCCTCAACTTTCCAATGAATGCCAACGTGCTCCACGTCCTGTCCCTTTCACTGCAATCCTTTTTTCTTTATTCTAACATTTCATGAAAACATTCCTGCTATCTGCCTACAGTCTAGCCGCATCCATCTGCTCCATCAACAACCTCCGGCGTTTATATTCTGTACGGATGGAGAGGCAGTACGCCGTGAATTCCGATTCCTTTCCAGTCATCTTCAGATACTTGCGGTAAATCTTGAGCAGACTGACGACATGGCAATAGGCGTCTTCTCCTGTAGGACGAAGTGCCTTGTTTAGCAAATCCTTCACAACGAAAGCCGCATCGTTGGGTGCGTCTTTTGAACGCCACGCGGCCAGTTTCAGCCACCAGTCCTCACTCAAATCCGCCCCTTGCGCCAATTCCCATGCAACCTCCTGATCACCATGGTTGAACAAAACCGCCACTCTGCGTGGGCGTATGTTATAGGAATAGTCAAAATACGAGGTTGTTCGCTTGGAATTGGATTTGTCTTTTTTCTCCAGAAAGTCCAATACCTTCTGGTAGTAGTCTTGCCAGCATTTCATTTTGACGGCGACTTCCTGCAAACGATTCAAGGTGACGTCCGACATATAGTCGTTGGTGAAGTCCTCCCATGCCATCTTAAGTGCCTCATCGTTCTTTCCAGTTTTTTGAAGTTCTTCAAGCAGCATGTCCGTGATTTCACGATCCCTGTCAAAAGCCTCGTGCCCTTTCTTGAGCAATGGAAAAACTTTATTATCCATACCCTGCCGACGATACTCCTTCGCCAATTCAATCACATCGCGAAAAGAATGCATTTTCTTTTCCATAATTTCCAATTTTAGACTATCGTCATGGTGTTCATCCGCCCAGATAAGCAATTGATCTTCAATATAATCGCGTTCTTCGTCGCCTGACTGAAAATCCCCTAATTCGCGTGGTGGATACTTACGCCATGTTTTCATTGCATCATCCACCCACATTTTACGGATTTCCACTGGAAAATCCCGAAATATGCTGGACAGATAATCATAACCGAAATTCTTCCCTTGTTTTTCCCATTCTTTGAAAACCTTGAAGATTTCGTTATTTGATTTTATTTGTGCCTCAACGACTTCCGAGAAAAGATTGGCCAGACCGTAGGCAAACTCCTGCGCGGAATTCAACTCCGCATTTGGAGAGCCAATGAATTTGCCGATAGCATAAGTGGTTATCTCCCAAAGAAGTTTGAAATCCTTTTGATCGGCAATTCCTTCCATAACTTTCAGCAAAAGTTCGCTTTCCTCTTTGAACTCTGTTCCGCTGTCATCCTCTTCATAATAATCCCAGCGGTCATTATAATATTCTTCTATATCATCAGCCATCCTGTATAGTTCATCCACTTTGCTTTTGAGTTCTTGAAGTTTTTTATTGCCGCTAGACGGCAAATTCGCCATTCGGTATCGTTCGATGACATCGGTATTATTGGGAGACATTTCCAGAACGATTTTGATGAGCTCTTCCTTATCGCAATTTTTCAGAAAATCCTTCCATGAAAAGGTGGATTTGCTCTTCTTCGTTGAAGGGTTCTCCTGCATGTCAAGATATTCCAATCCCAATGCGACCAAATGCTTACAGAAATTGCCATCCTGCCCGAAGGGGCAGCTGCAATCGCCTGCAAGAAATCCGTCATCATTGGTGATGCGAGCGTGATAGACATGCGTTCCATGCACATCCGCCGTCAGCTGTTCTCCGTCGCAATACAGATGATGCACCGCGCCATCCAGAAAATACTCCTCCCCACGTGAATAGGAACGGCCACCTGCGACGGAGCGCAGATTGCTTTTGGTCACGACCTCGTCTATTTTATTTTTCATTGGGAACTCCAGTCAAGAATATGTGGTTGAAATACAATCTTCCTCCCCCATCAAGTCGTTGGCGTCCAAAAGAAGATGGATTCTATGCTATGCGATCGCCCCAGAACGGCGCAATGGCGTGGGTACCGGCAGCTTCCACTTTGGCCTTTCGCGCGTATGCGCGGGCAAGTGGCACGCTTCCGCCGCCAGTTTTCCGATTATGTCCCAATTCACAGTGGTGGGCAATTACGGCGCACTTCGGATGGAACGCCTTGATGCCGTCCATCGTTTGGTTGGAGCCACCCCAGCACCAGGCGTGGTGTATGAACAGGTCAGGCGTCCGCTCCGGCTTCAAATCACCTGTGTTGAACGTGTCACCGACATGAAGGATCGTGTAGTCGCCGATCTGTACTTCCACGGGCATGACAAAGCCCTTGAGAAGATGGTTGTGGTTGGTCTCGTACGTGCGAATAACGACATCCTTGATTGTATAGCGGCATTCTCCACGCGAGAATCCCCCGAGTCCGCCCTTCACGCGCAGACATGCTCCGTAGTTGTCTAAGAAATTCTGAATGACCGTTTTATGGCGCGAGTCCATCGCCTGATAGAGCATCTCCGTATAATGATCAAAGTGATTATGGGTGATGATCATGAAATCAAGTTTGTCCGCCAGCATCGTCGATAAACGATGGCTGAGGTCAATGGAAAAGAGCGCCTTGGGCGTCTTCACGATCACACCCATGTTGTATACATACCAGACGGCTGGGCGCTCCGTGACCTCCGTTCCATCTATCTCGCGCATGACCTTCAAAAACGCATCGTCATAACGGCGCAGAACAGGCCATTTCGCATACAGCTCGTCCCGTATCTCAGCAGCAAGCGACGGTCCGAAATCACGGAATTTTTTGAACTCCCCGCCCGGTATGGCGTCAAGCTCCCGCTGAAGAGCCTTGACATCCCCCTCCTGCATCGGGCCTTCTCCCGCCTGGATTCCGCCGACAACGGCCATCACCGCCAAAGAAGTCTTCTTCAGAAAATCTCTTCTGCCTAATTCCATGACAACACCTTTCTTGCGTCTTGTGTAATGTATTTTTCGATAGAGGAAGCAAATACCAATCACAGAGCATAATCTACATGAGTTCTGTACAACAGCCCAAAACAGCTCTGACACCATTCCGGCCTGTTGGCTAGATGATATAAAATTACTCCTACATGAAAGAATTTCAACTCTTAAATTTAAATCTATCCGCAACAATCAAACGGCATGATTGGCACCCCAACAGCCTTTGATCTTCTTGCCACCCACATGCACGATTTCAAGCAATTGCCAGACCCTAAATCCGTGTTATAGTAGTGTAGAGATTAATATCGTGTCACTATCAAATTCAAGAAAACCACTCCATGAGACAGTTTTTTATAGCCATATTAGCCATCATTTGTTCATTCAGTTGGGCGGAAACCATTCGGATTGAGCCAGCCAAACGCCAATGTATCATTATCCTCCCAGAAAAGGCTAATTATGGCCTGAAATTTGCGGCAGAAGAACTTACCTACCATGTCGAAAAACTGACGGGAACGAAACTTGAAACCAGAATAGAGCCAACCGACATTCCCGACAGCACTTTCGTTTTCTCCTTGGGCGAAACAAACTTCGCCCAAAAACATGGCGTTTCAGGCGTGGGTATGGCGCACAATCATGCGCAGTTTCTAGGCGACAACGATAAAATGATTCTGACAGGAAATGACCGTGGCGATAATTTAGCGGCCCTGCTCATCGAAACAAATGCCACCCTTTTTGCTTTATACGATATTCTTGAAAACGAAAATGACTGTCATTGGCTATGGCCCGGTGAACTTGGCGAAAATATCCCCAAGACAGGTTGCTTTCAATTTACGGCAGGACGGCGAGAGGTCTCCACAAAACTCAAGTTTTTCTTCTGGCGGCAACTATGGGGGAACAAAGCCCAATGGCCTTCACCAGAGGCGTTTTCGCATTTCATGACGGCGGAAGTACGATGGCTTTTGCGTCATCGTAGCAACCGCGACTTGTCGGAACAACATTATCCGCACGCCTTCGAATCATGGCCGGGGAAATATCTCCAGACTCATCCAGAATTCTTCAACTTGCTTCCAGACGGCACACGCCGTCCATCGCCTCTCAATTGGGGCGGCCAGTCAAAGTTAATCAGCATGTGTACGGGATCGCCAGCGTTTCGTCAACAAATTGTTAAAGATTGGCTTGAGAATTTCAATCCCCAAATTCCGCGTATCAATCTAAAAAGCAATGACAGCAATCTTCAATGCGTATGCGATTATTGCATGGCGGACGACCATTCACCGATTCCGACAGAAAAACGCCGTGCTCGCGCCAAAGCACGTTATGACAAAGGCGATCCAGCATGGATGGAGGAGCTTGGGGACTTGAGCCGCCGTCAGATCGAATTCTATCGTGGTGTCATGGCGGAGACCGATCGTATCGCTCCAGAAAAGAAGGCAAAGTTTTCAGGGTTGATCTATGCCAATTCGGCAAACGCGCCAGAAAACACGATTCTTGGGCCTCGTTTCCAGTTCTGCTACTGCCCGTCGATGTACTTTCCATGGACAGATGAAAAAATCGCCTATTACACCAAAAATTGGGAAGGTTGGTACAAGACAGGCGTCGATTTGGTGATTCGCCCCAATTATACGTTGGATGGGCATTGCTATCCCATTGCATACGACCGTGATTTTCACCACTGCTTCCTCTTTGCTGAGCCACGTGCCCTCAAGGGAAGCGATTATGACTCCCTGACCGGAATGTATGCCGCACAAGGCTTGACGCTTTACACAATTGCACGTCTTCAGAATTCACGCCCAGGCTTACCCTTCGAAACCATCGAAGCAGAATACTGTTCAGCCTTTGGCAATGCCGCGCCTATCATCCGCAAATATTTTGATCGCCTATGGAAAATCTCCCATAATTCCAAACCGACGGCGAAATCATCCAATCGCCCCGAAGGCGGATATTGGGCTCATTACTATCTGGCTGGGCACGACCTCTTTACGCCAGAATTGTTTGCAGAGCTTAATCAAATTCTTCAGGAAGCAAGACTAGCATTGCCAACAGAATCCGTGGAGGCAAAACGTGTCCATTTCCTTTGGCTTGGTCTGGAAAACGCCCGCCTGACGGCGGAAACAGCCGCCTCATATGACGCCTTCAGAACATCAGGTGATTACATGGCTTTTGCCGAGAAAGTCAAAGCATTGGACAAATTCAGAGAGGACAATGCCTTTTCGCAAGCCTTCAATATCGGTTTCTGCCGTGAACGAGAAGACAACCATTGGCCGCGTGAATTGGCCAAGCAAATGACAAAAGACACGATCCCTCTGCCGATTGACTGGCCGTTCAAGACGGATCCTGACAAAATCGGTGAAGCAAATGGCTGGCATACCGTCGATTTCGATGAATCAAAGTGGGAAACAACCCCAACCGACCGTCCTTGGGATAAAAGCGGATATGCGACTTATGACGGTTTTGGCTGGTATCGACTGCGCATCCGCCTGCCTGAGAAATTGCCTGGCGAACCAATCCTCATGGTTGGATCGGCTGACGAAGCCTGCGATATCTGGATTAACGGCCAGAAAGTGCTCCACCGTCCCTATCCTTTT
>JAEEGJ010017698.1_pt1 | contig 16060 bp, 12 predicted proteins | sample 8958761 | NCBI WGS metagenome assembly JAEEGJ01 (sample SAMN16246546, study PRJNA631951) | gut metagenome | biome: gut microbiome; feature: rumen; material: RS-attached | host: Bos | place: Iran: Karaj | collected 2018-10
CATCGGATTCGAACGCGAGGAGGTGAAGTTCGTGCTCGACGAGAAGGGCAAGCCCACCGATGTGTATTTCAAGGTGTCGAAGGATGCCAACAAGCTTATCGAGGAGTTCATGCTCCTGGCCAACCGCACGGTAGCTGAGGCCATCGGCAAGGACGTGCGTCCGCAGCGCATCAATGGCAAGATGCAGAAGAAGGCCAAGTCGTTCGTCTATCGTATCCACGACCAGCCTTCGCAGGAGAAACTCGAAAGCCTGGCAACCCTTGCTGCTCGCTTTGGCCACAATGTGAAGAGCATCTTCAGTGGCAAGAAGTCGGATGTCGTCGATCATTCGAAGAACAAGCAGATCAGCCAGGGCATCAACCAGCTGATGAAGGAAATCCACAACCGTCCGGAGGAGAACATGCTCTCCACGCTTGCTATCCGTACGCAGGCCAAGGCTGTCTATTCCACCGAGAACATCGGACACTATGGCCTGGCTTTCGACTTCTATACCCACTTCACTTCGCCCATCCGTCGTTATCCCGACTGCATGGTGCATCGTCTGCTCGACCGTTATCTCTTCCAGAAGGGTCGTTCCATGGTGCGCGAGATGCTCGAGGAGGAGTGCAAGCATTGCAGCGAGATGGAGCAGCTGGCTGTTCAGGCCGAACGTTCATCCATCAAGTACAAGCAGGCCGAATTCCTGCAGGACCGCATGGGCCAGGTGTTCGAAGGTGTCATCAGCGGAGTGAGCGAATGGGGCATCTACGTCGAACTCAAGGAGAACCTCTGCGAAGGCCTGATTTCGGTGCGCGACCTGCGTGACGACCATTACATCTACGACGAGCGCAACTTCTGCCTCATTGGTCGTCGCACCCACCGTCGTTTCACCTTAGGCGACACGCTCAAGGTCACTGTCGCCAACGTCAACCTCGACCGCAAGACCATCGACTTCGCATTGGTGGAAAAGACACGTTAAGCGCCTTGCACCTTCGGATAACTAAAACAGCCAGGATAGTACCTATTGTATCTGTCCTGGCTGTTTGCTTTTTTATTCCCGTTGCCATTTGGCAAACAAATATGGGATATTAAAGAAGGTGAAAATGGCAGCGGCACTGGCATCAATAGCCGTGCCTAGCTGCCGGAAAATGTGCTGCCTCAATGGCAGCAAAAAATTGCTATCGCAGAAAATATTTATTCGTCCATATCAAACATTTGTGGCCGAATGGATTTTCCGCACGGAGTGCGATTTTCTGCAGGTATTGGACCTGCTCATTTTCCGGCAGAAACAACCAGGCCATTGGGCCGAGGTTGTCTGCCATTTTCACCTGCTAGTCTATCTTAAAGAAGACTATTTCACCACAATCCTTACCGTCTGCGGCTTCTCATTTGCCAACCTCTTGAGCTCGTTGGCCATCACGCTGAGTGAGGCGCAGTCGCCTTTGCTCCATCCGCTGCCCATGTAGTAGGTGAAGGTTTCGCCCGGCTTGTATTTGGCGATGCCCAGCAGGTGGCCTTGTTCGAGGGCTGTGCGGGTGAGGGTGGGAACGTATGCACCGATCAGGACACGTCCAGGGTCACGGCCCGGTTGGTCGGTGGGGTCGGAATAGGCGATGTACTTGTTGCCCTTGTCCAGACGAACGCTGTCCTCGTCACCATGGAAGGCGATGCCCACGGCGATATCGTGTGCACGTGTTGCGCCCTCATACTCCACGTTGATGATGTTGAAGCGCGAGCCTTTCTGCGTGATGATGGTACGATGTTCGATGACGGTGTCACCAGCCACAAAGGTGGTATCGTAGTCCAGTCTTATAGCACCCAGCAGAGGACCGTTGGCCAGTATCTTGTGCGTTTTCCAGGCCCATGGGAAGACGATGCCGCCTTCGTCGTTCAAGAGCGCAGCCGTGCCACCTCCCAAGGTGGGTCCTACGGCATAACAGTCCATGCCCTTGCCATGATCTTCGTGGAAACTGCCTGCATGTCCGATGCTGTCAGCCAGGTGATGCTCGCCCAAGGCATGGAGACTGTCGCGTATGGCCCAGCCACGCAAAGCCGTCAGCATACGTTCGTCGCAGAGCATCTCCTTGGTATTCTTGCACCAGATGTCGTAGCCGAAGGCACGCTCGTTGGTAGCCTGCAGTTCCGGACCATATGCACGCCATATCGACGACTCGTTCTCCCAGCAGAGGTCATCCTTGCGCTGGGGATAATGCTTGATGAAGACGGCGCTGGGGACGGTCAGCACGGGATCAGATGCTTTGCGCACCGACACGAAGTAGGAACTCTCTCCATTGGCCAAAGTATTTGTCTCGAAGAGGAGCAGGTCCTCGTTGCCGTTGTTGAAGATTTGTGTTGGCACGAGTTTGCCCATCTCGTTGGTCAGCTTGATGGATGTGCCCTCCTTCACGCCAAGGCTGTCGAGCACGGCCTTCAGCGGCACGCCTTCAATCACGCCCGCGATGTCGCGGTCGGTGGGATTAGTCACCACGATGGTCACGTCGTGCCCATTCTTCTGTTGGCACGCGCTGATCACGGCCAGCGCCATTGCCAGGATGATAAATATTCTTTTCATTTTTGTCGGTATTTCGGTAATTCGGGATTCGTTCTTTCGGTATTCCGGTATTCCGTTATTCCGGAAATCCGAAAACCTTTCGAACCTTTCGAACCCTTCGAACCCTTCGAACCTTTCGAACTTTTCGAACCTTTCGAACCTCCCTTAGTCTTCCATCAGCTTGCGATAGCGACTGCGCTTGGGCTCTTCGATGCCGAGGCGCTTCGCCTTGTTGATCTCATAATCCGTGTAGGAGCCCTCGAAGAAGAACACTTCGCCATTGCCCTCGAAGGCGAGGATGTGGGTGCAGATGCGGTCGAGGAACCAGCGGTCGTGGCTGATGACTACTGCGCAACCAGCGAAAGCCTCCAGGCCTTCCTCCAGAGCACGCAGGGTATTGACGTCGATGTCGTTGGTCGGCTCGTCGAGCAGGAGCACGTTGCCCTCCTCCTTCAGCGCCATGGCCAGGTGCAGACGATTGCGTTCGCCACCCGAAAGCACGCCGCAGAGTTTGTTCTGGTCGGCACCATTGAAGTTGAAGCGGCTCAGATAAGCGTGAACATTGACGTCGCGTCCGCCCATGCGGATCAGGTCGTTGCCACCGCTCACCACGTCGTAGATCGACTTGTCGGCCTCGATGTCCTTGTGCTGCTGATCGACGTAGGCAAGTTTCACGGTCTCGCCTTCGGTGAATGTGCCGCTGTCGGGTTTCTCCAAGCCCATGATGAGGCGGAAGAGGGTTGTCTTGCCCGCACCGTTGGGGCCGATGACGCCCACGATGCCGTTGGGAGGCAGCATGAAGTTGAGGTCCTTGAAGAGCACCTTGTCGCCGAAAGCCTTGGCCACATGCACGGCTTCGAGCACCTTGTTGCCCAGACGTGGACCATTCGGGATGAAGATCTCGAGCTTTTCCTCGCGTTCCTTCTGCTCCTCGTTGAGCATCTTGTCGTAGGAGTTGAGTCGGGCCTTGCCTTTGGCCTGTCGTGCCTTGGGTGCCATGCGCACCCATTCGAGCTCGCGCTCCAAGGTCTTGCGACGCTTCGAGGCGGTCTTCTCCTCCTGTGCCATGCGCTTGGTCTTCTGGTCGAGCCAGCTCGAATAGTTGCCCTTCCACGGGATGCCTTCGCCGCGGTCGAGTTCGAGGATCCACTCCGAAACGTCATCGAGGAAGTAGCGGTCGTGGGTGACGGCAATCACCGTGCCCTCGTATTGCTGCAGGTGCTGTTCCAGCCAGTCAATGCTCTCGGCATCGAGGTGGTTGGTGGGCTCATCGAGCAGGAGCACGTCGGGTTTCTTGAGCAGGAGGCGGCAGAGGGCCACGCGGCGACGTTCGCCACCCGACAGGTTCTTCACCGACCAGTCACCGGGAGGGCAGTTGAGGGCAGCCATGGCACGGTCGAGCTTCGAATCGATGTTCCAGGCATCGGTCGAGTCGATGATGTCCTGCAGTTCGGCTTGACGGTTGATGAGCTGGTCCATCTTGTCGGGATCCTCCAGGTATTCCGGTTCGGCAAACTTCAAGTTCACCTCGTCATACTCCTTCAGCGCGTCGTAGATGTACTGCACGCCCTCCATGATGTTCTCCTTCACGGTCTTTGTCTCGTCAAGTTTGGGGTCCTGCTCCAGATAGCCCACGCTGTAGCCCGGGCTCCACACCACTTCGCCCTGACTGGGCTGGATGATGCCGGCGATGATCTTCATCAGCGTCGATTTACCGGCGCCGTTCAGACCAATGATGCCAATCTTCGCTCCGTAGTAGAACGAGATGTAGATGTTCTTGAGTACCTGCTTCTGCGTCTGTTGTATCGTGTGTGAGACACCAACCATCGAGAAGATTATCTTTTTATCATCGACTGTTGCCATAATTATTATTTATTTAAGGTGGTGAAAATGTTTGCTGCAAAGATATATGATTTTTTTTACAACTCCAAATAATTTCATTTGTTTTTTGCTTTTGGTCATAAAAAACATCAGTCATGCAATAAACAGCCGATTTGTTCGTTTTATAAATATGAGTAACAACACCTTGAAATATCTTTTTGCCGTAATCCTTCCCCAGCATATCGAATCTCAAGAAGTGTTGCAGAAGCGCCAGCAACGCTTGAGATTCGAAATGTATTGGATCCAATAATATTGAAAAATAATATGACTTACAAAAGAGAGATTGAAAAAGCCATCAAGGGGTATCTTGCTCCTTTAGGCTTCAAGTATTACGTAAAGGACGATGAGTTTATCAAAAAGATAAACGATGACTTGACGCAAACTATCTGTTATGCGGATGCGACACGTGGTAGAAAACAATACCATCTATTGACAGTTATTTCCACTGTTTCGTCCAATTTGTTGAACGAAATCCTGTACCAGGCCTCAGATGGCATGATGGACTTTCGTAGTGTGTGTGCAAGCCCAGCTTACCTGAATACAGTGAATGGCAAAGAAGCAATCCATGCGGAGTTTATCGGCGAACGTACGATGGAGGAGAATATTGCAGCCTTTGACAGGGTGTACAAGGAAGATGTTCTTCAGGTATTTGACAAATTCAAAACCACGAAGGATGTTTTATTATCTCCGCTCCGAGAAGAATTCTTTAATCCGTATAATAGGCCGTATGTGCGGTACTATGTGCCTCTTGCCTATTATTTCAATGGTGAGTTTGATAAAGCTTTTGAATTTATTGATAAGCGTATAGAAATAGCTAAAGGATCTGAAGCAAGGATAATTGAGAGGTATGGTTCTCTTGACGATGAGGATACTGAAGATCGCCGAACCTATGAAGCCATGCACAAGAATCTCAAGCAATGGATAGCAAAACAACGGCAGTTCAGAATTGATGACGAGTATCTTCCTCACTTTTAAGGAGGGTGCGAAAGGCCGACGGTTTCAAAAAATGCTGTCTTTGAGCTAAACAATTCAATAAACAAAATGTCCATCATCCGTATCCATTCACTCAGCGACCCAGGTGTCGATATTTTCAGCGTGCTCACCGAAGCACAGCTGCGCAACAGGCTTGAACCCGAGAAGGGAATCTTCATTGCCGAGAGTCCGAAGGTCATCCAAGTGGCCCTCGACAAAGGCTATGAGCCGATGGCCCTGCTCTGCGAAGAAAGGCATATCACGGGCGACGCAGCGGACATCATCCGTCGATGCGGTGACATGCCCGTCTATACTGGCGAGCGGGGAATGCTCGGGGCTTTGACCGGTTACAATCTGACGCGCGGCGTACTGTGCGCGATGCGAAGGCCCGAGGCTACGCCAAGTTTGGCCGAAAAAATCGGAGAGCGTGCGCGGTTGGACGACATGCTGCGCGAAGCAAGGCGCGTGGTGGTGATTGATGGCGTGGTCGATACGACAAACATCGGCGCTATCTTCCGTTCGGCGGCAGCCCTCGGCATCGATGCGGTGCTTCTCACTCCGACGGCTTGCGACCCGTTGAATCGCCGTGCCGTGCGCGTGTCGATGGGCTCGGTATTCCTCGTGCCGTGGACTTATCTGCGCGAACCATTGTCCAGCCTGCATCGTTATGGATTCCAGACGGCAGCGATGGCATTGACCGACGACAGTATCTCGCTCGATGACCCGCTGCTGAAGCAGATTCCTCGCTTGGCTATCGTGATGGGCACCGAGGGCGACGGACTCGCTCACGAAACCATCGCCGAGGCTGACCATGTGGTGCGCATCCCGATGTATCATAACGTCGATTCGCTCAACGTGGCTGCCGCTGCTGCCGTGGCTTTCTGGGAGCTTCAGAAGTGAGTTATTTAACATGAATTATCGCGAATTATCATTAATTTTTCAGTAAGTATCTTTATTCGATAGGAATAACATTATAATAATTTATGATAATTCATGATAATTCGTGTTTAATAATACATATAATTTTGTTAATTTCAGTTACATACTTATGAAAAAGATTGTTGTGCTCGACGGCTATGCCGCCAATCCCGGCGATATCGGATGGGAGCCTTGGAAGGCCCTCGGTGAACTCACGGTTTATGAGCGCACGGCTCCAGAAGAGACCGTGGCGCGCTGCAAGGATGCAGAGATTGTCTTGACCAATAAGGTCATTTTCGATGCAAAGGTTATCGAGGCATTGCCCGCCTTGCGGTACATCGGTGTGCTCGCTACGGGCTATAATGTTGTGGATCTGGAGGCTGCTACGAAGCATGACGTCATCGTGACCAACATTCCCGCATATAGCACCTTGTCGGTAGCACAGATGGTCTTCGCCCATTTGCTCAACATTACGCATCATGTAGCACAGCATGCCGAGCGCGTGACCAACGGAGCCTGGCAGAACTCCAAGGACTTCTGCTTCTGGGACAGCGAACTCATCGAACTCGACGGTCTTACGCTTGGCATCGTAGGACTCGGCAACATCGGACGGGCTGTGGCTCGCATCGCCCAGACCTTTGGTATGAAGGTACTGGCCTACAGCTCGAAGAGCGCGGAGACCTTGGCCGAGATGGGCATCCAGAAGGCTGCCAGCTACGAGGACGTCTTCTGCACGGCTGATGTGGTGAGCCTGCATTGCCCGCTCAATGCGCAAACCAAACATCTGGTGAATCGGGAGCGCCTGGCATTGATGAAGCCTTCGGCCATCCTGATCAACACGGGACGCGGCCCGCTCATCGACGAGCAGGCTTTGGCCGATGCGTTGAACAATGGGAAGATCTATGCCGCTGGTGTCGATGTGCTGACACAGGAACCGCCTCGCGCAGGTTCGCCGCTCATCGGAGCTCGCAACTGCTACATCACGCCGCATGTGGCTTGGGCAACCCGTGCTGCCCGCGAACGCCTCGACAAGATTGCTTTCGACAATGTCCACGCCTATCTGAGTGGAACACCTCAGAATGTGGTGAACTAAGAGTACTAAGGGATTTTAAGGGATATTTGGGGATATGAAGGGATATTAAGGGACGTATGTTTTTAGGGGCCTTATTCTCGAAAAGGGGAAGTAACGTCCCTTAAAATCCCTTAGAATCCCTAATAATCCCTTAATATCCCTAAAAAAAACATGAAGCGAGCATTTTATCCGAAAGAATACGCTGCATTGACGCGACTTGGTGTGCCCATCCTGATTGCGCAGATTGGCTTTACCCTACAGGGTATGGCCGATACCATCATGGTGGGCCAACACCATGCGCAGGAACTGTCGGCTGTGGGATTCGTCAATTCTATCCTGGTTTTTGCCATTATCCTTTCGTTAGGATTCTCGCAGGGCGCCGTTGCCGTAATCGGTTCTCTCTATACCCAAGGCAAGAATGCTGAGATTGCCGAGGTACTCAAGGCGAGCATTGTGGCCGATATGTTGCAGATGCTTCTCCTGACCTTGGTGATGACGGGCATCTACTTCTGTCTGCCCATGATGGGGCTCGATCCCGAACTGCTGCCCCTGATGCAGAGTTACTATCTCATCCTGCTCCCTTCGCTTCTCCTTTTCGGATTCTCGTCAGCCTTCAAGCCCTTTGCCGATTCCATCAACGACACGAAACTGTCGATGTGGATTCTCCTTGCCAGCAATGTTTGGAACATCCTCTTCAACTGGCTCCTCATATTCGGCAATGACACGCTACACATCCCCGAAATGGGCATCGAAGGTGCAGCTTACGCTACGGCAACGAGCCGTCTGCTGATGGTGGTGCTCTTCCTCTTCGTCGTCTTTGGCACAAAGCGCTACGAAGATTATATGAAGTATTGGAAGGAAGCCAAAGTATCGTGGCCTCGCATCGTGCAGCTCAACAAACTGGGCTGGCCCATCGGTGTGCAGATGAGTTTCGAGCTGGCTGCCTTTGCCGGAGCAGCGCTGATGTTGGGTTGGGGAGGCAAGACGTGGGATGCTGCCTCGGCTTTGGCTTCGCATCAGGTGATGAACTCCATCGCCTCGCTTATCTATATGTTCTATATTGGCATCGGCACGGCCATCGCCATTCGTGTGGCCAATTATCACGGACTCGAAGACAATCATGGCGTGCGTTGTGCAGCAAATGCGGGTTATCAGTTAATCTTGCTCACGGGCATCATTGCTTCGGCCTTGGTCTTCGGTTTCCGTCATGAATTGGCAGCACTCTTCGTCAACTCGGCCGATGCGGAGATGTTCCAACGTGTCTCCGAAATCGTGGCAGCCACGACTGTTCCCGTCATCCTCTATCAGTTCGGTGATGGTCTGCAAACGGCTTACGTCAATGCCCTTCGCGGCTATGGCGAAGTGAAGGTGCTGATGAAGTACTCCTTCCTGGCCTACGTCGTGATCTCCATTCCCATGTCGTATTTGTTTGGAATCGTCATGGATTGGGGATGCTACGGCATTTGGATGGGTATGCCGTTTGGCCTGACTGTCGTTGGCATACTTTACCTCCTTCGCTTCCGCAAAATAACCAGACATCATGAAGCAACGAGCCTCTAACAATCGTACACTTCTGCTTGAGGATGCCGAACGTCCTGCTTTGCAAGCCATGCTGAAATCGATAGAAGATCTTCGGCAGGGAAACCCATCTTCTTGGCTCAATGCCGTAATCTGTGCCGATATGATGGAGGCGATGCAATGGATTCCCGACGAGATGGCCGACCTCATCATCCTTGATCCGCCCTACAACCTGACACGCGACTTTGGAGGCAGTTCATTCGCTGCGCGCAACGATCAGGAATATGAGGAATATCTGCGCTCGTGGATGCATACTGTTTGTCAAAAGTTGAAACCTACGGGTTCGCTTTACCTCTGCGGTGACTGGCGATGCACAGCAGCGATGCAGCGTGTACTATCCGATGAACTGACCATCTTAAACCGCATCACATGGCAGCGCGAAAAGGGGAGGGGCGCCAAGAGCAACTGGAAGAACTCGATGGAGGACATCTGGTTCGCGGTGAAGGATCCACAACATTATTATTTCAATGTGGAAGTCGTGATGATGAAACGCCGTGTGCTGGCCCCCTATAAGGTGAATGGTGAACCGAAGGATTGGGAAGAGGGCGCGGATGGAAAATACCGTTTGACCTATCCTTCGAACTTTTGGGATGATATCAGCGTGCCTTTCTGGTCGATGCACGAGAACACCGATCATCCCACGCAGAAACCCGAGAAACTTATTGCCAAGCTCATCCTCGCTTCGAGCAAGGAAGGCGATGTGGTCTTCGATCCGTTTATGGGCAGCGGAACGAGTTGCGTGGTGGCAAGCAAATTAGGACGTCATTATTGCGGTATCGAACAGAACGAGGAATATTGCCTTTGGGCACTGAAACGCCTCGCCTTGGCCAAAGATGATGCTGAAATTCAAGGATATGCGGATGGCGTGTTTTGGGAGAGAAATACGAATCCGCGCGGATAATCGATATTTTATGTGCCTTATTTTCAACCTGTCAGATAGCAAAATGGACCAAATATAGCCAAAAATGTTAAGTTTTGGTGAAAATATTTGGTGCAATTATAAATACTCTTTATCTTTGCAACCGATTGTACATAACCTATTTAAAACATTTGGTAAAATGAAAAAGTTTTTTGTTCTTTTCGCAGCTGCAGCCCTTGTGCTCAGCGCATGTAGTGGTAATGAGAAGAAGGCTGAACCAGCCGCTGAACCAGCTCCTGCAGTAGCAGAGGCTCCCGTCACTGTTGAGCAGGCCGCTGCTGACCTCAAGGCAGCAGTTGAGAGTGGTAGTGTAGAAGCTATCGAGAAGGTACAGAAGGAGATTGATGAGCTCCAGGCCAAGGCTGGTGAGTTCACCGAGGAGCAGAAGGCTAAGCTCAATGAGTTGTGCGAAAGCTTCAAGGCCGCTAAGGAAGAAGTGGTTGCCAAGGCTAAGGAAACTGCTGATGCTGCCAAGGAGGCTGGACAGGGTGCTGTTGATGCTGCCAAGGATAAGGTGAACGAAGCTACCGATGCCGCCAAGCAGGCTGGCCAGGATGCTGTCGATGCTGCCAAGGATAAGGTGAACGAGGCAACCGATGCTGCTAAGCAGGCTGGCAAGGATGCTGTTGACAAGGCTGCCAACAAGGCTAAGGACCTTCTTAAGTAATCTTATTATATTTAAAATGTACAACTCACGCAAACAAATTGCGTGAGTTGTTTTTTTTTATTTTATTGTTCACGAATTATCGAATTAAAGAATTGTGAGTAACCAATATGGATTCAGTTCAATAATTCTTAAATTCTATTATTCGGGATAATGATTAATTTATCATTCTCCAATCGGTTGTGTAATCGTGTTGGAATCTGGCAAGCTCATCTTCTGTCATACGGACGTATTCCGAAACGCCGAAACCGCTTTGGGTCATTCCGATGCCATTCCCGTTCATGCCAAGGCGTTCGATAGTCGTGATGTACCATTGTCCGTCAAGTTTGAAGACCGACAGAAAGTTTAGAAGGAAATAACTGTTGTTCGGGACGTTGAGGCAAACGTCGCCCTTGGTGTAGTCGATAGTGATTGTCCAGTCGAAATAGCCGGGGTCTTTTGCTCCATAAAGATAGGAGTAGGTAGTCATCTCGTTAGCCGAGGGGAAATAGTAGTTGCAGCATCGGGCTGTAGGATTCTCCTTGAAGTAGTCTTGATAAACCAGTGCCCCATGCTCGTTGATTTCGTAGGTGTTGAGCCATTTCCAGCCATGGCCGATGACCTCATTCTTTATCAGTTGCTGCTCGTTTTCCGATAATTGTGTCGTCCGATCATCCCGCCGAGGGATGCCGTCTCCGTCGATGATGAATCCTCCCATAGGAGGTTCGATGATGAGGATGGGTTCTTCCTTGTCGTTGAGGTCACAGGATGCGAACAAAGGAGCCATAAGAAGCAGCGTGCTGGCAATGCACAATTTTGAGGATTGATTCTTGAATGCAATCTTTTTCATGTCAAATTGTTTGTTAGGGTCTTTACCCTATAAATGCGGGATAGTCGAAAAACTTGCATACAGCCCTGAAAATATTTTAATCCCAGCTTTATCGATTTCATGCAAAATGCCGCCGCATGTCGTTCGAAGGGCATACGGCGGCATTTGTTTTGATTTGCGTTATTAATTCACGGTGTAGTTCATTATTTCAATATTAGTTTCCTATACGGACTTCTATGCTGACGCGCTCGGATGTAGCCTTATAATACTTCCCGTTCACGGTCGATGCTTCGGCACGAACAAGGATGGAGGCATAACCATTGGCATGCGGCGTGACAACACCGGTCTCACTCACTGTAACTATCGAGTTGTCGGTCGAGGTGAAGCTGATTTCTCCGCCCGTCGAAGAGCTGGCCGTAATCGTCTGTGGAGTGCTGTTCTCGAACGTTATGTAGGTCGGGTTGACGAAGAGCTTGTGGTGCGCCTCGGTCGTCACGTTCTCAATGTCGATAACTGCACTCGATATGCTGATTGTTGGATCGCCTTGTGCAACAATCCAAAGGCCATTAGATGCAAGGGCTTTCTTGAAATTCTCAGCGCTGATGGTGTATTTGTTGTAGATATTGCTTCCATACGAATAATTGTCCCTCATGATTTCGTTTCCGTTGGCATCATCCAACCAAATCAAAGCATGTGGTTTGGTGGTATAGTAGATGTGGAGCTTTGCCGAGGCACCGTCGTAAGCATTATCCTGGATGCCTGACAAGTCGAGGAAGATGCCGTGACTGAAGGTTGTTGTAGCATCGTAAACAAATGTCTTGCCCGGCTCAGGATTAAGCGTAATGGACTCAAGGATTTCGGCCGGCGTTTCGGGGGTGACTTCGGGCTTGAGGTCTCCGCGGTCGGTGATCTTGTCCGCCACTTGGGTAGTTAGGATCCAGTCTGTCTTGGTCACATCCTGCACCCATTCTTCAAAGCCTGAATATGCATCCTTGATGTACATGCGCTCTTGTGGCCATTCGAAGTAGTCGGGCAGCAGCATCATCTGGGGGGCGTTGCTGCCTTCGTCCTTACCCTTGAACGAGTTGCTCGTAATCACCTTCGTGGCTGTGCCGTCGGTCGTCGTGATGGCAAAGAAGCCAGTGGCGAAAAGTTGCGACAGGTAGGTTGGGTATTGGCCGGTGCCTTCGCCCACATTCGGGGTGGGAAGCTGAGCCTTATCGAAGGTCTTGGTCTGTGCTTTTCTATCTACATAGATGGGCGCAGCGTTGATGATCTGATGCTTCTTGGGGTCAGTGGGTGCGGGACTTTCGTTCAGTAGCGTATGGATCTCACCCCATGGAACATTATTTAGTGTAACACTCGATTCGAAGGCACCACCCGCGGCCATCGGTGTCACTTCAAGTTTTAGGATTTCGGTGGTATTTTTTAAATCGTAAACACCAGTTGAAGAGTTCCATTCAAACTCCCTATCCAATTCGTTGGTGTAGTTTACACCCAAGGCGATGTCATTGAAGTCGAAGTCGTACTCCGTCAGGTCTTCGCACACCAGCACAGCTTTCTCATAGGCGGTAGTGCGGTCGATGATTGCGCCATCGTTAAATCCTTCGATCACAAAGACGAGGTCATTAAGGTCGAAGTCTGTCTCTCTTGGATCAAAGTTGTCCTCGAAGCACAGATACTGTTTGTTGTTGTCATTATACGTCGGGTCGATGTCCTGCTGAATATTGAAGGTGGCAGTGAAGCAAGGTCTGGTGCCGTCTGACAGGATGGGGTTGAGCTTGGATTCCGAATAACGAGTTCCCCAGCCATCTGTCACATCATCAATGTAAAACCCGAAATATGGGATTTCTTCGGGCACGGTCACCTGAATGGGGTGGGAAATCAGTTCGTAGGCAGGAGTATTGGGCCAAGTTAAGTTGAAGACATGCCCGGCACTTCTTCGTTGCACGTTATTTGAGGCTCCTACTGGCACTGCATACTCTGTTCCACCTGGCTGTGTAACATAATACAAGTTGTGCTTGTTCTTTATCAGAGGTTTTTTCACCAACCAGTAAAGTTCACCATCGGCACCCATGATTCTCACGTCGGCGTTATCTTGGTCGTCGGTGTACCAATAGATGCCCAGTTCGTGGCGGTCCTGTGGCGAACCCGTGTACCAATAGACGGGAGCCAGTGTGAAGGTGTGGGCCGTACCCACAAAGTCTTGCTTCACCTTGCCCAGATTATTGGCTTGGTCAGGGAGAACCTTTGCATATTCTTCGGCATCATCTTCCGAAATGTGGATGTAGGAATCACTTCCCAGATTGGTGATGGTGACCTGATCGACGTATGCATCAGCACGCGTCCCAGCATATTTGCGACGCATCAGCTGGCCGTAGAGGTCCCAGTTCTGGTCGGGGTCGATGTCGCCGAACTGACGTTCGAACTCATGCGTGTAGGCAACATCTTGAACATGTTGCTCACTGGATGGGTCGTAGTCCTGACAGGAACTAACGAGAGCTGCTATGCCCGACAATAGGAGGCATGTAAGCAGGGTAGATTGGGTAGATCCCGTTTTCATAATAATGATTGATTGTTTTGAGAAATTATTGTAATAAGTTGAAAATAGGAAAATCACAAATACAGAATCTAAAAATAATTTGAGTTATTTCAAGGGTGTAATCCTTTTATCAGGAACTCAAGACTATTTCATTTTTGCAATTCTTTGTGCAAAAATACTCTGTTTTTTAAAAATAATGCAAAAAAAAGAGTGAAAATGTATATTTTTTTCTTCCGTTTTGTCAATTTTAGGATTGAGTGAAAAATGAAGGTGACAAAAAACCGCCGTCTGCCCATCGGCAGACGGCGGTTAAATTATGAGAATTTGTGATTAATTCTTCTGTAATGATGCAGACTGAATATAAGTGTTATCAGTGTGGAGAATCTTGAACGTATATCCACTGTTATCGCTATTTTTGAACTGCTGGAGTTCATCATTGCTAAAGACATAAGTTGCTTGGTTGTCGGTAGTTTTTGTCGCACTCTTGAAAGAACCGTCAGCATTTTGAATCTGGAAGGAAGCATTTCCACCAGCCGTCTTGGCAACGGTGAGTGTTGCACCATTGTTCCAGGAATCCATGACAATTCGAGCCGTAGTACATAGTGCATACTCGGTTAGATTGTCTTGGGCACTTGCATCGTGTTGTGTTGCTCCTAGTCTAAGTATTACCTTGGTATCTGAGCCCATGATGACTTCTACGCTGACGCGTTCAGAGGTTGACTTGTATTCCTTGCCATTCACAGTTGATGCTTCTGCTCTTACGACGATGGAGGCATATCCATCGGCCATAGGAGTTACACGGGCATGATTGTTATCTATTTTTTCAACTTTTGCTATGGATTCATCACTGGAAGTATAATTAATAATTGCGCCAGTCGAAGAACTTGCATAGATTTCCTGAACATTCGTGTTCTCGAATGTCATATAATGTGGATCAACGAAAAGCTTATGATGTGCTTCTGTTGTGACATTATGGATCTCAATGATAGCCTCGTCGATTTGTGGGCGGTTTCCTTGATTGGTACTGTTTTCAGCAAAAATCCAAATGTAATCATATTGAAGTGCTTTCAAAAGCATTGGCTCGCTGATGGAATACGTGTATTCCGTATAATTTTCTGATGAATTATATTGATGCGCTAGGAGATGAGTTTGATTGTTACCATTTGCATCAGCAATGACAAGGTGAATGGTAGATGCAGGCTTTCTAGAATATTTTATATGAAGCTTTGCCGTAGCATGGTCATTTGCTTGGAGCTGGATGCTACTGAGGTCGAGATATTGAGCATAGTAGGTTCGAGTTGTGGAATTTAATCTATATTGGATACTACCATTTACAGGAGTAAGATTTTTTTCATCTGTTATTTCAGTTGGTACATCTGGCGTGATTACAGGCTGTAAATCTCCTCGGTCAGTGATCAACGACTCATCCTGTGAGTTTAAAATCCAATCTGTTTTGGTTACATCAGCCACCCACTCGGAGAACCCACTATATGTGTCGTTGATGTAAACCCCTTCTTGTGGCCACTCAAAATACTTGGGGAGGAGCATCATCTGGGGTGCAGTACCCTCTCCCTTGCCTTTATATTGGCCATTGGAGATAATCTTATCAGCCGCACCGTCTACTTTACTGATGATTGTGAAGAAGTTTGTAGCGAAGAGCTGTGACAGATAGGTTGGATATTGATTATCCTTTTCAGGAAGCGGTTTCCCTTCTGCGGGGAAAGATATCTTCAGTCCTTCTGCACTAAAGATTTTACCTGCATTAATGACAGCATGCTTCTTGGAATTTGTGCCTGCTTGTGTGGCTCCATCCTCTCCTAATAAATAATGGATTTCGCCCCAGTCATAACTCCAGTTATTTCCATTCTTGAAAGAAACTGTCGATTCGTACCAACCGCCAGCTGCCATTGCTGTTACTTCAAGTTTTTGAACTGTAGTGGTGTTTTCCTGATCAAGGTCATAACGTCCTTGATCGTTTTGTTTATAAACTCTGTTTGTTTCTTCAGTGTAGTTCAGTTCGAGGGCGATGTCGTTGAAGTCGAAGTCAAACTCCTTCAAGTCTTCGCAAACCAGGACAGCAGTCTCGCTGACGGTTGTTTGATCGATAATGTCCTCCTGATGGAAGCCATCAATGGTGAATACAAGGTCATTTAGGTCAAAGTCGCCTCCATTCATC
>JAEEGJ010017703.1_pt1 | contig 16057 bp, 9 predicted proteins | sample 8958761 | NCBI WGS metagenome assembly JAEEGJ01 (sample SAMN16246546, study PRJNA631951) | gut metagenome | biome: gut microbiome; feature: rumen; material: RS-attached | host: Bos | place: Iran: Karaj | collected 2018-10
CATTACTGAGGTCATGTATGCCTGCGGTTTCAACAATGCAGCATCCTTCTCTACCATCTTCAAAAAGTTCTACGGCATGTCGCCACGCGACTACATGAACGAGGTTCATCGTGCCGATAAGTAGGGAGATAGATAGTTTATGGGCGGATTTTGTCTCTAAAATGACACTTTTCATATACTACAAAAAATAATTGTTACAAATAGCAAAGTACGTTTCGTGAAAAATGTGTATCTTTGCAACGATTTAATCTATAAAAGGACTATCTAACTTACATATTATTTTTTAACTTAAACTTATAGCAATTATGAAACAGAAGAAAGTTTTATTGACATTGGCTGCATCAGCAATGATTGCTGCCGGTTTCACGTCATGTTCAGTTGACGACAACCCCATTTACGAAGGTTCAGTCCCCCCCCCTGTGGTTGATAACTTCGACGAAGGCAGTGAGATTCAGAACGGTTCTTGCGAAGGTTCGCTGGTTGCCAACTACTGGGTACACGAGTGGCGTACTTCTGCTGCTCAGTTCGACGGCGCTGCTAACATTGTTAGAGATCCTGCCAATCCCGACAACCACTGCGTAGCTGTTGTAGTACGTAGCAATGCAGAAGCATATGCTGCTGGAAATGGTATAACCCAAGACAACAATGTAACCCCTTTGAAAGAAGATTTATCTAATTTTGCTGATTGGGACAGCCAGTTCTTTATTACTTTAGGCCCGGATCTCGCTCTAAAGGAGAAGGATCAGATTCGTCTGACCATGAAAGTCAAGGCAGATGTTGAGATGAAGGGTGTAGGAACTCAAGCTCACAATAAACCTGGTGGTTACATGCACTGGGCTTGCGTAGGTAACGTAGATTTCACCACCGAGTGGAAAGAGTTTGACTCTAAGTTTGTGACTCTCGCTGCTAATCAGTCTGGCATGTACACCATCGCCTTCAATCTGGCAAAGGGTATCCACAACACTGTTTACTTCGACGATATCCGTGTTGAGGTTAAGCGCTACGATCCTCTGGATGAAGGCAACGCTGTTAAGGGCGGTAGCTTCCAGTACATCGATGGTTCTGATGCTTATTGGGTACATGAGTGGCGTACTGATGCAGCTCAGTTCGATGGCCGTGCCAACGTTGTTGTTGATCCCGCTAACGAGAAGAACCGTTGCGCAGCAGTTGTAGTACGTAGCTTCGATGAGGCTGCTGCTGCTGGAAATGCCACACTTGTAGACGCTAACAAGCCTGTTGCTGCCGACAACTTCGCAAGCTGGGACAGCCAGTTCTTTATCAACCTTGGTGAGGGTCAGGCTTTGAAGGCTGGTGACAAGGTTCAATTGAAGATGAAGGTTAAGGCCGATGTTGCTCAGAGTGGTATAGACACTCAGAGTCATGCTGCTCCTGGTGCTTACCTCCATTACACAGCAGTTGGTAATGTTAATTTCACAACAGAATGGACAGAATTTGATTCTGGCTCAATCGAGGTTCTTGAAAGCCCCAGTTGGCAGGGAGGCATTAAGGCTGGTTCATATACCATTGCTTTCAACATGGCAAGAGGCGGTCACAATACCTACTACTTCGACGATATTCAGGTAATAATCACAAAGGCTGAATAAAAGTCTTTCGTGAATCAATAACAAGAGCCACCGCAGCCAATGCTACGGTGGCTTTATTTTTCATCCCTTCGTGTCTTCATATTATCTAAGGTGATGTTTTTTTGACATGTCACTCCGGCTTTATTGCGAAAGCTACGCTGCTAGTAATTTAAATAGCTACGCTACTACCGTTGACAATTACCGTGAGCTGGTATATGCGTCCGAAGGAGTAATCCCTTATCGTACAATCCATATCCTTAATAGCGGATCAGAGATGGAATATGACTTATGTTGTTCAGTAATAAGGTCTAAGTCCAATAGGCGTTTCGTGGCAGATTGTACAGCGCTGGCTGACTTGAGATGATGGCGTTTTACGAAGTCGGAAGATGTTATTCGCGATACATAACCGTCAGATGCTATGGCGTATAACACTTCTTTTTGTTGCTCTGTTACGAAAGCAAGCAGTTCTTGCAGTCGCTTCGAGTTTTGTAGTATCAGTTGTTCCGACGCATTTTTCATGGCTGCAATGTCACATGTTTCACCTGCTTTTGTTTCAGCATAACAGTCGTGCAGCAATTTATGAACATACATCGTCACACCGTTATATGTTTGATATGCCCATGTAACAGCTTCAGGCTCAATACACTTTTCGGCTGCCTTAAACTGACTGACAGCAAAATCGGTGTATACATTCAAATCAATAGGCTCCAGCTGTAAGAGCGTTGCGCTCTGGAAGAAAGGACGTTTGTCAGAGAAAAACATCTCGTTCATCAGGCGTCGCTCAGAACCTGCAAAAATAAAATGCGTATTGACTAATTTCTGAATACGGCCTCTCAGCAAAGCTTCAATATTCGGTTCTTGGTATTTTGTAATTTGCTGAAATTCGTCAATGGCAACGATACATGGCTTATCCGCTTTCTCAAGATAGCTGAAGATTTCTTCGAGCGTATATTCTGGCATATTGATTTGTCCTAACTTGACATCAAAAGTAGGCGTATATGTCATAGGATCGATACCAAAACTACCACTGAGAGAACGAATTGTAGTTACAAAGAGTTTTGTTAGCTTTTCGCTACGTTTGGCTACAGTGTTGAATACGGCGGCGCCTAACTCCTTGATAAATTCCTGAAACGAAGTGGTGTGGAGTATGTCAATAGAGACCGTCATATAGTTATCGCCTATCTCCGACTGATTGAAACAATGATAAATCAATCCGGTCTTACCTACACGTCGTGGGGATATCAGAACGATATTCTCCTGATTTCTAATACTTCTTATTAATGAGGCCGATTCGGACAGGCGGTCGCAGAAAAACTTGTCAGGAATGGCCGGACTGAGTATGAAGGGATTGACATCCATAAACCTAAATTTTATTATTATTGCAATTCTGCTGCAAAAATAGCAATAATACTTGAATTATGCAAATAAAATTATGCTAAAAGAATAATTTCTATAGCATAATTTATCCGTACTTTACCCAAATCAGCGCCACAGAGGGTTGTCGTGGCTGATATATACGCCCGAGAACATCATATCCTTAGGAGTATTAAATGGTACTTCTCACTGATTCCTTCTGATTGACTTACCATCACATACCATCTTTTCCGCACCCGCTAACTGCTTGTTGATTTCATCCATGTCCATTTCTTCCTTCAGTTCCTCATACCCCCACGGACCACCGCAGTCTTCCGGCTGTTCACCCCACAGGTTGTTTTCCTATCCAATTAAGTGTAGGCATACTATTGCATTTTTAATTGGCTACAAAATTACGAAAAAAAGCCAAAGAAGCATTATTGCAACCGTTTTTACACATATTTTAATATAGAATGAAGCTCTTCGGAAGAAGATGGGGTAAAAAGAAGTTAGGTAATGGTAATCCAAACCTCTTCTCCACGGTCTATGGCCGCAGTTATCTCCAGCATCACCATCTGTAATGCTGAGCGTAGCGAACCTGCATCGAATGATAATGATGACAACGCTTTGTCGACCACGATTGCATAAATTGCCTGTGCAAATATACGCATAAAATCCCTTTGCACAGGGCTAATTAAGAACTTTTAACACCAGGCAGATTAAATAACTATTGTACACACGCGAACCAACTGCTAACTTTGCACCAAGAAAAAGGGCCGACACCTCTAACACCTCTAACACCCAAAAATGGGACCGAAACCCAGGAAAACGGCGGCGCCATTTGAAAAAATGGCGGCCTCACGCAAAAAAATGGCGGCTCTAAATTTTCAAACGGCGCCTCCGCTCAGATGAACGGCGCCGCCATTCGGAAAAATGATGTTAAACCTCATAAAAACTAAACTAAAAATGAAGAAAAAGACAACTTTCAACCGCAAAGGCCTCATCAATGAGACCGCAAACGTAACGGCACTGCGCGAAATGCGCATTTCGTACTATTCCTGTCTGGCCAACGCCCTGCGCGAATCGGCCGACGACGAGGAGATTGTATGCCTGACGGCACGCGCCTGCCGACAGGCCGGACTGCCCGAAGAACCCTGTGTCCTGCGAACCATCGACCAGGACCGTCTGGCACTCTCTGATGACGAGGTACGCAAGATATTCCGCGTGGCCTACACCGACAAGGCTGTAAAGCCACGCTCCGTGCTCAACCAGAAGGAACGCATCGCCCGAGGCATAGCCGACTTTTTCAGCCGTCGCTACGAACTGCGCTACAACACAGTGAAGAAAATCGAAGAATGGCGTCCGCGTGATGGCGTCTACCACGAGTGGCAGCAGCTGACCGACCGCGACCTGAACCGCATGACCTTCGAGCAGATGAACGAAGGCGGTGACGGCTGGGGCATCGACCTCCAGCTGTACCTGCACTCTACCATGGTACCACAGTACAATCCGCTGACGGAGTTCCTCAACGGTTGCGGACGCTGGTACGGTCATAAAGACCATATTGCAGAGCTGGCCCGCCGCGTCCCCACCGACTATGAGGACTGGGAACCATTGTTCCATTGCTGGTTCTTAGCCATGGTTGCACAATGGATGAACATCGAGTCGCGCTTCAGCAACATGCTGGTGCCGATGCTCATCGGTGGACAGGGCACCCACAAGACCACGTTCTGCCGCATGCTACTGCCACCCGTTCTGAGCGACTACTTCGTAGATGACATCAAGATGGACAATGCCGAGCAGGTGGAGCGCGTGCTGGCACGCATGGCACTGGTGAATATCGACGAATACAATGCCAAGACCGAGCGCGAACAGGCCAAGATCAAGCGACTGCTCACCGAAAACGAGGTACAGACACGCAAGATGCGTTCCGACCAGTACACGCTGACCCCGCGTCTCTGTTCGTTCATCGCCACAACCAACGATACATCGCCCCTACCCTATGGCGACGGCACACGCCGCTACCTGTGCGTCGAAGTAACGGGCAAGGCGGATATGAGCGGCCGCATACCCTATCGCCAGATGTTTGCACAGGCGGTGAGAGAACTGCGCGTGCATGACTGCATCTATTGGTTCACGTCGGAAGACGAGCAAGAAATTCAGCGTCACAACAGCGAATACCAGCTGGAGTCGACACCGGAAATTGTGCTCTCGGAAATCTTTGAACCCACGTCCGTCCATAGAAGCGAGAACCTATGGACCACTACAGCCATCCAAAGCGAGCTAAGCAATCATCTGAAGGCCAAAGACGTCCCCAACCTCACCGTTCTCGGCAGAGCCATCAAGAAGCTGAAATGGCGCAAAAGCAAAATCAACGGCACCCGCGGCTATTACCTCCGCCTGAAAAAGCAATAGTGCCGAATTGGGGCAGCGAAGCGACCAGTTATTATTTTATGACACGCTTATTTCCTTTATATATATATACGCCTTTGGCTGTCGGCTTGCCGTTAAGCTTACGACCGTCAAGGGTAAACCACACATCTTCCATCTTCCTTCTTCCATCAGACATCTCAACGATTCCCGTTGTGTTCTCGCCATCAAAGTTCAGGACGATGGCATTTCCGGTCAGGTCGCCGGCCTCGATACCTTGCAGACGGAAGTGGGCGCGGCAGGAGCCGATGGTCATCTTTCCACTGGGATAGTACAGCTTGTTTGCTGCGCCCATGTAGAGCAAACTCTTGTCCTCCTGTTCAATGAAGAGGGGCGAGAAGGTTCCATCGAAGGTAACCACCGTACCTTCGGGGGCAGTGCCTGTGGTCGTGGTCGCTACGGGATGGAGCGAGTTGGAGATGGTGACACCATGGAATTCAGGGTTGGTGATGTTCGTTGCCTGCGGTGTGTTCCACTTCACGATATAGGGTTTGCCCGCCTCGATGCTGGTCAGGCTGTTTTCGGTGAAGATGAGCGTCAGAATGCCTGTGGCGCTGTCGAAAGCCGACGATACAAGCGTCTTCACCGTAGTGTTCGCGAGGTCGCCTGTCAGTGAAGCGTCGAACGGCAGGCACAGTGTGTTCCAGCGCTCGTCGCGGTAGAGCTTACGGTTTCGCAAGGTGACGTTAACGGGTTTCCCAGAGATTAAGTCGCTGAACTCTTCAAATAAGCTTTGGCTGCTCTTGTCATTGTCCATGACGAGATTAATCGTCGATGGCGAGCAGTTCTTGAAACGATCGCTACGGCTGTCTATTTTTGACCATCCGCTGGCCACGGTAAGTGTGGCTAAAGCCGAACAGCCGCTGAACATCTCAGACATCGTCTCAACAAGCGACGTGTCGAAGGATGAGAGGTCGAGCGCGGTAAGCCCAGTACAATTCTTGAACATTAAATCCATAGCCGTAACCTTGGCAGTATTGAAATGAGAAAGGTCGAGGCTCGTCAGTCCGACACAGTTGGCAAACATGGATCCCATGTCTGTTACCTCGCTGGTGTTGAGATTTTCAATTCCCTGGATGTCAGTCAGTGCCCCAAAATAAAGGAACCAATAATTGCATTTAGTAGGGCGTGCTGAGGAGAACGATGATTCGAACACCACTGTTGTACAGTTGCCAATTATATTATCGTTGTTACTCCATGTTCCATAATCAAACGAGGTCCCACTATATACTCTATCGACAGTCTGTCCACCATAAGAAGAGCCTTGAGTTACAGGTTCAGCGTAGGTGAAATACAGCGTATGGTTACCGCTACACCATATAGCCTGCGGTACTGGATCTGCCCAGGCCCCTGACGCGAAGGTCATGAGCAGGGCTGCAAATACTATCAATCTTTTGATTTTCATGCTTGCTATGTTTTACACGACCAACGAGAAGCGAGATACTTCCATCACGTTTTTGTCGTTCTTGGTTTCAGTGATTTCCCAACGATAGTACAGATACTTACGGGGGTTGGCAATGGAGTAGGTCTTGGTGTAGCCGATGACGATAGGCAAATCACCGTTGGTCACATTGTCTATTTCCTCCCACTCGTCCTCCTCGTCGTTGCGGCCTAACAGACGCCACACGTTTGGGTTGCGGCCTCTGTACTTCTCGATGTGGGGCCCCGTAGTCACCTTGTAGCCAACGGCCTTGAGGGGCGTGTTGGCCTTGAACTCGACAAACCACTTGCCGTCTGTCTTCCATATCGCATCCGAGCACCACTTCGTGCTGGCTGTACCGTCAAAGATCTTCTGGTAATCCTCTTCAGGATGTCCGGCAGAACCATTCGTACCCACCAGACTGGTGTATATGGTAGCATCGTCCATCCAGTCAATTTTCAGCAGGAAGTGTTGCTCATTCCCAACCTTATAGCCGATTATATAGCCCCAGCGCAGGTTGATAGTTTCAAAGAAACGGAACCAATTATAGTGCATATCAGCTGTCCAGTAGTTATCACTGGAATTCAGGTCGATGCCTTGATCCTGGAAGGTCTGCTGCCAATAAGTCCAGTTGCCGGAAAGAATATGATGAATTTCCCTGGCTTTGCTTTCATGTGGGCAGTACTGCGATTTTCTGATCGCGTCATAATGCCTATAATAACCATTACCACCGTCTGTCAGATCGCCGCAGGAATATAACCCCTTCGTGAGGGTAACGAACAAGGGGTTTTGACCGTTTCCACTCTCGCGAATGCATATAAACTTCATCGTTCTTTCTTCTGCCAGCAAGTGTTTCTCGTAGTTGTCAATAATAGGTGTATGGATAATGACATCACCAACGCGATACACCTTTTCACCAGCGTTCACGGGCCAGGCGCTGTTCAGCAGGAACGTCACCTTGTCAAAATACTGCAGCTGGGTTTCTGCCGAGGCTGTCACTTCGGCTACCTGACCGTTGGCCGAAGCAGCCGTGAAATAGACGGTACCCTGGGCATTGCCTTTCTCATCGGTGAGCTGGGCGGAGAGGCCGTTGCCCGCAGGGGTTGCGGTTACGTCGGGAGCCAGCCACAGGAGGAATTTCTGCTTTGCCTCGTCAAACGACTCCACGCCCACGTAGAGGTGGTGGGGTTCGTTCACGTTGAGCACCTCGCCGCAGGTACGTTCTAAGAAGTTGCCTACTGAGTCCACCTCAATGATGGCATTCTGGAAATAAGACAGGTCGTTGTAGGCCACCTCATCTTCTTCCGGATCGGTTTTCTCACTACCGCCGCTATTATCGTCATTGCTGTCGCTACAGGCAGCGAAGCTGACACTTATCAGGGCTGCAAATAATATCAGTCTTTTGATTTTCATACTTGCTATGTTTTTATATGACTAACGAGAAGTTCGCTATTTCCATCACGTTTTTGTCGTTCTTGGTTTCAGTGATTTCCCAACGATAGTACAAATACTTACGGGGGTTGGCAATGGAGTAGGTCTTGGTGTAGCCGACGACGATAGGCAAATCACCGTTGGTCACATTGTCTATTTCCTCCCACTCGTCCTCCTCGTCGTTGCGGCCTAACAGGCGCCACACATTCGGGTTGCGGCCTCTGTACTTCTCGATGTGGGGCCCCGTAGTCACCTTGTAGCCAACGGCCCTGAGGGGAGTGTTGGCCTTGAACTCGACAAACCACTTGCCGTCCGTCTTCCATTCCGTATTCGAGCACCACTTCGTGCTGGCTGCGCCGTCAAAGAGTTTCTGGTAATCCTCTTCGGGATGTCCGGCAGAGCCATTCGTGCCCACCAGACTGGTGTATATGGTAGCATCGTCCATCCAGTCTATTTTCAGCAAGAAACGTCTACTGCCACCATAGTAGCTGGATAGGGTGCCTTTGGGGAATTCAATAGCACAATAGAATGTAAACATCAGGGCTCCTTTGGTTTTGTCTATCCAGTAGGGGGTGTTATTTTCAATCGGAATGCCCTGAGACCTGATGGTTTCCTTCCAGTATGTCCAGTTGCTGTCCAGTATTTTGGCGATATTGGCGGCTTTCGCCTCACCCGGACAATATGACGACGTGCGGATACGGTTGAAATCGCCGGTAGCATAGTCAGAGTCAACATCGTAACTACCATTGGTGATGGTGATGAACATCGGCATGACTCCGTTTCCACTCTCGCGAATGCATATAAACTTCATCGTTTTGTCTTCTGGCAAAAACAACCTCATGGATGTAGGTGTATGGATAATGACGTCACCAACGCGATACACCTTTTCAGCAGCGTTCACGGGCCAGGCGCTGTTCAGGAGGAACGTCACCTTGTCAAAATACAGCAGCTGGGTCTCTGCCGAGGCTGTCACTTCGGCTACCTGTCCGCTGGCCGAGGCAGCCGTGAAATAGACGGTACCCTGGGCATGGCCTTCCTCATCGGTGAGTTGGGCAGAGAGATTGTTGCCCGCAGGGGTTACGGTCACATCGGGAGCCAGCCACAGGAGGAATTTCTGCTTGGCCTCGTCAAACGACTCCACGCCCACGTAGAGGTGGTGGGGTTCGTTCACGTTGAGCACCTCGCCGCAGGTACGTTCCAAGAAGTTGCCTAATGAGTCCACCTCAATGATGGCATTCTGGAAGTAAGACAGGTCGTTGTAGGTCACCTCATCTTCTTCCGGATCGGTTTTCTCACCACCGCCGCTATTATCGTCATTGCTGTCGCTACAGGCAGCGAAGCTGACACTTATCAGGGCTGCAAACAGCAGCGCCGCAAATAACTTATATCTTTTCATACTTATTACTTTTCATTTTTCATCTTTCATCTTTCATTTCTCATGGGTTTTCCCGAGCATCAAGAATGATTCTCCTCAGAGTGTTCAGCGTCTTCCGCAGATACTTGCCACCAGAGTAGTTGATGTACTGTATTTCGTGGTCGTTTTCCACCACGCCAACGGGTTGTTCTGCGTCGCATTTTTCGGCGTATGCATTCAACTCATCAAACTTTGCCTCCAACTCAGAGCGCGACAAAAGCACGTATTTCGGAAGGTACTGCTTGCAGATCTCAACACCCTCGGGGGCCTCTTTGCACTTGAAGTTAACAACGATGTTAACATAGTAGTCGGGCACATTCATGTCGAAGACCTGCGCCCCCTTGTAGGGTATGTAGATCTGCGGGTCAACCATGCAGTTTCTGCCCCAAGTGGCTGATGACACACCGTAGTAGCGGTAGCCCTTGCCTCCCGTCTGTTCTACCAGTTTGAGGCTGTCGCTGAAAGTTTCTGTCCAGTGATCATTCTCCAAGACCTGGCTGGGAGTCAGCACATGCAGTCGCGGCTTGCTGGTTTCGTCGTTCAGATTCTTAGGCAGGGTGATGGTGGGACGCTCCGACAGTTTCATGAAGTCCCGGTAGCTGTCGGTATTTCCCAATGGCCTATAGACATCTACGACGGGAATGGCAGTAAGGTTCAAGTCTGTAATGTCATGGTAGGTGTCAGTATTCAGATAGAACTTGACGCTACTCGGGTCTAAGAAGGACACCATTCGCAGTTCTTTTTTCTCAATGTCGTCGCAATACATGGTGCCATCATTGTTTTTCGTGATGTTGATGCGGTCGGAGGAACTCAGAAGGTCTTCCTTGCAAACATAGATGACGGGGTCTTCCTTCAGTCCGAAGCAGCCCGTGCCTATGGAGCTGTCTTCGTTAGAAGCATTGAGCAGGTAGGGCGTCACGGTAACACCGCCGTCGGGCAGTCCTGTCCACTGAGTGATGAGTCCGCTCAGGTCCAGGTTCGCGTTCAGTGACAGATTGATGTTACCCTTGGCACACTCGCTCGTAGAGGTAGGATTGGGAATGCTTTTCAGTACCGCCGTTGTAAGATTCAGCACGCCTGATATACCTGCTATAAATCCCATAAAAGTAAGGGGAAATCTCCTGGGTGCATAAGCCGGGGCTTCAGAGTCATCGGACAAGTCATCTTCTATGTTATTGACGTCATCTTCTATGAGATTGACTTTTGGATCTGGTTTAGATGGATCCCAGAATATGTTACCGCCGCTCTTTGCTATGCCACAGAGACAACTTATATTGGTGATGCTGGTATTAAAGAATCCTGCTATATTACCTATTGCGTTTGTTGCATTTGCCAGATGAGGATTGGCACAACTGCTCTTAACAGTCGTTTCAGAAGTGAAAGAACCGGCAATACCACCCAATAGTTTGCCCGACAGCGTTATCTCGCTGACATTCTGGCTGGCCAGGCTGATGTTGAACAGCGAACGCTGTGCATCGACACTCTCGCGCCATTTCTTGCCGTCGCTATTAGGCAAATCCATGGGCATGTAGCCAGAGAGGTCAAGATCGACACAGTGCCAGTTGGGCGACACGCCCTTGGCTTCGCCCGAACGGGTATAGGCCGACATGAGGTATTCAAACGGCTTGTAGCGATTGCCGTTGGTAATGAGCTCGGCATTCATTTTCAGCTGTAAGTTGTTGTCAGTCTGTGATTCACCCCATGTACGGTTGAGCGGAATGCAGTAAGCCATCGAGTTGTAGAACGGGTAGCGGTTTGGGGAATAGCTGTCGTTGACCAAGTTGAAGAACAGCTCCTTGCCATAGCCGGAAGCATTTTCTACGTACTGCCATACACGCAACATGCCCGTCAGCTTGTTATAGAGTCCGAACATGTGGACATTGGGGGCATACGGGTCGTTGAGCATGCAGAATGCCATTTGCCAACCGTCGGCCTTCTTCATGTCGAAACGAATGGCCTCGGGTATGTCGTTGTCGGCTGAACCATACCAAGGCAGGTTACGCGTGCCGTAGCTGCTCAGATTGACGGTCTGGGCTTTCTCCCAGTTATTGAGGAAGTCAGCCATCTCTTCCGGGTCATCATTGTTGCCAGCACGCAGAAGCTTTTCCCAGTTGGTCAGATAACCCTGCTCCTCGGCAGTGGCCGTCTGCATGTTGTACGCTGTTGTGCCGTCGGTGCCGCGTATACCGTTCCAACCGTTGATGACCTGCCACGTTTTGGGGTGCAAGGCATCGCCCTCACCGTCGCGCACAATAGTGATGATGCTGTCGTCCTTGACGGTAAAGTGGAACTGTCCGTTCTGTGCATCCATTGTACCTCCGTAGACGCTGATGGGGTCGCCGGCCACGTTGCACAGATACTGGTAGCTGGTACCCGTGCCGTCGGCATTGAACTTCAGACCCTGTACGGTACGTACGTAATAGCCCTTGCGGCTGCCGGGTGCTGCCGTGTCTATTTTTCCTTGCGAAGAGTAGTCGCCATACCACGTTCCTATCAGTTGGCCGGGTATTCCTTCGCCTCCAGTTCCTCCGTTAGGAGAATCAACATCCTTGTCTGAACAGCCAATGACGCCTGCTGACAGCATATACGCAAACATGCAGGTCCTAATAGCCTGTGTCATGCAGCTGGTAATTTGTTTTGTATTCATATTCGTGTGGTATTTTGTTATTTATTTTGTTGTAACTATAAATTCACTTGGATTGAGAGAGTAGAGATTGCCAAAGTTGCCGGCATTCACTATCTTGGCATGAGAGCCGAGGGTGTGCTCGGCACAGTAGAGGAAGAGGTCGCGGTAGCTCGTGGCGGGATTCTCGGAGAGTATCTTCACGAAATTCTGCGAAAAGCGGTCGCTCATCCATACCAACAGCGTGGGGCTCCAATTGTCGGCCCACGACTGCTCGGAACCGCTGGCTCCCGTCATAGCCAGCACGCCCTGAATACCCTCCAACGGACGTACCACTGACTCTGAGTAGCACGGCTCTGCTACGACGAACAGCTTGCGGAAGTGGCCTCCACCAGCCATCTGCTGTGCCGTCTGGCGCATCATGTCGGAGGTAAACCCATTACCGTTGCCAGCATCACGCCAGGAAAACTCTCCCGTACGCCCGTGTCCGCTCCAGTAGAACAGCACGTTCTGTCCGGCATCCTTGGGCAGCACAATGGGCAGCCTGTTGCTCTGCTCTCCCAGAAGTATGCTGCTGATGTCGGCAGCCGAGAGCAAGGCAGCGTCGTAGTCAATGACGGCAGCGGGGAGACCGTCAGAGCCTCCCAGCAGGTCGGGACTTCCTGGTGCGGCACGGACAATGCCCCGTTCGCGGTTGTTAGCGTCATTGGCCGTCGAAGCATCAATAATCAGGATGATGTGGTCATCGTCAAACCCGCCACGACGCAGCAGCTGATAGACGGAAAGCACATCGGCCTGATGGCGATAGTTTTCAAAGCCTATACTGCCCTGGACCAGCACGGCATACTGATCCGTTAGCGCCGGATACTGAATGGCAGTACCGCTGGCAGTCTGTTCGTCAAAGTCCTTCTCGGCCGTGTTCAGGTCGTAGAGATACTGCCAGGCTGCATAACTGTCTCCTATGCGGCGGCTTCCCGTATCGCCGATATAGGCGCGATGGTGAATCTGACCGTCAAGAATCTCCCACTGCACGTAGGTAGTGTGTGTGGCGGCCGTATAGGTTTCGGGGTCAAAGGCAATGTCGCCGGAAGCCCCCTTGAAGTGCAGCAGGTTGCCGCGCTCCATGGCTGAAAGGTATATCTCCATGGATGTGGCGTTCCAGGCAGCACCGCTGAGTTTACTGTCGTTGTCGGCAACGCTGGTAATGGTCACGATGGCGTCGTTGATGTTAGCGGGAGAACCGCCGACCACACTACGGTGCTCCATGTAGCAGGCGGCAAAGGCGCTGAGCATCAGCGCATCGTAGAACTTGCACTCAGCGAAAAGCGGTCTGACACCGAAGCGGTTCTGGTAGCTCAGCTCAAAGCCCGTCGTGGGGTCAGCGTAGGGTGAGAATCCCTGATAGCCCTGCAGTATGGGGTATGCCCGCCCTCCGAGGGCTTCTATCTTCTCTTCGCAGAGGTTGTTCAAGGCGAAATACGAGCCATAGAAATTCTTGAAGAGCTGCCAGAATTGATCCATTGCAGGGTCGTCATAAGTGGTATCGTAAAACCTTGCCAACCCCATGCGCTCGAATATCAGCTGACGCCGCAGCCGGGCGATGTCATAAAGCTGCTTGACGCTCTCAATCACCGTGAAGGTACCCGAAATAACGGCGTTTCCGGCATCGGAACCGGCATTGATGATGTAGGAGCGGATGTATTCATAGAGCTCAGCCTCGTTGTTGTATTGCAGGTTGTTAATCAGGTCAATGTCGTAGTTCTCCGCAAAGAAGGGTGCCCAATAGCTGAAAGTCTGTCCGTAGCTGTTGGCCGGGGCCAGTAGATTAGCACTGACCGAAGGACGCTCTGGGTCCGTTTGGCACAGAGCGGCATAGCTGCTCATGAGCGCCTCGGTCATCTTAACGTCGGTCCCGGTGAGTGCCCAGAGGAAGGGCTTGTCGTTGTTGCCGGCCGTAACGGCAAAGCGGCGGATAATCTCCTCGGCGGTGGCCGTTGGGGTGATGAGCGGCTTGAGCGTCTGCTGGCAGCCAGGGGCAAAGGCGGCCAGTGCATCATTGTCAAACGGACCGATAATAGCCGTGATGTCGTCGCGTCCAGCCAGTCGCTGGCTGAGTGCCGACAGGTCTTCGGTCTGCTCGTCGTACCACTCCAGTTTCAGACTGACGGCCAGTGTGTCGTAGAGCTGTGCTTCGTGGAAATTGTCCAGGAACCACTGTGCCGTCCGCTCCAGGCGCATCTTCTGCTGCATGTCGCTCAGCGGGGCAACCACCGCCATGGTCTTCTCCACCCAATGGCGTTGTGACTGTATGACGATAGTGTCGTCCTCCTGCTTGCATCCCGTGAAAAGCATGATGCATGCTGCGCACAGCCACATCATCCATCTGACATCAATCATCTTACTTCTCATACTCCGCCTCCTTTCTGACAGCTTCGTCGTGTGCCGCCTTGAGTATTTCGTCTGTCAGCTCACCATAGAAAGCGATGGACATCAGACTGTTTACTGTGTGTATCTCTACTCCCGTAAAGTCACCAGCCAACCCCAGCGACTGATGCTTGGGCATGCCGTCAGCCGACAGCCACTGCGTTATGCACTGCGCCACGGCACGGTCCATGCGCTTGACGGCAGAGAAGGGACAGGAGGTGGAGACCACGGGAACATCCACGCCCATGATGAAACAAAATTGGAGTATCTCGTTCATGCGGTGGAACACGCCTGCCGCTCCTCCGCAGACGGGTACCAACAGAGGGAGCACGTATTGGTCTTCCTTATCAATCAGAAACTTCATGGCCGTGGTGTCGGCAATGCTGAAGCCTTCATCGGCAGCACTGCCCAGGTATTCTACATTGAGGGTCTTCTTCCTGTCGTAAGGGAAGATATCGGTGGCAAAACCGTCGCGGAAACCCTGCAGGGCATCCTTCACCGACTCATTCTGGGGATTGGCGCCCACAAGGAGCATCTCCGAAGAGAAGTGGGCGGCAATGGCACCCGCTTCAAACATGGCTCCGTAATAGGGAATATACAGCGTTGAACCCTTGCCCTCAAGCGGGGTACGGGTTTCCAGATAGAGCAAATCGGCACGGGGATTGTTCTCCAGCCGGCGGTTGTTCTTGCGCAGGAACTCGTCATACGCCGGACTGGTGACAATGACCAGCCTGCGTACCGTGTCCTGACGGGTGCTGAGGTCCGTGAACAGGTTCTCCAGATAGGCCAAGCCCTCCTGTCTTGACGATGGCGACAGCTGCAAGGTGCGCAGTCCATGTTCCTTGGCTGCCTGTTCTACTCCTTGATAGACAAGGTCGTTGTACGAACGATCACCCAGGGCATCCGGATCATAGACCACGGTGACCAGTGGCGTCTGTGCCGGCAGGTCCTCAGGAGGCGACTGGTAAATGGTGTCACCCTCCTTGCTGCAAGCGGTGAAAGTTGCTGATATGATGATGGAAGTCAATAGGGCGAATGATGCCAATATCTTTTTTCTCTTCATATTGAGTCAGTATTTTGTTCTTAGTTTTTAGTCGTATTTTCGCCATCTTTGATGGCAAAGATACAAAAAAATGTCTGTACCGCAATAGTACAGACTATTTTTTTTCGTTTTCAGACAAGATTTAAAGGTTTTTAGACGAAATCTGAAATCTGTAGGCGAAATTAAAAGCCCATTTTGAGGATATTTATACTTCACTTGGTTCCAAAGATTCCTTTCGGAAGTTGGTGGGAGACATACCGAAGTGCTGACGGAAACAGTCGCTGAAATAGGTATTGCTGCTGAAACCGCACTCGGAGGCTATCTCAATAACACTCCT